>Ga0163162_10001599_pt1 | contig 21183 bp, 13 predicted proteins | sample S55metaG_FD_115310 | JGI IMG/M metagenome (GOLD analysis project Ga0163162, IMG submission 115310) | Switchgrass rhizosphere microbial communities from Kellogg Biological Station, Michigan, USA - S5-5 metaG | ecosystem: Host-associated > Plants > Roots > Rhizosphere > Soil | place: USA...
ATTATCGAGAATAGTATAAACACTATCCTCTCTCGTGTTCCATATCTTGATCCTCATTTCGCTCAATGCAACGATCACCCTTTTGGGCTCACGCTGCAGGGTATGGTATATTTTTTCGTCTTTTTTATTTGTCTTGAGCGTCCAGTAAACCCCATTATTATCTTCCGTCGGTATTACATTGCTTTGCAGGTCATAAAAAGCGGTGCTGTACATTGCCCCCCAAAGCCTGTATTTTTGGAACATCCAGGGTATTCTTTTTTCAAAGCTCTTCCAGTCTCTCTTATCTTTTGGCGACCACAGCACTTCGCTTAAAGCGCTCATGCGTGGGAAGATCATGTACTCTACTTTAGAAGGCTTATTAAAATATTCAGTCCATACATTTCCCTGTGCACCAAGAATGTATTTTGCTTCACTAGAATCAAGAGCGGCAGGCACAGGCTCATAGCCATATACCTTTTCTATAGGTATATAACCTCCTCTTGTCAGGCTGTCATCATTTTTGGTTTGAGAATGATCAAAATAACAATAGCCGCCCGGAGTCATAATTACTTTGTGGTGCTGCTTAGCGGCTTCAATTCCTCCTTTCTCACCCTGCCAGCTCATTATTGTCGAGTTGGCTGTCAATCCTCCTTCCAGTATTTCATCCCATCCGATAATACTCCTTCCTTTGCTGTTTAAATATTTTTCTATCCTGCCAATAAAATAAGTCTGCAATGCATGCTCGTCCTTTAAACCTAATTGCCTGATCAGTTGTTGGGAAAATGCTGAACTCTTCCATGCTTCCTTGGGTGCCTCATCTCCCCCGATATGTATGAATTGGGAAGGGAATAATTCCATTACCTCATCAAGGACATCTTCAAGGAACTGAAAAGTATGCTCCGAAGGGCAATAAACATCATTAAATACACCCCAAGTTTGCTGCACCTGCTTACCCGTTTTTATTCCTGCCCAGGGGGTAGTAGGCAAAACGGCTGATACTGAATCAGGGAAGCAGCTCAGTTCAGGATAAGCAGCAATAGCTGCTGATGAATGCCCTGGCATTTCTATCTCAGGAATAACAGTGATATATCTGTCTGCTGCGTACTTAACGATATCTTTTATCTGTTCCTGGGTATAATATCCTCCATAATGTATACTATCATTTCCTCTTCCCGGATATCTTCCAACAATAGTTCCATTCCTGTAAGCACCTACCGAAGTAAGCTTTGGATATTTTTTTATCTCTATCCTCCATCCCTGGTCATCGGTAAGATGCCAATGAAACATATTGAACTTATGATAAGCCAGGTAGTCAATGTATTTCTTAATAAAAGAAACAGGAAAGAAATGCCGGGCTACATCTAAATGCATTCCCCTGTATTCGAAACGAGGGTAATCTTCAATCGAAAGTTGCGGAATGACCCATGTTTTCTTCTTTGATTCCGGAAGCAATTGCAGCAAGGTTTGCATTCCATAGAATGTTCCTTTATATGTATCCCCCGAAATAGTAACTCCATTCTTATTCACCTCAAAAGAATATCCATCCTTATCAGGTGCTTTAATAAATTTCTTTGTTGATATTCTTATATAATTACTCCTGCTGCTCGACACAATACTCAACTTCCTTCCATAAAGATTCAGCAAATAATTATTAAGCAATCCTGCGATCTTCTTATCCTCATTATCAAATCCAACAATTACGGTCTTAGCATCAACAGTAAACTTGCCCTTGTTCACCTTCATCGATACAGGCTGCGGAACTATATTCACATCCTGGCTAAAACCGGCTCCATTAATAAATAACAATCCAAGCAATAATATCTTTCTCATCAATCCTGTTTTAATATCGGCAATATGATCTTGCTATCATGATACACCCTTATAGTTGCCTTCTGAAAGTCACTATCATTCGCATGATAGATATCTATGAACTTCTGGGGATTCCTGTCTGCAAGCGGGAACCATGAACTTTGTATCTGTATCATGATCCTATGCCCTTTTTTAAAAGTATGAGCAATATCCCCAACCTTAAACTTCACTTTTTCTATCTTATTGGGTACAAAAGCTTGTGGGTTCTCATAGCTATTCCTGTAACGGCCTCTGAAAATCTCACCGTGAACAAGCATTTCATAGCCTCCCATAGGATATGCTTTAGTGGGGTCTTCGTCAGCATAAATATCAACATTATTATACGACAAGTTATCTGGGAAAACATCAATTACCTTGACAACAAAATCTGCATCCGTAGTTGAAATTGACACGGATAGATCTGCCAAAATATTACCTGTTACCGTAACATCACTTTGAAGGATTCCGGTTTTAAAAGATAATACATCAGGCCTCCTATCAGCAAATCTCTGATCATCCGTCATGTATTCCCTTGACCTGTTAAAATGAACATCTTCTGTATAAGGAACAGGTTTCGCAGGATCGCTGACATATTCTGAAAAACTATTTTGCGTTGAGAGCCTGCTCCATTCCAGTTTGCCGCCCGGCTGCAGGAATATCTCTTTATCATCCTTATTCGAAGGTGGCCAGCTGCTAAAGTTCCTCCATTCATTTTGCCCTGTAACGAAAATTGTTGCTTCAGCTAAAGCTGAAATATCTCCCTTTCCTTTCAAATAGTAATTAAAGAAGGGTACTTCTATTTTTTGCTGATACAAATCTGATGTATTACTACCGAATTGTATATTTCCTAAGTGTGTTCCATCATGCCTTACCCATTGGTTGTGATACCATGGACCCATTACCAATTTATTAAAGTCTTTACCAAGATTATTTTTTTCTGCAGCTAAATAACAATTCCATGCCCCCCAGTTATCCTCCGCATCAAACAAGCCTCCTACCCACAGCATGGCAGGTTTTAAATTCTTTGTGGCATTTCTTGCATCTCTCGCTTTCCACCATGAGTCATAGTTGGGATGAGCATAAAGGTCTTTCCAGAATTCTATAGAATCTCCCATCAACTTTGCAAAATTTGGCAACGCTCCTGTCTCAAGAAAGAACTTATAATTATCATGAACAGGATAGCCAACAGAATTAGCTGCCACAGCAGTTGGAATAGGATGAGGTACACCAAAAGCAAAACCTAGTTCTGAATAAAAATCAAATGCATCCATTAAAAAGAAAACCCCATTGTGATGAAAGTCATCTCCAATGAACCAATTGGTTACAGGCGCCTGCGGGCTTACAGCCTTAAGAGCAGGATGATTACTCGCCGCCGCCATCGTTGAGTAAAAGCCAGGGTAAGAAACGCCAAACACACCAACCTTTCCATTATTGCCTTGCACATTATTGATCAGCCAGTCTATAGTATCATAAGTATCAGAAGCTTCATCAATATCCTGGTTTGTTTTTTTATCAGTAATAAAAGGTCTTACGTTAACAAACTTGCCCTCACTCATCCATCTGCCGCGCACGTCCTGTACTACAATAATATAATGCTCTCTGGCATATTGCATTTTATAAGATGTCCAGTATGGAGAATACACGTTCCCGCCATAGGGCATACAGGAATAAGGAGTTCTCGTCATCAATATGGGATGCTTTTCTGAGGCATCTTTAGGGACATAAATTGCAGTGAAGAGCTTAATGCCATCCCGCATCACTATTTGCTTTTCCATTTTTGTATAATGGTTTACAAACCATACACTGTCTGCATTTTGACTAAATGCTGAAATGGAAACTATTGAACTCAGCAGGATTACATAACACTTTTTCATATTTATTATTTTAATACTGGTAAAATGATCTTACTTCCTCCTGTCTCTCCATGGTGATATATTCTTATCGTTGCCTTCTGAAAATCATTATCATTAGCATGATATATATCAAGGAATTTCTGCGGATTCCTGTCTGCGATTGGGAACCATGAGCTTTGTACTTGTACCATCAGCTTATGACCTTTTTTAAAAGTATGCGCTACATCAGGTAGAGTAAACTTTACTATTGTTGGCTTGTTAGGTATAAATGGCTCCGGTTTCTCAAAGCTCTTCCTGAACTTTCCCCTCATGATTTCTCCCCTCACAAGCATTTGATAACCCCCCATTGGATAAGTCTTTTCTGCTTTTCCATATAAGGTAGTATCATAGATGAAATCATTAGGAAATACATCTATTACCTTAACAACAAAATCTGCATCGGTAGAACTAATACTTACATTCAGATCAGCAATAACAGGCCCCGCAAGGGTGATGTCAGCAGTTAATGGCTCGGTTTCATAAGTAAGTACATCCATCCTTCTTGAAGCAAAGCGCTGATCATCTGTCATGTATTCTCTTGTCCTGCCTAAATGCACATCTTCAGTGTATGGAACAGGATGAGAAGGGTCACTTACATATTCATCATATCCGGAATGTGATGTATTGGATGATGATAACTTGTTATTATCTCCAAGATAATAGTTCATCATTGTAACATTCTGTGGAGGCCATTTATCTAAATGCCTCCAGTTATTCTCTCCTGTAAAGAATACAGTCGCTTCAGAAAGATTCATGCTTCCTTCATTCTTTAGATAATGATTGAAGAAGACAAACTCCAGGCTATCCTGGTAGTATACCGAGGTCTTCTGTCCAAATCTTACGTTACCCATATAATCTCCCTTGCTTCTTGCCCAGCCTCCGTGAAACCATGGGCCTTCTACAAGAAAATTATTATTCTTTGCTTTCTGTTCTATTGCTTTATAAAGCGCCCATGCACCAAAACAATCCTCTGCATCAAACAATCCACCAACAACTAAAGTTGCAGGCTTAATAATATCTACAAAGTTCCTGGGATTTCTTGCCTTCCACCATACATCATAATTAGGATGGCTCATGAGATCATTCCAGAACTTGATACTATCGCCCATCAGCTTAGTGAAATTCTTCAGCGCTCCGGCTCTTAGATAGAAATCGTAATTGTCTTCAGAATGTATTTTATAGCCTGGAGAACCTTCAGTTGTAGGCTTAGGCCTGGGCTTGCCAAAGCCTGAATAGAACGAGAATCCATCCATCAGCATAAATGCTCCATTATGGTGAAAGTCATCCCCAATGAACCAATCTGTAACGGGTGCTTGCGGGCTTACAGCCTTCAAAGCTGGATGATTACAAAGCGCTGCCATCGTTGCATAAAAGCCGGGATAAGAAATACCTTTCACTCCCACATTTCCATTATTAGCAGGCACATTCTTCACCATCCAGTCAATAGCATCATACGTATCCGAAGCCTCATCAATATCCCTGCTTGATTTCTTATTTGTTATAAAAGGTCTCACATCCACAAACTCACCCTCACTCATAAACTTTCCTCTAACATCCTGGAAGGCGATGATGTACCCCTGCTGCAGATACTTGAAATAATACGGTATACTCAGCGATGAATTAAACTTATCCTCTCCGTAAGGCGAGCAGGAATATGGAGTTCTAAGAAGCATGATCGGACTTTTCTGCGAAGAATCCCTGGGAAGATAGATAGCTGTAAAAAGCCTGATCCCGTCTCTCATGGAGATCATGCGTTCCGTTTTATAGTAATGCTCCTTTACCCACTTCTCATTCTCAGATTCCTGGGAGAAGCCTTTTAAAGTAAGCAGAAGGCCAGCCAGTAAATAAAATACATATCGCATTGCAAATTGATTTAATTCTTAATATTTAGGAATATGCCTCAAATATACACCCCCGCCCCCCCGTTTTCAATCAAAAGTGAATAAATTGCCTGCTCCTGACGCTAATTGCATGCTTACGACTGCTTATGGCTGTTTATAACGATAGCGAGTGGGGTATCTTAGTTAGATTTTAATACTTTAAGTACCCCATCATCTGGTAATAAGACAAAGCCGTTTGCGCGGTAAGGGAAACCTGTACTATTGGAAGCAATGCATCTCTTTTCAGATCCATAAATGCTATTGCCTGGCCGCAGGCGATAAACTTAGCGCCAAGAGCCGTAAGGTCATTTACTAATTTCAGATTGGGATTATCAACTTTATAATGCTCTTTATAATAATCATTATTACAGAGGGCATATAAGATCGGGCCATGACCCACAACAACAATCTTTATATTCTTCAAAGGGACCCCTGAGGCAACATGCAAATTGATCTTTCTCGCAATTTCGTTCAATCCAAAATTGATCTCTTTGGCAAGAGAGTCAGGATTGCCTTCATAAAGCTCGAACATTAATTTATACTCTATTTTTGGATTAGGATTAAACGTTGGATTTTTTACAGGTATAACTCCCGAAAATTCATTGCCTTTAATAGCGGGGTATATTACACTGGCCTTCATTTTTGCCCATCTTGTTTTTTCAGTAAAATCTTTATCTATCCTGACAGAATCAGAATGTAAGCCCGCACGATAAGTACTGTCTTTAACTTTTCGCAGAGCTAACGTTGTGCTGTCCTTTTCTTTATTTATTGCGGTAAGCGCACTATCAAGATTATAGTTTTGCGAAAAGCCAATAAGGCTGAACATGCTAGCTAAAGCCAAGGCTAATATTTTCTTCATCTAAGATTATTTGGTAACTAAGATAACATTATTAATTTGAAAATCAAATAATTATACAACCAGTAAACGTTCCGAAGCTTAGTGGTTCTAATAATTCCCTACCTTCGCCGCACTTTCAACTTGAAACAATTAACTGCCATACTTTTATCTGCTGTAATGATGCTATATAGCATCGGGTTTTATTTCATTTATGAAGGTGGGATAAGATCCGCTAAAGAATCCATCCACAGTGCTATTGAAGCAGGTAAATATTCAGAGGATATTATAACTATTCGGATTGCAAAAACTGACCTTCAAATAATAGGGGAAAACGAGATAAGCTGGCAGGGAAAGATGTATGATGTTGTAAGTTCAAAGGTGGAAGGCGAAGAAATTATTTTCGCTTGTCTTGCAGATAAGAACGAGACCACTATGATTAGTACTGCCAACGATCATATTCAAAAGCAGGCAGACCAGTCCGCAGGCAAGAAAAGTATTTCTGTAAATAAAAATATTACTCTCTATTTTGAAGAACATTCTTTCATAAAGACGATTCAACTATTTAAACAAGATGAATGGAGCGTTTCTTCTATAAACCTTCATACTGCTCCATATCACAACATTCCTTCTCCTCCACCGTGGAGCTGTTAAGTTTATTATTTAACCTGATGTCTGATCTTCATGTAATCATGTGATCCGAGTCATCGGTGATTCTTTCTATTGTATTTTATACTTAACTAAATAATTGTCATGAAACATATTATAAACTCATTATTATTTCTTTTAATATCTTATTCGGCCTTCTCTCAAAGCATCAAAGGAAAAGTTGTTGATGCAAAAACCAATGCACCTTTGACTGGTGCTACAATTAAGTTCTCAGGCAAAGGAGGAACTACCTCTGCTAATGACGGAACATTTTCTATTGATTGCAAACAAAACACTCAGATCACTGTTTCTTTTGTAGGATATGAAAACAACAGGTATATTATTAAGAACTGCTCTGATGAAATACTTGTGTCTTTAACACCATCAGGTAACATGCTTAGCGAGGTAGAAATATCTGCTACTTCAAATCCTAATAAATCTCTTATCTATCAACCTGTTTCTATTACAAAGCTTAGCAAAGTTGAGCTAAAGCGCAGCACAGGTCTTTTCTTTGATGATGTTATTAACCTGAATGTGCCGGGAGTATCATTTCAGAGAAGAACAGTCAATGGTGGCCAGCAATTCAATATTCGCGGATATGGCAATGGCTCAAGGGGAACAAGGGGAGTTAGCAGCAACTTTGACGGCCAAGGCTACAAAGTGTATCTGAATGGAATTCCTGTAACAGATGCTGAAGGAATTACTGTTATGGATGATATTGACTTTGGCTCTATTGGCAATGTAGAGGTAGTAAAAGGACCTTCAGGTACATTATATGGACTGGCTATCGCAGGTGCTGTAAATCTTAAGACCGTTAAGCCTGAGAAAGGTAAAGTTTCAATAGGTCAGGACGTAATGTTTGGAAGTTATGGACTTCAGCGCTATACAACACATTTTCAAAAAGGCGGAGATCGTTCTTCATTGTTAGTCAACTATGGTCACCAAACATCTGACGGTTATTTCATTCACAATGCATCTCATAAAGATTTTGCAAATTTCGTTTCCGAATTCCAGCCGAATGATAAGCAATCAGTTTCAGTTTATGTAGGATTTACTAACAGCTACGATGAAAGAGCAGGGGAACAAACAATCGCTCAATATGAAGCAAAGAATGATACCGGTAATCTTGAGTACATAAAAAGGAATGCTCATAGCCATCTTGTAAGTTACAGGGCTGGATTGGGACATACTTATAGCTTCACTAAATGGCTTTCTAATTCAACCAGCGTGTTTGGAACAGGCCTGATTAGTGATGTCAGCTCTGCAGGTGGCTGGACAGACAAGCTTTCATTGAATTATGGAACGCGTTCTACCTTCGATACAAAGTTTGCTTTATCAAAAGGTGTTTCATTAAACGGAATTACAGGTGCTGAATTCCAAAGGCAAAATGCTTCTTCTATAGGATATAGCCTGAAGAAAAATCCTTTGGATGCAACTCCATCTTCTCACGCCTGGGCAATTGGGGACCCTTATTGGGTGCTTAACGCAATAACATCTGATTTTGCTACAGTGTCCAGCACTTATTCATTATTTACTGAATGGACTGCTACACTTCCTCATGATATTTCTATTACTGCAGGAATAGGAGTCAGCAGAATGGGTGTAGAGTTAAATGACCGTTTTACCGGAGATACTATCACAAAAACATATTCAGGACATTTCGATACTGCATATAAAAACATGGTATCACCTCATTTTGCAATAAACAAAGTATTTAGCAAAGAGTTCTCTCTCTATGCTTCTTATAGTGAAGGGTACAAAGCTCCTGTAAGCTCATACTTCTTTATTACTACACCTAAATCCGGATCAGGAGCAACTTACATTCCTGCCGGAGGAAGAGTTAACTCTATCCTTAAGCCTGAGCATGGCAAACAGTTCGAGATAGGAAGCAAAGGATCTTTATTCCACGATAAATTATCATATGAGCTTGCGTATTTCAATGCCATATTTGATGATAAAATGACAGCTGTTGCTGTTCCAAATGAAAATGGCACTGCGACATCTTATACTTATATGGTAAATGCAGGAAGACAAAATGACAAAGGAATTGAGGCATTGATAAAATATACTGCTTACCAGTCTTCAAAAGGATTTATAAGAATGTTCCGTCCTTTTGGAAATGTTGCATACTCTGATTTCAAGTATGAAGATTTCAAGATACAGTCCCTAATCAAAAAAGTAGCTCCAAATAACACACAAGATTCAGCTGCAATAGTTGATTATAGTGGACATCAGGTTGCCGGAGTTCCAAAATATGCAATTAACCTGGGATTTGACTTTACTTTAAAATATGGCATCTATGGCAATTTCACTTATGCCTACAGAGATTCTATGCCTCTTACATCAAATGGACTTGCGCAGGTAGCTACTGGTGGACCAAATGTCCCTTACCATGTTGATAGCTATGCTTTATTGAATGCTAAAATTGGTATTCAACAGACAATTGCAAGGCACCTGGATATTGATGCTTTTGTAGGAGTAAATAACATTACAAATACCCAATACCCAATAATGGTTTTTGTAAATCAGATTCCTGACGCATATATGCCTGGGCCGCGCCTTGCAAATTTCTACGGAGGAATTAATTTAAAATACAATATCAAATAAATTATCAAAGTAAAAGGGGCAGCCACAAGGCTGCCTCTTTCTTTTTAGAACCTTTTAAACATTATTTTATGAAGAAGTATTTGCTTTTTTTGATCATTGTGGTTTTAGCTGCATCCTGCCGCTTTGGTAATAAAGACAACAAAGAAGGGCAGGCAACCCGCATTGTTTGTATCTCAAAGCAATACACTGAATACATTTATGCTTTGGGAGCAGAGCAAGACCTTGCAGCAGTTGATATATCGAGTGATTATCCTGCTGAAGTTAAAAAGCTTCCCACTGTAGGATATCACAGGGCATTAAGCCTGGAAGGAATATTGGCGGCAAAGCCTACCATCATTATGTGCGACGGCATGAGAAGCCTCGGGCCTGAGCAGGTTGTTACACAATTGCAGAAGCTTAATATCCCTATTAAGATATTTGATTCTAAAGCAAAGGATATTGAAGGAACAAAAGCATTGATCCGTGAGATGGGTGCTTATTTTCATAAAGAGAAAAGAGCAGATTCTCTTTGCGTAAAACTTGACAGCGAAATGGTCATTGCCATGGACAGCGCGAAGAAATATTCTAACCAGCCTAAGGTAAAGGTCCTTGTCATACACTTTGGCCAGGCCTCTAACATTTACATGGTCATGTCAAAAGGACGTGGTGAAGGCGGCGGTGCCGGCAATATGATTGATTGGGCTGGCGGTGAAATGGCTGTTGGTGATACCACATCTATGCGCCAGTTGTCTGCCGAGGTAGTGACTAAATCTAACCCTGACGTTATTTTACTTACTGACTTTGGATATGACAGGCTGGGCCCGGATAAAATTAAAGAGCTGCCAGGGGTGGCATTGACCAATGCATATAAGAATAATAAGATTTATCGCATAGATGCTCATGACTTTCTATACCTTGGGCCACGCACAGGAGAGAACATAATAAAACTAGGTAAATTATTACACCAGGATGGTAAGAGTCCGCAATAAGACATACAGGGGAACAACAGCGGTATTGTTTGTATTGTTTCTGATTACCGCTCTCATATCCATGCGGTGGGGAGCCGTTAATATCAGTACGCCAGAGATCCTTTCTGCCTTTCGCAAGTGGACTGCTTCTTCAAATGATATGACTCTTAATGAAAGTATTTTTTGGGACATCCGTCTGCCCAGGGCAATTCTTTGCCTAGTAGTAGGTGGTGCTCTTGCGGTTGGCGGAGTATTAATGCAGGCATTGTTCCGCAACCCAATTGTTGAACCCGGATTAATAGGCACCTCCAGCGGGGCTGCTTTTGGTGCCGCAGTTTATTTTGTACTTGGGGGAATGCTTAAGTTCAATACAGGAGAATGGACATTGCCCCTCGCTGCCTTTCTTGGTGGCGTTCTCTCAACTTCTATGGCATTCGGCTTTTCACGCTCAAGAACCACAGGTAAAAGCTCTGTAGTTGCCCTACTCCTTACAGGCATTGCTGTCAATGCCTTATTTCTTAGTGGGGTAGGCTTTATGACTTATACTGCCCGCGACCCGCAGGCTCGCTCCATTACGTATTGGAGTATGGGTACCTTGTCTGGCTCTAACTGGCATGGAGTAATCATCATAGGTGCCACTACCCTGCTTTGCATTCTCATCGCACTACGCTACGGCAAGCATCTGAATGCCTTAATGCTGGGCGAGGATGAAGCCCGTTTCCTTGGGGTGAACATAAAACGTCTTAAGCTATCTGTACTCTTTATTAACGTTGCCATGATCGCCATTGCTACAGCCTTTGTTGGCATCATAAGTTTCGTTGGCCTGGTAGTGCCTCACTTGTTGCGCATCCTCAATGGTTCTGATAACCGTTCCTTGATTCGCAACAGTGCATTACTTGGAGGAATACTTCTCAGCCTTGCTGATCTTCTTGCACGACTGGTCATGCCGCCTTCAGAACTCCCGATAGGAATACTTACAGCAACAGTTGGCGTTCCTGTATTTCTCATTTTATTAAAAAGAAAAAATTATTTATTCTAATATCAAATGGGAAAGAAAAAATTATATGTAGTTAAGCCAGGCACTGTCGCGCTTTCCCGCCCTGATAAGCGTTATCGTGGCACCACAATTATTCTCATTATCCTGCTGGCAGTAACCTTCTTTTTTTCCATGTCATTTGGTGGTCTTGATCTTAGTTTTAGTGAAATGGCCTCTTCTGTTCAAAAATGGTTCACAGGGCAAAACATGACTCTCAACGAAAGAATATTTATAGAGATCAGGCTGCCAAGAGCTATTTTATGTGTTCTTGTGGGAGCAACACTGGCTGTAGGTGGCGTTCTAATGCAGGCTTTATTTCGTAACCCGATTGTAGAGCCGGGCCTTGTTGGGACATCAAGCGGGGCAGCCTTTGGTGCTGCACTTTATTTTGTGATCGGTATAAAGTTTAACCTTGCGATTGGCAGCTGGATATTGCCTGTTGCTGCATGCCTTGGTGGTATATTATCCAGCGCGCTGGTATTTACTCTTTCAAAGTCTAAAGAAACAGGCAAAAGCTCTGTAGTTTCTCTATTGCTAACCGGTATCGCGATCAATGCATTGTTCTTAGGCGGTGTAGGATATCTCTCTTACATAGCCCGCAGTCCTCAGCTAAGGGATATCACTTTCTGGTGCCTTGGAAATCTATCCGGAGCTAACTGGCATTCCATAACTATTATTGGAATCACAACTATTATATGCATTGCAATCGCACTTCGCTTTGGCAAGCAGCTAAATGCCCTGATGATAGGCGAAGAAGAAGCGCAGTTCCTTGGTGTGAACATTAAGCGATTTAAGCTGATCATACTTCTCATCAATGTTATAATGGTTGCCGTGGCTACAGCTTTTGTAGGGATTATTAGCTTTGTTGGCCTTATCGTTCCGCATCTGCTGCGCATCATCAATGGATCTGACAATCGGTTCCTTATCCGAAATGGCGCCTTGCTTGGGGGTGTTATATTAAGTCTTGCCGACCTTACGGCCCGTGTCGCCCTTCGCCCTGCAGAGCTGCCCTTAGGTGTTGTAACTTCTCTTATTGGCGTACCGATATTCCTTATTCTGTTACGAACAAAAAACAACTTCCTGTAATATGCTTCGTGTAAAAAACATAACCTATAAGATCGGCAATAAAACCCTGCTTGAAGATGTTTCTATTGACTTTGAAGTGGGTAAGCTCAATCTTATCATTGGCCCCAACGGAGCAGGTAAATCTACCCTGGTAAAAGTTATCTGCAACCAGATAAAGCCGGATAAAGGAAATGTGCTCTATGATAAAAAAGACCTTACCTCCATTTCTATTCCTGACCTTGCCAAAATAAGATCGGTGCTATCCCAAAATATTGAACTTGCCTTTCCCTTAAAAGTGAGTGAACTGGTTATGATGGGCAGGTATCCGCACTTTACAGGTAGACCAACCGCTAAAGATGAGCAGGCATGCGAAGAGGCCATGCGCTTCTTTAATGTGCTGGATATGGCGGACAGGAATTATATAACACTAAGCGGTGGGGAAAAGCAGCGCGTCCATTTTGCCCGTGTGGTTTCACAGATCTGGTATCCAGCTAATGACAGTTGCAGGTATTTAATTCTCGATGAACCCCTTACTTTTCTTGATGTCCATTACCAATTTGACTTTATGCACAAGATCATTGAACTGATGAAGAACAATGAAATGGTTATTATTGGAGTTGTCCACGATCTTAACCTCGCAGCAAAGTTTGCTGACCAGATCGTATTGCTTAATAATGGGAAAGTATTATCAAGCGGAGATAAATACAAAGTATTATCAAAAGATCATATTAAAGAAGCTTACAGGCTGGACCCGGTGATACATCACCAGGGGGAATCCCTGTATTTGTTCTTTGACTAAAAAGTTCCACATACAATTCACATAAATCTCACATACAGGAATTAATATCTGCATATTAATTTTATGAGGAAATCGAGCTTAGATATAAATTACTTTAATATCTATTCCCTATGATCACTCGGTTCAAAGTGTTTCTATATTTCTGTCTTTAGGTGCAATTAAAGATTGATTTTAAAATTAAATCCAAATTTTATGGAACTCTATACCTATGCTAAGACCTGGGTGATTAATCTTGTTTCAAAATTTCTAACTCCCCTTCCCTCTTTCATAAAGATCTTGCCATTAGCGTTTCTCTTGCTATTGGGCAATTCTAACGCAATGGGGCAGGCAACACTATCAACAGACCAGCCCGATTACTATCCCGGCTCAACTGTAATAATTACAGGTTCAGGCTTTCAGCCTTTTGAATCTGTGCAGTGCCAGGTTCAACACACAGACGGTCTTAACAATGACGACCCTTCTCACGAGCCATGGCAAACCATTGCTGATGAGTATGGAAATATTAATACTACCTGGCTTGTCCCTCTTGACCAGGACCATCCATATGATTTTCTTTTACTAACAGCGGATGGACTTACGTCAGGCTTGCATGCCGAAGTGAGTTTTACTGATGCTCCCTGTCCTAAACCAGGCATTACAGCTTTATCTGACCAAATTGTCTGTGAAGGAACAGCTTCTGTAACTTTTTCTGTAACAGCATCAGGTACCGGAACGCTAAGTTATCAATGGTATAAGAACGGAGTTCCGCTTACAAATGTCGTTGGAAAATACGCAGGAGTCACAACCAATACTCTTACTATTAGCAATATTGTTTTAGCTGATGCTGCTACAGGTGGTAATTCATATAGTGTTATAGTCACATTAGTAGCCGGATGTGGCACAACCAACGATTCAAAATCTGCTCACCTCGCAGTAACTCCTTTGCCAACAGCAACTATTGCTTACACTGGTTCCCCATATTGCTCCAACGCAGGTAATGTGACAGTAACTCAATCTGGTCTGCCCACAAGCGGTACATACAGCTATGTTCGCAATAGCCCCGGGCCTGGAACATTATCAATAAATTCAACAACAGGAACCGTAAATACAGGATCAAGTACTCCTGGCACTTATACTGTTACTTACACAGTAGCAGCGTCTGGTGGCTGTTCACAATACACTACTACAGCTTCTATAACCATTAACCAATTACCTTCTGCAACCATTACATATAGTGGCTCCCCATATTGCTCCAATTCAGGCACAGCTACAGTAACACGAACTGGAACCTCTGGAGGATCTTATACCTCCAATGCAGTATCGCCTGCTGTACTATCATTAAATAGTTCTACTGGTGCTATTGATCTCGGAGCAAGTACTCCCGGGAGCTATACAGTCACATACACTATTGCAGCTGCAAATGGTTGCTCCCAGGTAACTACAACAGCAAATATTACAATTACAGCAGCTCCTTCTGCCACCATTAGTTACGCAGGTACTCCCTATTGTCCGGCCCCAGGTTTAGTCTCAGTAACGAGGACGGGTTCAAGCGGTGGTAGTTATTCAGGATCAGCCAGTGGATTGAAAATAAATGCAGGTAGCGGAGCAATAAATTTAGGCACAAGCGACCCCGGAACATATACTGTCACTTATACTATTGCAGCTTCGGGAGGTTGTGCTTTATACTCAACAACTACATCTGTGACTATTCATGCCACCCCTACGGGTACAATTAGCGGCACTACAACGATATGTAACGGACAAACTACAACCCTTTCAATTGCAGCGACAGGAACGGGTACAATAAGCGGTACATTGTCAGATGGAACTGCATTCAGCGGCACTGCTCCGACAATAACCGTGAATGTTAGTCCAATAACAACAACTACATATACTATATCTACCTTAAGCGATGCAAATTGTTCTGCATTGCCTTCAGGAAAAATGGGCAGTGCAATTATAACTGTCAACCAGAAATCGGCTAATCCAACTTCCGCTACTGCGTCGGTTACAAATATTTGTAACGGGCAAAGCACAATACTTACTTTGCATGAAGGAGGTGGCGGAACAGGAGAAGTGATCAAGTGGTATTCAGCCTCTTGTGGCGGAACATTAGAAGGTACCGGAAATGATTTATCCGTAAGCCCAACTACAACTACAACTTATTATGGTAGATACGAAGATCCTACACCATGCAGCTATAATTCAGATTGTGCTTCAATTACAATCACAGTAAATCAAAAGTCATCTGATCCAACCTCGGCAACTGCTTCGGCAAATACAATTTGCAATGGCGATCCTGCCATTCTTAGCTTGAATGGTGGTGGAGGTGGAACAGGTGAAGTAATAAAATGGTATAGCACATCTTGCGGAGTTGGTTATGTGGGCACAGGAAATGATCTTTCTGTAAGCCCAACCGCAACAACAACTTATTGGGGCAGATATGAAAATGGAACTCCATGTAGTTATAACACAGCATGTGTAAGTGTTACGATAACAGTTAATCAGAAATCAGCCAACCCAACTTCAGCAACAGCAACTTTAACAACAATATGTATTGGAGGAAGCACCACCCTTACACTCAATGGCGGCGGCGGCGGAACAGGTGAGGTAATAAAATGGTATAGTACTTCATGCGGAACCCGATATGTAGGAACCGGGAATGACCTCTCTGTAAGCCCAACAAGTACTACAACTTATTGGGGAAGATATGAAGATGGAGCACCATGCAGTTATAACTCTGCCTGTGTATCAGTCACAATTACAGTTAACCAGCTTCCCACTACTTCAAATGCTGGTCCGGACCAGGTAGTTTGCACTACAACTGCTACCCTGGCAGGAAATACAGTTGGTGTTGGCTCAGGTGCCTGGACTGTAATTGCAGGTTCAGCAACTGTAACCTATCCCGGATTTCCTACGTCAGGCGTAACAGGATTATCAGTCGGTATAAATAAATTTGTATGGACAATCAGCAATGGAGTATGCGACCCATCAACAGATACAGTTATTATTATCAGGACACTAACAGCAGTTACTGTAACACCACCCTCACAGCAGTACAGTGACAAGGTTTCGTTCGAAGCAACAATAACCCCATCCTCTATCGCAGGGCTTACGCCGCCAACAACAGTAAACTTTTACGTAGGAACCAGGAATATGGGCTCAGCAAGCCTGGTTGATATTGGTGGAGGAATATTAAAAGCAACCTTATCAAATATTCCCCTACTAGAGCCACCTTACCCTGGTGATGGCCAGATTGCTCCGGGTGTTCATACTGTTACAGCCAAATTCTCAGGACAGTCTGCAGGCTTTACTGCATGCGATGCAACTACATCTCTTACCATTACAAAAGAAGATGCACTTGTATTCTACAATGGTTCTCCATATTTTTCAACCAATCCTGCTCCTGCAACTGTATATAGCGCATATGTTACATTGTCTGCAACAATAAAAGATTCAGCGGATGGAAATGGAGGAGATATTCGCAATGCCACAGTAACCTTCAGGCTCGGAAGTGTCAACGGAACAATTTTAGGAACCGCAAATCTTCCTGTTCAATTATTAGATCCAACAGATTCTACTATAGGAACAGTTGCCACTTCTTTCACGTATACATTAAACAACTCAGAGGTAACTACCCGGGGAACTACACTTACAGTATATGCAGTTGTAAATAATTATTACAAAGGAGATAACTGTAGTCTTCCTGCCCAGGTTACTATTTCTATTCCTGCAAGTGATGCTGTTACCGGTGGAGGTACACTATTAATGACTAACTCTATAGGTACTTATGCAGGTACGTCAGGAATAAAAACAAACTTTGGATTTACAATGCAATGGAACAAAGCAGGAACAAATGTAAAAGGCCAGTGCAATGTTATTATAAGAAGTAACAACCATACCTACCAGGTTAAGAGCAACGCTATAAATAATCTTAGCACAAGCGGCCAGTATGCACACTTTACAACTAAGGCAAACCTGACAGATGTAACTAATCCTTTGGCTCCGGTTTCATTAGGAGGGAACCTTGACCTGATAGTTGACATGAATGATGCATCGAAAGGAGGCCAGCTTGATGAATTATATATTCAGCTGAAGAACGGTTCTACAATGCTATACTCAAGCCATTGGAATGGTACAATGACAGTCAGAAAGGTTCTTAGTGGAGGAAACGTAAACGTAAGAAATGGCTCTACTGGAACTTCAGCTCCATTATATTCTGGTTCTCAAAAAGAAAATAGCAATGTAGGAGATGACCAGGTAACAGATAATAAGTTATTGCCATTCAGGGTTCTGGTTTATCCTAATCCTTCAGAAAATATATTCTCTTTGAACATCCAGAGCGATAAGAATGATCCTGTTCATATCACAGTATATGATATAACCGGAAAGCAGGTATATCATAATACAGGAGCTGCAAACCAGGTACATACTTTTGGCTCAGGCCTAATAAGAGGAACATATATAGTTGAAGTAAGACAAGGCATTGAACGATCTGTGTTTAGGGTAACAAAACAATAACAACAAAAGGAAGCCGTCTTAGGACGGTTTCTTTTTTTAGAAATACTCCAGCCCTTTTGAAAAAAAACTATAGAGTATATATAGAGTACTTATAGAGTATCTATAGAGTATATTCTGGGCTTTTAAGCTTTTCCGGTTAAAGTTTCGGCAATGCTTACTACACCTTTAATGTTACTTCGGCCTTAACACGACTGAAAACGATAAAATAAAATAGCTAACCATAAGTTAGCTATTTGTCGGGATGACAAGATTCGAACTTGCGACCACACGCCCCCCAGACGTGTACTCTACCGGGCTGAGCTACATCCCGAAGGAGGGCAAAAATAACCCAACAATTGCTAATAGTCAAAAACTACACTATCTTAGCGCAACTAAATTCTAATGAAGGTTTTAATCAAGTCTGCCAGGATAATCTGCCCCTCCTCTCCGTACAATGGAAAAACCTTAGATATACTTATCGAAAATGGTATTATATCAAAGATCGACAAGGATATAAATGTTAAGGCTGATAAGGTAATAGAAGCTGATAATCTTCATGTTTCCCAAGGCTGGACAGATTGCTTTGCCAACTTCTCAGACCCTGGTTATGAGCATAAAGAGACCCTCCAGACAGGTGCAAATGCTGCTGCTTCCGGAGGCTTTACAAGCGTAGCCATCATTCCCAATACAAACCCTGTAATTGACAATAAATCGCAGGTAGAATATATTACACGCAATGGTAAGAACCTGCCTGTCACCATATACCCAATAGGCGCTCTTACCAAGAAGGCTGAAGGCAAAGAGCTGAGTGAGATGTATGACATGAACCAATCAGGAGCCATAGCCTTTTCCGATGGGATCAGCCCACTTCAATCTTCAGGAATAATGCTCAAGGCATTACAATATGTAAAAGCATTTAATGGCCTGATCATCCAACTGCCTGATGACAGAAGCATTAATCCGGGAGGATTAATAAATGAAGGGATCACTTCAACAAGACTCGGCTTGCCTGGTAAGCCAGCTATCGCAGAAGAACTATCGATAGCAAGAGATATAGAATTAGTAAAATATACAGACTCAAGGATCCACTTCACAGGAGTATCAACTAACAGATCGGTTGAATTAATTGCTGAAGCTAAAAAGGATGGTTTAAACGTAACCTGCTCTGTAACTCCTTATCATCTGTTCTTCCATGATGAAGACCTTACATCTTATGACACAAATCTTAAGGTTAACCCTCCTCTTCGCACAAAAGAAGATATGCTTGCTTTAAGGGAAGGCGTAAAGAATGGAACAATAGACTTTATTGCGTCGCACCACCTTCCCCATGAATGGGATAGCAAAACATGTGAGTTTGAATATGCCAAATATGGTATGATAGGTCTTGAATCTATGTTTGGAGTGGTTACTGCATGTGGTATCAACCTCGAGCATTTTATCAAAATGCAAACAGACAACATCAATACTATTCTCAATATTAACAACAACGGATTAGCAGAAGGAGCGTCCACTAATTTCACACTATTCGATCCGACATTTGAATATGCCTTTACGCCCGAGAATATTCACTCTAAATCCAAAAACTCTCCTTTCATAGGGAAATCCCTAAAAGGAAAAGTAATTGGGGTTATTAATTCAAACCAAATGTTCCTAAACTAAGTATTATGAAGAATAAGCCAATAACAAGTATTACAGCAGGACTGATCTTATTTATGATCACGGCAGTGTATACTCTAATAATTAATTTCGGTAAGCTCCAGGGGAATATGGCAATAGCCTGGGTATCCTACCTAATAACCATCGGAGGTATTATTTTCTTCGTAGTAAAATACGCCAATAGCAACCACGGAACCTTATCATTTGGGAACTTATTTGGTTATGGATTTAAAACTGCAGCCACAACAGCAGCCTTATTTATAATCTTTATGCTTGTGTTTTACATGATCTTTCCGGAATACAAAGAGCAACTATTTGAGATATCAAGGCAGAAAGCATTAGAGAAAGCTAAGGATGCAGATAGAGAGAATATTGAAAAAGGGATGGAGATGATGAAAAAGTTCTTCTATATAGGCCTGGTATTAGGAGTAATGTTTTCTTATGCAATACTTGGCGCTATAGGATCTCTCATCGGCTCTGCTATCAGCAAAAAGAACCAGCCTTATAGTGAAGAATTAGATGAAGTAAAATAACTAATGGATCTATCAATCGTAATACCTCTTTTAGATGAGGCAGAGTCTCTGCCTGAGCTTGCTTCATGGATCGATAAGGTCATGAAGGATAATCATTTTACCTATGAGGTAATAATGATAGATGATGGAAGCAGTGATAATTCCTGGGAAGTAATAGGACGGCTTAGGAATGCAAACCCAAACATAAGAGGAATCAAATTTCAGCGTAACTATGGGAAGAGCGCAGCTCTAAATGAAGGTTTCAAAGCTGCACAAGGTGACGTAATAATCACTATGGATGCTGACCTTCAGGACAGCCCTGACGAAATACCTGAATTAAGAAGGATGATCATAGAAGAGAATTATGACATAGTCAGTGGGTGGAAAAAGAAGCGCTATGACAGCACTCTCAGTAAAAATATCCCCTCCAAGTTATTTAATGCAGCTACAAGGAAAGTATCAGGGATAAAGCTCCATGACTTTAATTGCGGACTTAAGTCTTACAAGAAAAAAGTGGTGAAGAGTATAGAGGTATATGGCGAGATGCATCGTTACATTCCACTTCTTGCTAAATGGGCAGGCTTTAAGAGGTTCGGAGAAAAGGTAGTTAGCCATCAAAAGCGTAAGTATGGTGTAACCAAGTTTGGTTGGAACAGGTTTATTAATGGTTTTCTTGACCTTGCATCAATAGTCTTTGTAGGTAAGTTTAGAAAGAACCCTATGCACTTCTTTGGATTGTGGGGAACTCTTGCATTTATATTCGGATTTGGAGTGTTTCTATACCTAAGTGTTTCTAAATTCTTCTTTGAAGTGACAGGGATGACCCAGCGACCATTGTTCTTCTTTGCTATACTTGCAATGATTATTGGGGTGCAACTGTTTCTGGCAGGCTTCCTTGGGGAGTTAATTTCACGAAGTTCACATGAAAGGAACGCATACCTGATAGAAGATAAATTAGGCCTGAACGCTCCTTCTGCAGTTCATGAATAATAAGAAAGTA
>Ga0163162_10001600_pt1 | contig 21183 bp, 11 predicted proteins | sample S55metaG_FD_115310 | JGI IMG/M metagenome (GOLD analysis project Ga0163162, IMG submission 115310) | Switchgrass rhizosphere microbial communities from Kellogg Biological Station, Michigan, USA - S5-5 metaG | ecosystem: Host-associated > Plants > Roots > Rhizosphere > Soil | place: USA...
CATCGTCTCGGCGTCGTTTACGCCCGGCATTCCACGACTCGGCATTCCGGCGCTGCGCGAGACGGATGCGAGCCTGGGCGTCGCGTGGGTCAACGGCCAACGCCACGATGGCGCGACCGCGCTGCCCTCGTCACTGTCGCTGGCGTCGACGTGGGACCGCGAGGTCGCGCGCGGCGGCAGCGCGACGATCGCTCGCGAAGCACGCGCGAAGGGATTCAACGTGCTGCTCGCGGGAGGCGTCAATCTCGCGCGCGAGCCGCGCAACGGCAGAAATTTCGAGTATCTCGGCGAAGACCCGCTGCTGGCCGGCACGCTCGCCGGCGAGACGGTCCGCGCGATCCAAGCGGCGCACATGATCTCCACGGTGAAGCACTTCGCGCTGAACGCGCAAGAAACCGGCCGCCACGTCGTGAACTCGGTGTTGTCCGACGCAGCCGCGCACGACAGCGACTTGCTCGCGTTCAAGATCGCGATCGAGATCGGACAGCCCGGCGCCGTGATGTGCGCCTACAACCGCTACAACGGCCCGCACGCCTGTCAGAGCCCGTACTTGCTCGACGACACGTTGAAGAAGGAATGGCGATATCCGGGCTTCGTGATGTCGGACTGGGGCGCTGTTCGCGACGTGCGCGACATGCTCGCGGGTCTCGACCGGCAGTCGGGCGAGGAGCTCGACGACACCTTCTATTTCGCCAACGACCTGCTCGCGGCGGCGAAGAAGGATCCTGCGCTGCACTCGCGAATGCGGGACGCGGTGCGCCGTATGTTGCGGTCGATGTTCGCGGCGGGCCTGTTCGACGATCCGCCGACGATCGAGCCCATCGACGCCGCCGCAGGCGCGGCGGTCGCGCGCGAAGCGGCGGCCTCCGGCATCGTGCTGCTCAAGAATCGAGCACTCTTGCCACTCCCGCGCAGTGCACAGCGCGTCGCCGTGATCGGCGGATACGCGCACGCGGGCGTGATGTCGGGCGGCGGGTCGTCGCAAGTCGAGCCCGCCGCGGGCCCGGCGATTGCGTTTCAGCCGGCAGAAGCGCGGCGTAGCATCGAGATTCACCCGTCCGCACCGCTGGCCGCGATCAAGGCGGCGCTGCCGAAGGACGCACGCGTGCGTTTCAACGACGGCTATTCACCAGCCGCCGCGGCGGCGCTCGCCGCCGACTCGGACGTCGCGATCCTGTTTGCGACGCAGTGGATGTCGGAGGGCGTCGACGCGCCCGACCTCTCGCTGCCCCAAGCGCAGGACGCCGTGATCGCCGCGGTTGCCGCGGCGAATCCACGGACAATCGTCGTGCTCGAGACCGGTGGCCCGGTGCTGATGCCGTGGCTAGACGCTGTCGCGGCGGTTCTCGAAGCATGGTATCCCGGCTCGAGCGGCGGCGAAGCGATCGCCGACGTGCTGTTCGGCGACGTGAATCCGTCCGGCCGGCTGCCGATCACGTTCCCGTCCTCGCTCGCGCAGTTGCCGCGACCGAAGCTCGACGATACGCCCGACCCGAATCGCGATGTCGGCTCGCAGTCCCACACACTGCAAGGGTTCGACGTCGATTACGACATCGAGGGAGCTGAGGTCGGCTATCGCTGGTTCGCGCGAACCGGCGCGAAGCCGCTGTTCCCGTTCGGCTACGGGTTGAGCTATACACGTTTCCACTATTCGGATCTGCAAGTGACGGGCGGCGACGGCCTTCGCATGACCTTCTCCGTGACCAACGACGGGGATCGTCCGGGCAAGGACGTTCCGCAGGCGTACGTCGTGGACCGCGCGGGAACGAAGGGAATTCGGTTGATCGGCTGGGGAAACGTCTCGCTTGCGCCGGGCGAGACCCGACGCGTCGAGATCGTCGCGGATCCACGCGTGCTCGGCGACTGGTCGACGCAGCGGCGTGCGTGGCAACTGCGCAAGGGCGAGTACACGGTCAACGTCGGCCATGCGTCGGACGCCGCGGACTTGTCCGGCCATGCCGGGTTGAGCGCCAAGCTCGTTCGCTGACTTCGGGACGGCATGCGATCCTATCGCGGTGAATCGCCGCGACTTCATCGCACGCTCGAGCGCCGTGGCAGCGAGCGTCGTTGTCGCCAGCCACGCTTCGCGTCCCGCGGCGGCGGCCGAGTGCAACCCACCTCTCGGCGTGCAGCTCTTCACCGTCCGCGACGAGCTACGGCGCGATCTACGCGCCACGCTCGCGCGGCTGCGGGAGATCGGATTCACACAGGCCGAGCTCTACGGCCTGAGCGGACGCGAGAACAGACTGTTCGGCTTGACCGCGGCCGAGCTCAAGAGCGCGTTCGCTGCAAACGCGCTCAGCGTCGAGCTTGCACACGTGGACGGCTCGCTCACCAACACGGCGGCGATCGCCGATTTCGCGGCGGAGCTCGGCATCACGACGGCGATCGTCGCGCTCCCGGTTGAGCTCGGCGCCGCGCGCAACGACCGTTTGTCGGTGGCGCCCGTCAAAGGACTCGCGCAGCTCGACGCGCTCGCCGAGAAGCTCGACCGCACGGCACGCGACTACCGGGCGCGCGGCATCCGATTCGGATATCACAATCACGACGTCGAGCTCTTGCCGGTCGCCGGCGTCGTCCCGCTCGACTATTTGATGAGCCGAACGGACCCGGACCTCGTGAAGATGGAGCTCGACCTCGGCTGGCTCGCACTCGCGGGCGCAAACCCCGCCGAATATGTGCGCCGCTACTCGGGCCGCATCGTTGCCTGTCACATGAAAGACTACGACGCGCGGATCGCGAGCGACGTTCCGGAGCGGAAGCTCGTCGAGCCCGGCGCCGGCGCGATCGATTTCGGCGCAGTGGTCGCAGCGATGCGCGACGCGAAGGTCGAGCACGCGTACATCGAAATCGACGTGTCGGCCGACCCGCTCGGCGCCGTCGCCAGCGGCTACCGCTATTTGAAAATGCTGCTCGCGTGCGTCTGAAAGTGGGTTGCCGTTCTTATTTTCAATCCATTATCATGAGGTTATAGGTACTTATTGATATCACTTCTTGCCGACTACGACTGTCTCGACACGCTCGTCGCGGCGCAAACCACTCGGTGCGACTATTCCGTTGCCGCGAGCCTTCGTCCTAGGCCAAGCTTCTACCTGGGCTCCGTGCCAGGAGGGTCGACCAATGCGAAAGGCAGGAACGGCGAGACGTACGGCGAGTTCCGCCGCCAATCCGTGTGATCGACTCCCTGCGCTACGTCGGCCTATCGCGGCAATATTCGGCCCATGGGCGCGACGTCAGGCCGGCCGCGGCGTCTTGCTCACGATGAAGCTGTCGGATGCCGCCGCCAGAATTAGGACCGAGGACCTGAACGTAACCGCAAGATAATGGGAAGTCGCGGGCAAAGGACTGCTCCAAAAGACCGGCGCACCACACCGGGGACGCCGAGAAGCGCCCTCGCGCGCGGATTCAGCCAACGGCAGTGGACTCGTGGAGCGGACCTCTAGCATGAGCGACGCCCCGGAAACCAACGCCACGCCGGGGCTACCCGAGGCCGCGCGCGCGAGTGCCTGGAGCCAGATCCGCATGATCTTGCGCGCGATCTTCGCGCCGCCGGCAGGGCGGCGGATCATCGTGCTATTCACCGTGCTCATCGCCGCGATCCTCGCGACGACCTACGGCCAGCTCACACTGAACGAATGGAACCAGCCATTCTACGACGCGATCACGCGCCGCGACTTGAACGACTTTCTCTACCAGCTCGGCGTGTACTTCCTGATCGTCGGCGCCCTCCTCGTTCTCGACGTGCTCCAGAGCTGGCTCAACGAAACCGCAAGGTTTCGAATGCGCGAAAATCTGACCCGCGACCTCTTGAAGCTATGGATGGCGCCGCGACGCGCGTTCTGGCTCGCGACGGGCGGCAATTCCATGGGCGTGAACCCAGACCAGCGCATGACCGAAGACGCGCTGAAGCTCTGCGACTTGTCGTTCGGTCTGTCGACCGGCCTGTTCCGCTCGACAGTGCTGCTCGTGGGCTTCGCGGGCGTCCTCTGGACGATCTCGAAGAACTTCACGTTCCGCGTCGGCGCCGTCGACTACGTCGTCCCGGGCTTCATGCTCTGGGCCGCGCTGTCCTATGCCGTCGTCGGCTCGCTGCTGAGTTATTTCGTCGGCCGCAGCCTGGTCACGCGGAACGCCGACCGCTACGCGCGCGAGGCGGACCTGCGCTTTGCGCTCGTCCGCGTCAACGAGCACGTCGACGGCATTGCGCTCGCGGACGGCGAGCAGGACGAGCGCCGGCGCGTCGAAATGCATCTCGACAACCTGATGCTGGCGATGCGTCGGCTCGTTCGCGGCCTCACCAATCTCACCTGGGTGACGGCGGGATTCGGCTGGATCACCGGCATCGCGCCGATCCTCGTGGCCGCGCCGCTCTATTTCACGGGCAAGACCTCATTCGGCGGCATGATGATGGCAGCTGCCGCGTTCACGCAGGCGCAAGGCTCGCTGCGCTGGTTCGTCGACAACTTCAGCGCGCTTGCAGACTGGCGGGCGGCGCTTTTGCGTGTCGCGAACTTCCGGGCTGCGCTCGTCGCGACCGAGTCGCAGCACTCCGCCGAAAGCCGGATCGAGTACGCCGAGGGCCCGCCCGGCGCCATGGCCTTCGAGGAGCTGCAAGTCGAGTCTCCGGTCGGTCGCGAAGGCTTCAACGAGCGCCGCGTCGTAATTCGCGCCGGCGAGCACACGCTGATTTGCGGCGCTCCAGGCGAAGGCAAGACGCCGCTGTTCAGAGCGATATCGGGGCTTTGGCCGTGGGGCAGCGGCCGCATCGTCCGGCCGCTGGACGAAGCCGCGATGTACGTGCCGCGCGGCACGCCTTACCTGCCTCGCGGAACGCTGCGCGAAGTGCTCGCCTACCCTCTGATGACCGACCGCTTCGCAGACCGCGATTACTCGCAGGCCCTGGAACGCACGGGGCTCGGCCGATTCGCAAAGAGCCTCGACGTGCAGCAGCGATGGGATCGCGAGCTGCGTGAGGACGAGCAGATGGCGCTCGCCCTCGCGCGCGTCGTCCTGCGCGCTCCGCCCTGGGTCGTGTTCGACGACACATTCTCGGCGATGGAGGACGAGACGCTTGAGCGGGTCGTCGAAATGTTCATGCACGAGCTCACACACACGACCGTCATTTACGTCGGCCGCAGCACGCAAATGCACTTGCCGTTGTTCGCGCGCGTGCTCCATCTGCGGAGGGTCCCGAGCGGGGGCAACATAGAAGAAACATGGGTCACCGCACGGATCCTGCGCAAAGTTCGATGAGACCCTTCCTGACGACGTTCCCACCACTGATCGTGCTCGTCCTCGTGCTCGCCGCTCGGCCAACGATCGCGGAGGCGCAAGACTTCGGGTTCGACCCACCGCCGAGCGCCACCGATCCCGCGCTGCCGGCGGCGCTCCGCGATCTCGCCGAGCGCATCGTGCCGGTCTATACGGACGACGACTCCACTCGCTATCTCGCGAACCTCGCCGCACTGCAAATGACGGCCGGGGACCCGGCGGCGGCGCACGAGAGCCGGATCGCACTGGATAAGCGGCTGCAGGCCAAGGAGGGACGCTCGGCAACCGGTCCCGCGATCGTCTACGCGGTCTACGTGCAGGCGCGCAAGACCGAGGCAGAAGAGCACGTGTCGTTCGCGAGCGCCTTCAGGCAAGCACTCCGAGCGGAATTCGAGCACCTCGACGACCTCGCCGCCGACGATCTCGAGATGTGGTTCCTCGCGCCGAGCGAACCGCTGCGCGAAGCCGTCCAGCGCGAGCTCGACCAGCAACGCGACAAGCGCGAGATTGCGCTCGAACCGGCGTTGGATCTCATTCGATCGTGGGCGTCGTTCGAGGCCTACCGCAGCATCGAGGCTCTCGTTCGACCGCTGCTCACGGCGGAGAAGGAAAGACGCTACGTCGTCGACGAAAACGTCGCGATCCCGGTTCCGGGCGGCGCGACGATCGAAGCGACGATCGTCCGTCCGCGGGCCGCCACCGAGGCCGGCAAGCTCGCGACCGTGCTCGAGTTCACGCTCGATCGCTCGAGCCGGGACCCGCGCGAGCCCGCGACGCACGGCTACGCGAGCGTGCTCGCCCTGGCGCGGATCGCAGGTGATCTCTCAGCTCGGCCGCGCGCGCCGTTCGAATCGGATGGCGACGACGCGCGCGCGGTGATCGACTGGATCTCGCAGCAGCCCTGGAGCGATGGACGCGTGGTCATGCAGGGCACGGGCTACGGCGGCTTCGTCGTCTGGGCTGTCGCGAAGACGCTTCCGCCGGCAGTGAAGGCGATCGCGACATCCGATCCTATGGCCCCGGGTATCGACATCCCGATGCGCGGCCGAATCGTGTTGAGCTCCGCTTATCGATGGGTCTACGACAGGCTCGCGCCGCCCGGAGACGCGACAGCGAACGATGCGGCGCGCTGGCGCAAGCTCGACGAGGACTGGTACCGATCCGGCCGTTCGTACCGGGAATTTCCGACGCTGCCGGGTCCGGGAAGCGCCGTTTTTAAGCGCTGGTTGAATTATCCGAGCTACGACCGGTTCTGGCAGAAGTGGCTGCCGTTCGGCGCCGAGTTCGCGAAGATCGACATTCCGGTGCTCACCGTCACCGGCTATTACTCGGCGGGACAGACCGCCGCGCTCTACTACTTCACCGAGCACCACAAGTACGACCCGAATGCGAATCACACATTGCTGATCGGTCCGTTCGACGAGCAAACCGTCGAGAAAGGCTCTCCGCCGACCGCTCGCGGCTGGATACCGGATGAGGTCGCGCGGGTCGACCCGAACGACGCGCGTTACGAATGGTTCGCTCACGCGCTCGGCGGCGACGAGGCGCCCGAGCTGACGCGCGACAAGGTCAACTACGAGCTCGCCGGCGCCAACGAATGGCGCCACGCGGCCTCGCTAGCCGCGCTCGAGGAGAAGCGCACGCGTTTTTATCTCGAGGCTTCGCCCGGCGGGACCGCCAATGCGCTCGCCGTGAAAAAGCGCAAGACGCCGACGTCCCTGACCGCGACGCTCAACCTCCGCGATCGCAAGGACGCCGCGTGGCGGCCTTCGCGCGAGCTCGTGCAAGACGTCTTGCCCGCTCGCGACGGCACGATGCTCTTCATGACGGAACCCTTCTCCGCGCCCGTAGACGTTGCCGGCCGGCTCAGCGGCGTTCTGGACTTCACGATCAACAAGCAGGACGTGGACTTGGTGATGATGCTCTACGAGCTGCGCTCGACCGGTGAATACGTGAAGCTCTTCGACCCCGCCTATGCTTTTCGCGCGAGCTACGCCAAGGACCGCGTCCACCGCCATCTGCTGCTTGCCGGCGTGCGGCAACAGCTACCGTTCCAAAGCGAAAAGATGGCCGGTCACCAGCTGCAGGCGGGCAGCCGGTTGGTCCTCGCGCTCGGGATCAACAAGCGCGCCGATCAGCAAATAAACTACGGCAGCGGCAAGGACGTGAGCGAGGAATCGATCGCGGACGCACACGCGGCCGTGCGCATCCGCTGGCACGACGGCAGCTTCATCGAGATTCCGTCGCCGTAGCGGCCATCCGCGCTTTCACGATTTTGAGCTGAGGTCTCAAAACGGACCTGCGGACGCCGGTGCGTCCGGCGACCTCGGCGTCGTCTCGTTGCCGGTCCATGGGGCGCCGCGGCGCGTATGCGCCGTGCAAAAAGCACAATGCGGGCATGGCCTGCGCCGCCGTCACCGATTGCAGGTCGTGGACCTGCCGTGCCGTTTCTCTGGCTACCTCTGCATGAAAATCGGCTTGCATCTGCGCCCTCGCCACCTCGATTTGGATTTCGCATTGGCTGCAAGACGCGTGCCTCGCGACCGCCGCTCGACTGTCAACGAGACGACAGATCGACGCTGACCTCGATGTACAGGGGCTCTTGCAGCGAGCAGGATCGCATCGATTCCGATAACAACGAACCGAGGCCACCATGGGACTCCTCAAGCTCAGCGGCACGCTCGATGTGGCGCAGTTCTGGCCGAACGGCCAATCCGACGCAGACACCACGAAAGTCATCGTCACCGTGCACGGCAACTCGTTTCGGTTCAGTCACGATGGCGTTACGCATTTCGAGACGACGCACGCGTTCGATGACGCGCGAGTCAAAGGCAAGTCGGGCACCAAGACCGCGATCGGCCAGCACGGTCAGGTCACGATCCGCTTGCAGGGCATCGACGCGCCCGAGCTGCACTATCCGCTGCCGCCGCTCGGCAACAAAGCGGGCCTGCTGCCGGAGCAGCGCGACGCGTACCGCGCGCTCGAAAAAGTGGAGTATCGGCAGTATCGCGGCGAAACCTCCACGGCAGCCCTCGGCGATCTGCTGCACGGCCTCGGCAACGTCGCCTGCGAAGTGACGACTCGAGTCTCCTCGCCCGGCGAAGTCTTCGACACCTACGGCCGGTTCATCGGCGACATCAGCGTGGAGCGCAACGGCCAGAAAACGGTATTGAACGATTGGCTCGTCGCGAACGGCTGGGCGTTTCCGACGTTCTACAAGTCGATGACCGACGCCGAGATCCAGCACAAAGCCGCGCTATGGAAGACGGGCAAGCAGCACCACAAATCCAATCTATGGAAGTACTACGCAAAGACATTCCCGACCTTCGACCCGAAGCTCGTCTATCGGCGCAGCACCGTGGCGAACCCCGTTACCATCGACCCCACGGCCGATCGCGGACCCGTGATCCTTCCGAAGCTCTTCCGCCGACAAACCGCTTGGTGGGGCCGCAAGAAGGCCCGCATCACATCGGGCACGTTCCCGGCGTATCTGCGCTCGCCGGACCTCAAGAAGGATCAATTCCACCTGACCAGCGAATGGCTCGACGACCACAACACGGCGCGCGCGTACGGCTGGGGCGACTTCCTCACGGGCTCGACCTTCACGGAGGAGCCGCAGGAAATCGTATTCGTCGAGGACTCCTCGACCCTGCTCGACAGTCACGGGGCTCCGATCACGCATTGGTGAGGGAGCCGCCGACCGGCGCCGGCTGCGGAACGTTTCAGCGCGGGAAATCGGCGACGTCGACGCGCCACGGCACCCGCGTATCGTCTCCGAAGGGCACATGCACGCGCACGACGTTCGTCTCGACCAGCCTCAGGCTGTAGCTCCCGTGGTCGCGGATCAGTGTCTTCCCCCATCCCCAGCCCCAAGGACGGTCGCCCGGAACGTAGACGAACACGTCGTGCGCGCTGCGCTTCGGACCGATCGAGACGCCGCTCAACACCTCGTCGGCGGCGTCCCAGCGAACATCCTCGAGCTCGATAGCGCCCTGCGTGACGTGCCGGCTCGTCGACAGTAGTTGAGGCGCACCGGTGGCCACGTGCAGCGCGAGCAGCGTCACGCTGCCGGCGTCGATCTTCACGGCGAGCTCGTTCTCGACCTCGCCGACGAGCCGCTGCCGCCAGAAGTCGAACGCGAGATAGGTCCTCGTCGGATCGAGCCCGAGTCGGGCCAGCGAAAAACGTCGCTCGACCGCGGTGACGAGGTCGGGGTTGAAGAGTGCGACGATCGACCACGCACCGAACGGCCGTTTCACCCGCAACGCGAACGTCGTCGGGATGTCGGCGTCGAAGAGATCGACCGGAACGGCCGCCTCGCCATACGCGGGCGTGATCTGCCTCAGGATTTCGAGCTTGCTCGCGTCGAGGTCGACGAGTCGGTCGCCGGAGATCACGTTGCCGCCGGACATCGCGACGAGCGTCGCGGCAGCGCGCGCCTGCTCGACGGCGAGCAAGTCGATGCACACGTGGTCGACGTCGTTCGCCCAGGTGCGGCGGTGGAAGTAGTAACGCTTCGCGGCCGCCGCGGCGCTGCACGCGGGATCCTGAAAATACTGCTTCCACGCAGCCGCCGCGTAGCCGTAGTTGATGTCGGCCTCGACCCGCATGCTGTCGATGAGGCCTACCGTCGTATTGCCCGGACCGCAGTCGTTGATGTGGCAATCGTCGCCGGCCCCGGCGCGCATGATCGCAAGCCCGCGCCGATAGACCTCGGCGGATGAGACCGTCGGATCGTGGTAGCGCTGCGCCGCGAGGATCGACCAGGCCACGAAGTCGATCTTGATCATCTCGTAGCCCCAACGCCGGCCGAGCGTCTCGAAGAGGTCGCGCAACCACTCCGCGGCCCCGGGATGCGTGATGTCGAGGCAGTATCGCTTCACGACTTCGGCGAGCGCGGCGGGCGAATTCTCGCTATCCCAGTTGCCGATGCGTTGCAGCGAGCCGTCGGTACGGCGAACGAGCCACTCGGGATGGTGGCGAAAAACGTCGCTCTGCTCGGAGATGACGTAAGGCGCGATCCAGATTCCCGGCTTGAACCCGTGCGCCTTGATCCGCTCCGCGAGCCACTTCATCCCGTGCGGGAAGCGCTCGTTCCCCTCCCAATCGCCTTGCGCGCGCTGGTAGCCGTCGTCGACCTGGACGTACTCGAGCCCGAACGGGCGGAGGTGCTCCGCCGCGAACGCGGTGTTCCGCAAGACCTCGTCCTCTGAGACCTTGTCGAGGGTATAGAACCAGCTGCACCAGCCGTTCACGATGGAGCGCGTCCGCGCGTCTTGCACCGCGCCAACCGCGTCCGCGTATCGCTCGAGCGCCGCGTAAGGTGTCGCGGCGACGCTCACGACGAACCGGTTCGAGCCGGTCGATTGGCCGGGGCGAAGCGTGATCGGCGGCGCGTGCACCGCCTCACCCAAGAACGAGACTTCGCCGTCGCCAATACGGGCGACCAGGACCAGGCCGAGCGCGTGCGTGCTCTCGAGATAGCCGAGCACCACGGCCTCGCGGTCGTAACCGCCGAACAGGCCGACGTTCCACCAGCTCGCGACGGTCGGCTGATCGCGCGCGATCGATTCGTTCACGAGCCGCACGCCTTTGACCTGCGGACGCACGCTGACCGGCGGATCCGCCGCAAACGCAAGAACCCTGCCGGCGTCGTAGAACATCTCGCCGTTCGTGACGCAGGCCGAGACGTCCGGCACGCGCAGCGTCCCGCCTTCGTCCGCGACGACGCGCAGCGGCTCGAGGCTCGTGACGAGCACGTCGCGCGAGGAGACATTGGCGCAATGCGTCTCGAACGTCACAAGCGGCCGGCCGTCGTACACGACGACTTCGACGCGCTGGTCGAGGCGCTTGTCCGGGTCGCGACACTCCACGGACATACGCCGCCCGGAGCCCAGCCGATCGCCGAACGTCGAAACCGCAGCGGTGCGCTCGCGGCCCGCCGAGCCGGTGGACAGCTTGCCGAGATCGGTGTTCGCGCACGCAACCCCGCCGCTCAGCAACCGCACTCCGTCGCGACGCAAGATCGAGAACGTTCCGGCGCTCGTGTCGAACGAAACGTCGAAGTGATCGCTCGCGATCGTCACGACTCCGGCGGTCCTTTCGCGGCCGGACGGTTTCATACCGCCGCCGAACGCAGCTTTCGCTCGGGCGGACGCTTCGCCTTATCGCTCTTCTGGTCCCTGGGATTCGTGAGATGCAGAACGCGCTTGAACAGCGACATGTGCGCCTGCGTATTGCGCCCGATGTGAATTATCGTCGTGCGCGTGACGTGCTGCGCGCACATGAAGGCGACCCGCCGCAGCGTGTGGTCCTCCATCGAGGAGAACGTGTCGTCGAACACGACCCACTGTGGCGCGTGCAAGATGACACGCGCGAGCGTCAGGGCCATCTGCTCGTCCTCGCTGAGCTCGCGGTCCCAGCGTCGGTCGGCGTCGAGACTTTGGACGTAGCGCCTGAGCCCCACATGCTCGAGCGCTTCCGCATAGGCACGATCCACAAAGCGGTCGCTGAGCGCCGGATACGCGAGCGCTTCGCGCAGCGTGCCGCGCGGGATGTACGGCGTGCCGCGCGGCACGTACATGATGGACTCCCCTGGAGGCCGGACGATGCGGCCGCCGCCCCAAGGCCAAAGCCCCGACAGCGCGCGGAACAACGGCGTCTTCGCCTCGGCCGGTCCGCCGGAAATCAAGACGTGCTGTCCGGCGCGGATCACCGCGCGCCGCTCCTGCAGCGCGACGCGACCCACCGGCGCGTCGACTTGGAGATTGTCGAGAATCATCTCGCCGGGCGCGCCCTCGGTGTATTCGATCTCGCTCGCGCCGTTGTGCTGCGGCTCGCTGACCGTCAACGCGGCCCTGAAGTTCTCGACGCGCAACAGCGTCGCGCGCCAATCCGCGAGAGCGCTGAAGTTGTCGACGAACCAGTGCAGCGAGCCCTGTGCCTGCGTAAACGCAGCCGCCGCCATCATCATGCCGCCGAAGCTCGTCTTCTGGCTGAAGTACAGCGGTGCCGCGATCAGGATCGGCGCGATGCCCGTGATCCAACCGAATCCCGCCGTCACCCAAGTCAGATTCGTGAGCCCTCGTACGAGCCGGCGCATCGCGATCACGACGTTGCCCAAATGCGTTTCGGCGCGCCGGCGCTCGTCGGCCTCGCCGTCGAGGAGCGCAATGCCGTCGATGTGCTCGTTGATGTCGACGAGCGCGAAACGAAGGTCCGCCTCGCGTGCGTACCGATCGGAGTTCAACCGCACGAGCGCGCGACCCACGGCGTAGCTCAGCAGCGAGCCGACGACGGAGTACGCGATCGCGGCCCAGAGCATGAAGCCCGGAATCGCGTACTCGACGCCGTTCACGTTGAACGAAAAATCCTTCGAGATCGTCCAGAGCACGCTCGCGAAGCTCACGAACAGCACCGAGGAACGAAAGAGCCCGATCGACAGATCGGTCGAAATATCGCAAAGCTTGGCCGCGTCGTCCGTCATGCGCTGATCGGGATTCACGCCGACGGAGCCGCCCTTCGTCGCGAGCCAGAACGCACGCCGCGGCATCATCCACAGCGCGAGCAAATCGCGCGTGAGGCCCTCGCGCAGGCGATAGCGGATCGTCTCGTTGATCCAGCGCTGCGTGACGTCGAGAACCAGGAGGCCGGAGACGATCGCAAAGTAGACGCCGAGCTGATAGAAGAAGTCGTGCAGATCGCGGCGTGTGATCGCATCGTAGAACGGCTGGTTCCAGCCGTTCAGCAGGAGCTGCCCGTAGGTCGTCACGAGGATCGCGGCCGTCATCGCAACGAGCAGGATGATCAGCGTACGCCCGACCGGCGAGGCGAAAATCGCGAGGTAGATCGTCCAGGCTTGGTGGAGCACGCCGGCTCGCGCGGCTTCGCTCACGCCGGCCGTGTTTCTTTGCTGAGTTGTCGCGTTCATGCCGAGACCACCGCCCGCCGGGCCGTCATGCAAGTGATGAAGCTCGCGTAGCTCCACGCGAGATGTTTCGCCGACGTCTGCTCGCCGGTGCGTCGATCGAACTGTTCCGAGAGGTCGCCGCTCGGCGGAGTGAACGCGCGCACCGTCGCGAGGAATCGGTCGCCGCGCGCGACCCACCGTGCGCTCTCCGCGTTGCGGGGTGCCGGCGCATCCGCCGCGAGGAAGCAGAGCTCCGCGGCGCCGAGCGTCAAGGCGTACCAGGCTCCGCCGGAATAGTAGGTGTCGTCCGCGAAGCGGCCGATTGCGGGCGCACGCTCGCGCGGTCGGCCGTGATTGATCGGAAGCAGCCGGTCGAACAGCTCCTCGAGCCGGTCGAGCGTCGCATGCATTCGAGGATCGTGCGCGGAATGCACGTCGCTGCCGTCGCGCGAATGAAGGACGCTCAGGATTACCGAGGTGTCGAGCATTCTGGTCGAGGACACGCCGGGCGGCATGATACGCGATCGGTAATAGCCGGCATCGGGAAGCCAGAAGCGATCGAGCCAATCGAGCAAGTCGCGTGCTGCTTCTCGCAACGACGTTGCGCCTTCGACATCGCCCGCTTCGCGGAGCCAGTCGGCGCCGAGGCGCAACGCCGCCGCCGAGACGCGCAGCGTGAAGTAGTCGTGGCCGAGCTCGTCTTCCCAAATGTCGAACGACGGCTGTCGCCAGCGGGCCGCGATGAATGCGAGGTCGACGCGCAGCAGGCGCTCCGCGTCGTCGAGCGCCGACGCGCTCATCGCACCCGGCTTGCCGGCGGCGAGCGTTCGCAACCAGCGCAACACGGCGAGCCCGCGCAACGCAGAACCGTCGTGCTGCGGGCGGTTCCAGCGCAGCACGTCGAGCGTGCCGTCCGGGTTCACACGCGTGTCCGCGTAGACCGTGTCTCCCGAGACTTGAGCGAGCTCTTCGCCGCGGAGGAATTGCACGAAGTCCGGAGTGACGTTCTCGCGCCATTGCGTCGACGTCGTCAGCGTGCGTCCGTCGAGCTTGCCGAGCGACAGGCTGAACTGGACGAAATCGCCGAAGTGCGTCAGAGCTTCCGCGCCGAGCTCACCGGTCTCGTACAGCAGACGCACGGCGTCGATGACGATCGCGGAGTCGCGGAACCAGTGAAAGAAGTAGTCGGGGTCCGGGTCGTAGGCCCCGAGCACGCGCGACGCGACGATCGACCCCGCGACCGGCCTCACGGTCTGCTTTAGCCCCGGCCGCACTTTGACGACGTCGCGCGCCGAAACGCACTTCAGCATCTCGGCCGCGGCGTGCCGGTGCTGATGCGCTAGCCACTGCTCGAGCGTTTCCGTCACGTCGCGGCGCGTTTCAAGTGAGGGCTCGAGAACCCGAGCCGGCGAAGTCCCGCTTGCACTTCGGGCACCGACATGAAGAGTCTCCACAGCAATCCCGTCCGCTCGTTCTCGATCATCAGGACGATCGGGCCCTGATCGATCGCGAGGAACGTGTCCGCGTACCAGCCTTGGGCTTCGCAGAATGCGTCGACGAAGCCGAGCTCGCGCCAGAGGCGCGTCCCGTGCCGCGCGAGCATGTGCCGGAGCGCGGCGATCGCCTCGTCTCGCGCATACGGCAAGCTCGCGAGCGCCGCGGTCGGGCTGATGGTGCCGTTGTCGTTGTCGGGAGAATGGGCGGTGTATCCGCCCGGGTCGTCGCTCGCGGTGAGCCCCCAGCACGCTTCGCCGTAGCCCTCGAATCGGCCGGGATTCGCGACGCAATGGGCACGGTTGATCCGCACGTGGCTCACGTTCTGCTGCCAATAGTCGGCGTACTGATCCTCGAGCCCGCGCGGATCGAGACCGCAAAACGAATAGTGCGCGAAGAAGAGCGGTCCCCCGTACGGCATGCCGAGGGGCAGCTCGATGCCGTACCACGACTTGCCGTTGCGAAATCCGGGCCCGCTCGCGAAACCTCGAGTGTAGACCCCGGGCTCGATCGGGTGACGCAGGGACGAGGCCGCGAGCACGTAAGTGATCAAGCACTCGTTCCAGCCGCGAATCGGGTGATTCATGGCCCAGCCGTGGTTCGGGCTCCAATGCCAGTAAAGCACCTCCTGGCCGCCGCGCGTGAACCAGCTCCACTCCACTTCACTCCATAGGCTCGAGATCTGCGCTCGTGCCGCGGCTTCTTCCTCCGTATCTCGATCGAAGTACTGGCGCGCGCAGAGCAGCCCCATCATCAGAAACGACGTCTCGACGATATCCGCGGCGTCGTCCTTCCCGAAGAACGGCATCGTTTCGCCCGTTCGGCCATTGATGAAATGCGGATACGCGCCGTGATAACGGCGCGCGCGCGTCAGCAGATCGAGCATGCGGCTCAGGCGCTCGAGCGCTGCGCCGCGACTCACCCAGCCGCGCTCGACGCCGACGATCAGCACCATCGCACCGAAGCCCGACCCGCCGATCGTGTTCCATGCATCGATCGCCGGTTGCTTACCGGACGTGCGCCGGTCGAACGCGAGACCGCTGTCCGGATGCGCGCCGTCCCAAAAGTACCGGAAGTGCTGCCGCTGCACCGTCTCGAGCAGCTCGTCTTCCGGCAACGACGCCAACGCGAGCGGGTCTGCGCCCGCGGCTCGCGTCGCCGCCGAGCTCAGGCGTGCTGCGCGCGCACCGGAGGCTACTTTTCGCGAGCCGATCTTTTTTTTCGCGCCGGACGCGGCCGGCCGGGACCCTTTCGACTTCGCCAAGTGACGCCCCACTCCTGACGCGCGTACCACGCCCTGTGAGGCGCTCTGCGAGTTTGCCTGCGGATGCGTCATGATGTTCTCCGTGACGCAGATCGACAAGCTGATGGAACGGATGACGTTGGCCGAGAAGCTCGGCCAGCTCACGATGACGGCTGCCGGCTACGCCGTGACGGGGCCCGTGATCGCCGGCGATTCCACGGACTCGATCCGCAATGGAACGATCGGCAGCCTGCTCAACCTCGTCGGCACACGGCCTATTCACGAGATGCAACGCATAGCCGTCGAGGAATCGCGGCTCGGCATTCCTCTCTTGGTCGGCCTCGACGTGATCCACGGCCACCGCACGATGTTCCCCGTGCCGCTCGCAGAGGCCGCGACGTTCGACCCGCAAGTCTGGGAGCGCACGGCGCGCGAAGCCGCGCGTGAGACCGCGGCCGACGGCCTCGCAATGACCTTTGCGCCGATGCTCGACATCTCGCGCGACCCGCGCTGGGGCCGAACGGTGGAAGGCCCGGGTGAAGATCCGTGGCTCGCGGCGCAGATCGCGCGCGCCAAAATCCGCGGCTTTCAGGGCGACGACCTCGCGTCCGCGGAATCGGTCGCCGCAACGGCGAAACACTTCTGCGCGTACGGAGCTTCGACGGCCGGGCGCGACTATGCTCCGGTCGACGTGTCCGAGCGAGCCGTGCGCGAGCTGCACCTTCCGGCCTTCGCGGCCGCGGTCGCTGCCGGCGTTGCGGCGATCATGCCGGCCTTCACGGACATCGCCGGCATTCCGATGACGGCGCACAAGGCGCTGCTCCGCGACTGTCTGCGCGGCGAGCTCGGCTTCGACGGCGTTCTCGTGAGCGACTACAACGCGATTCGCGAGCTCATCCATCACGGCGTGGCGGGCGACATCGTCGAGGCGGCCGTGCTCGCGCTCAAGGCCGGCGTCGACATCGACATGATGGCCGGCGCATATCGCGAGGGCCTGCCCGTCGCGCTCGAGCGCGGCCTCGTCACGATCGACGAGATCGACGAATGTGTGCGGCGAGTGCTTCGCCTCAAGGAGCGCCTCGGCCTGTTCGACGATCCGTACCGGCGCGGGGTGACTGCGGAGACGCCGGACGCGATCGAGGCTCGCCGGCGCATCGCGCGCGACGTCGGCGCGAAGACGCTCGTGCTACTGAAGAACGCCGGCGACGCGCTGCCTATGCGACGCAGCGCGCGAATCTGCGTGCTCGGCCCGCTCGCCGACGCAGTGGGAGAGATGCGCGGTCCCTGGGCCGCCGCGGGCTACCACGAGCCGAGCGTGACCGTGCTCGCCGGCCTGCGCGCGGCGCTGCCGAACGCGACGATCACACACGCCGAAGGGGTGACGATCGAAGGTCATGACAGGACGCGCGTCGCGGCGGCCGCCGAGCTCTCGAGCGGCGCGGACATCGTCGTGCTGTGTGTCGGCGAAGCAGCCGACATGAGCGGCGAAGCCGCGTCGCGCGCATATCCCGAGCTGCCGGGCGAGCAGCGCGCGCTCGCCGAAGCGGTGCTCGAGCGAGCGAGCGCCGCAAACGTCCCGGTCGTCGTCGTGCTGTTCTGCGGTCGGCCGCTGATCGTTCCGTGGCTTTTCGAGCGCGCCGACGCACTGCTCGTCGCGTGGTTCCCGGGCCGAGAGGCGGGCCACGCGATCGCCGACGTGCTGACGGGGCGTGTGTCGCCGTCGGGCCGAACGCCGATCACGTGGCCGCGGGCGAACGGACAGATTCCCCTATTCTATAGCCAGCGATCCGGCGGCCGGCCCGAGAATCCGGCCGATCGATATACGAGCAAGTACCTCGACGTAGCGAGCTCTCCGCTCGTTCCTTTCGGCTTCGGCCTCACCTACGGGCGCGTCCGGTACGCGAACCTACGGGTCACCCCGACCGACGTGACCGCGCGCGACACCGTCGACGTCAGTATCGACGTCACGAACGACGCTACTCGCGCGGCCGAGGAAACCGTGTTCCTGTTCGTTCGCGACCGGGTCGCGAGCGTCGCGCGGCCGGTGCTCGAGCTCAAAGGCGTGACGAAAGTCGTTCTAGAAGCGCGCGCGACGGCGACGGCGCGTTTTCGGCTGCCGGTGACGGCCCTGGGCTTCTTGGGTCTAGACCTCGAGCCCGTGCTCGAGCCCGGGGAAATCGACATCCTCGTGGGGCCGGACGCCGATCCAGCACGGCTCGTTTCCGCCCGCTTGCTGCTGCGCTCGTAGACCCTACCGTCGGCACCGCCGGCCGATGGGCCGAGCTCGACCGCCGCTCTTCGTGCTCCGAAACTGATTAGCCGTGCTTGCCGGAATTGACATCGGTGGAGCGATCTTGCTTCCATTGCTTCCAATGGCCAATAACACGCGCCGGGACACCGGCAACAACAAGGCCAACGACAGCTCGGTCGAGAGCGCTACCTCGGGTGGTGCGACGGGTACGCCGAGCCTCGTACGTGCCCCCAGTGCGCCCCCAGAAGGCTCCGGCCCGATCGCAAACGCTCGTGCCGGTGCGAACTACGCGCACGAGTTGGATGTCACCGGCGAGTTTCCGCAGCCCGTTGTCAGCGACGAGCTCACCGGCGGCGAGCAAACCGAGAAAGCGGACGAAGCCAAAGACAGCGAAAGCAAACCGGCGCCGGTCGAGTCGCCGTCAGCGCACGAGAGCACTTCGTTTTGGTTACAGCATCTCGAGTCGGAGGTTCAACGGCTCCAGGGGAAGTTCGAATCGGTAGCCGCCGAGCTTCGAGTCCGCGAAGCCAGGATCAGCGCGCTACGTAGCCAAGGCGAAGCCAAAGACGCGCTCCTGAACGACCTACGCCGGCAGATCGACGAGCAGGGCAGCGCGCAGTCCGCGCTTCGGGCCGACCTCGAGCAGGCCCATCTGCGGATAGCAGACCTCATCGCAGCCGAAGAAGCGGGCGAGATCAACCTGGCGCAGGCGGAGGCCGATATACAGGAAGCGAGGCAAGTCGCCGCCGGCGCGGAAGCCAATCGCAAAGAGTTGCTCGAAAAAATTGCGAGACTCAGCGATGCCACCGATCGCGACGCCAAAGCCGCGGCCGGCGCTCAACGGCTCTACGAGGACGAGGTTAGGCGCACGACCGGTCTTCGTGCGCGTATCGAAGAGCTCGAAGCCCATATCGAGGGTAGCAAGAAGCGCTCGTCTGCCTTGAACGATGAGCTCGCCGATTACCGCAACAAGCTCGATGCTTCCGAAAGTCGCTTGGCGGAAGCGCTGGCGGCGTCGATGGCCGAGGCGCGAGCGCGCGACGAACTTGCGGACGAGGCGGTGGATCTCGAGAGCCGCCTCGAAGAGCTCGAAGCGCAGCTCGCAGCGGGCGAAGTCGCGAATAAAGAGCTCACGAGCCGGCTCGAAGACGAACGCGCGGCGGCGACGCGGTTGCGGGAGGACGTCGCGAGTGCGGTCGCCCGCGGCGATCAGGCAGTCGCTGAAGTGAATGCACGCGACAAGCGTATCGCGGAGCTCGAGCGAATCGCGGTCGAAGCCGGCGCAGAAAGAGAGCGGGAGCGAAGCAGCGCCCAGCAGAAGATCGCGAGGCTCGACGGCCTTTTGTCGGCATCGGCACGCGAGATCGACGAGCTCGCCCGCGCGATCGACGCGCGTGAGGACACGATTTCGCAGCTGGAGGCCCGCTTGCATGCCAGGAACGACGACGCCGCTGTTCTCGAGCGCAGCGTGCGTCGGCTCGCCGAGATCGACGCGGGCATAGCGCATCTCGAGCGCTCGCTCGTGCCGACGGCCGACGAAAACACGCCGTCGGCGAGCGAAGGAGAGGCGCCGGCCGCCTCGCCCGACTCGGGCGGCGCGGTCAACTCGAGCCGCAAGATGGTCGACGCAATCGTTGGCGACAAGCCGCCGTACCCGGCACGTAAGGTACAGACCGTCCCGCAATCCGACTCGGCCGATGTCCAGCTTCCGCCCCGCGTGAACCGGCCGGGTTAGTCGAAGCGAAGCGCCGCCATCCCGGCTCGTTGGTGACGCAGCCCTAGTTCGACGTCGCGACCGGCGATCGTCGGGTCAGCCGCGCGGCTCGTGGTGCGCGCGAAGACGCGCGACCGTGAGCTGCGGGGCGGCGACCTCGCCCTTCGTGGGCTCGGCGTTGTCCCGCGGTCGCGGGTCCGGCCCCAACGCGAACTCCGGCCGGCCGATCGACGCTCGGTCGCGGCCCCGGCTCTTGGCAATGTACAGCGCGCTATCGGCAATCCGCAGCAGCGACACCGTATCCCTCACCATCGACGAGTCCGCGATGCCGAAGCTCGAAGTGAAGGCAGGTTGGCCGCTTTGCGCGAGCTCGGAGGCTAGGCGCGTGCGCAGCCGATCGACCCACTCGGCAGCCTGGAGCGCCAACGTCCCGACGAGCAACACGACGAACTCCTCGCCGCCCCAACGCGCGGCGCGATCGTCGGCGCGAAGACTGCCCTTCAATGCCTCCCCGAATCGACGTAGAGCATGGTCGCCGCTCTGATGACCCAGGGTGTCGTTCAGGCGTTTGAAGTGGTCGAGATCTGCGACGATTACGGAGAATTCGCAACCGCGGCGAACGAGGTCGTGCATCTCGATCTCGAGCGCGCGGCGGTTCAGGAGGCCGGTCAGGCTATCGGTCATCGCCTGTAGCTGTGAGCGCTGGAACGCCCGTACGGTGCCGGTTCGCGTAGCCGCGGCGAACGCGAGGGATTTGAGATTCGCGACGACGACGTCACTGAACGGCACATCGCTCCGGCTCGTCGCGTGCAGCACGCCGAGCGACCTGCCCATGAAGCTCAGCGGCACACAGGTTGCGGCGAGCCCCGAGCTCTGGCGCCCGCGCAGGTATGGACACGCGTTCAGTTGCTCGCTGTCTGCGTAGGTCACGGTGCTGCCTCGCCTGATGGCGACGCAACTCGACGGCGCGCGCACCCCGCAGCCGGGCGACCCGGCCGTGGGGTGCTGCGCGACCTGCCTCAACTCCACGGCGCCGGCATCGGCCAGCAGGAGCTGCATCGGCTGCTCCGCGGAGATCGTCTGCATCGCGCGAGCGGCAACCGTCGCAACGGCTCTTTCCGACTCCGCGAGCTCGAATGCCTCTGTGACTTCCTTGCTGAAGCTGTCTTGCTCGCGGTGGTTTCGAATGTGCTGTTGGGTGCGGCTGAGCATCTGTGCGCTCGCGTTGAGCGACGCGCCGATCATGGCGATCTCGTGCCCGGCCGTCTTCTCGTAACGCACGTCGAGGTTGCCGTCCGCTA
>Ga0163162_10001602_pt1 | contig 21171 bp, 15 predicted proteins | sample S55metaG_FD_115310 | JGI IMG/M metagenome (GOLD analysis project Ga0163162, IMG submission 115310) | Switchgrass rhizosphere microbial communities from Kellogg Biological Station, Michigan, USA - S5-5 metaG | ecosystem: Host-associated > Plants > Roots > Rhizosphere > Soil | place: USA...
GAAGTTCTACACGGTCACCCCGTGCCGCGTGGCCGATACGCGCAACCCGACCGGACCCTACGGTGGACCGGCGCTCGCCGCCAACTCGGACCGGACGTTCGCCGTTGGAGGACAGTGCGGGGTTCCCACGACCGCCACGGCCGTTTCGTTGAACGTCAGCGTCACCCAGCCGAGCGCGCTCGGATACCTCCGGCTCTACGCGGGCGGAACGTCCCTACCGAACGCGACCGCAATCAACTATCGCGCGGGGCAAACCCGCGCCAACAACGCTTTTGCGCCTCTCGGGACGGCCGGGACTCTGGCCGTCCACTGCGATCAGCCCTCCGGAAACGTGCAGGTTATAATCGATGTTAACGGCTATTTTCAGTAGGATTAGGAGACCATGATGAACAGATCTCAGTTGGTTCGCTTTTCGTTCCTCTTCGCCGCGGCGACGTTTTTGACGGTCTCCGCAGCCCGAGCCGTTGGACCTCTGCAGTTCTACTCCGTGACGCCGTGCCGGATCGCCGACACGCGCGCCGCCGTCGGAGTGAACGGAGGACCGATTCTTTCGCACGGCGTGATCCGCAACTTCGCCGTCTACACGACCCCGGCGAACTGCGGCTTGCCCGCGGACGGCACGGTCAAGGCCGTCACGCTGAATGTCACAGTCGTCAACCCGACCAGCCTGGGCCACCTGACGGTTTTCCCGTACAACACGACGGTTCCGGTCGTTTCGACCATCAACTACGCGGCGGGCGAGCCGGCTCTCGGAAACGGCGCCATCGTTCCGGTGACGAACGATCCGAACTTCCAGATCTCCGTCCTCCCGGTCCTGGTCGGAACCGGCAACACGGTGCACGCGATCATCGACATCACGGGTTACTTCAAGTAATCGAAATCCGGAAACCGGCGATCGGCAAAACTCGTTGACGGAAGCGACGGAGGCGATTTCGCCGCCGTCGTTTCCCTCGTCCGTCGCGGGATCCGCGAAGGACGCGCCTCCCGGCCGATCGCCGTCTCCGAGTGGCCATGACCCGAACAACGGACGCGATTCGAAAGGCCGCATGAGGAGAAATCCGCTCCTTCCTGCGCTTCTCCTGCTGGCGACACTCCCCGCCGCCGCCCGGGCGGCGCTGAACACGCCCCCTCTCCGAGCGGGTTGGCCCGTGTCACTGGCCGGCGCCGGAACCGTCCGCGTGAGCCAGCCGGCGGTGGGAGACCTCGACAACGACGGCGTGAAGGAGATCGTGGTCGGCACGGTGAATCGGAAGGTCTACGTACTCCGGGCGAACGGAACGGTCATGCCGGGATGGCCCGTCACCGTGAGCGCCGAGGTGAACTCGAGCCCCGCGCTCGGGGACATCGATGGCGACGGATTCCTCGACGTGGTCGTGGCCTGCGGGTCGAACTTCGAATCGACCGGGAGCGGACGCATTTACGTGTTCCGCCGCGACGGCACCCTGATCTGGTCTTTCACGCCGGTCGACGAGAACGGCGACGGCCTGCCCGAGGGGATCTACTCGACGCCCGCCATCGGGGACATCGACGGCGACGGGGACAACGAGATCGTCTTCGGGTGCTGGGACTTCCGGGTTTACGTCCTGCGCAAGGACGGGAGCCCGATGCCCGGCTTCCCGCCGAATCCGTCCGGCCTCGGACACGGGATCCGCGACACGATCTGGTCCTCGCCCGCGCTCGCCGACCTCGACGGCGACGGAAAGCTCGAGGTCATCATCGGGGCGGACCCGCACGCGGAGGGCCCGCCGATCAACACTCCGGACGGCGGCGCCATCCACGTCTTCCGATGGAACGGGACGGAGCTGCCGGGGTTCCCGCAGTACGTGAACCAGACGATCATGTCGTCACCGGCAATCGGCGACATCGACGGCGACGGCTTCCTCGACATCGTCGTGGGGGGCGGCCTCTACTACCCGGGCGCGGTCGGCCACCGGGTCTACGCCTGGAGGCGGGACGGGACGTTCGTTCCGGGCTGGCCGGTCACGACGACCGGCCAGGTCTTCGGCTCTCCGGCTCTCGCGGACCTGACGGGGGACGGAAAGCCCGAGGTGATCGTCGGCGACCAGCCGGAGGGGACGGCCGGCCCCTACCTCTACGCGTTCCGGGGAAACGGAACGCAGCTCTTCAAGATGCAGCCGAAGAGCTATTTCGGAACGAGCCCGAACGTCGGAGATCCGGTCGTCGCCGACGTGACCGGGGACGGCCAGGTCGAAATCCTGGTGGCCGTCAACACCGAGATCGCGGTGATCGATCGGACCGGCGTGCAGCTCACCGATCCGGGCCCTCCCGGGAACGATCCCCGCCCGACCTATTACACGGAGACCGCGGTTTCCGGGGTGGTCGTCACGGACCTCGACCACGACGGAGTTCTCGACGTCATCGCCGCGTCCGGGACCCCGTTCCCGTCTCCGACCGCCGCCGCGGTCTACGTCTGGAACCCGGCCGCGGTCGGGCCCGCTCCGTGGCCCGCGTTCCGCGGCGACCCCCAGCAGCGGCGCGGCTACGAGGGGGCGATCATCGGTGCGGGCACGCGATTCTTCACGTTGACTCCGTGCCGGCTCTTCGACACGCGGGGCGGCTCCTCGCTCAAGGCCGGCGGCATGGCGGTCGCCGGAGTCGCGGCGCGATGCGGAGTTCCCCCGGGCGCCGAGGCGGTCGCCCTGAACGTCACGATCGTCCTCCCCGGAACTGCCGGCAACCTCCGCCTTTTCCCGGACGGGATTCCGACGCCGCTTTCGTCCACGATCAACTTCCGAGCGGGTCAGGTCCGCGCGAACAACACGGTGCTCGCGCTCTCCCCCTTCGGGAACCTGCGCATCTTCTGCGACATCCCGACGGGATTCGCGGACGTGATCCTGGACGTCACCGGATACTTCCAGTAACCGCGTTTTCCGGAGCGCGCGCCGCCGCGATCAGCCTCGCGAGCCGCCTCGGGGAAGATTCGGAGTTTTCCGCTTCCAGGATCGCGACGTAGCCCGGCGCCGCCGGAACGGGCCGCCCGGGAAGCCCGGCGCGCTCCGCCCACCCGGCGAGATCCTTTTCGTCCCGGCCGAGGAGAGCGAGCTTCCCGGCCGCGGCCGGCAGGGTCCGGCCGTAGCCGTAGAAGTCGAACAGCCGCTGGAACGGGACCGCGCGGATGCGTTCCCCCGACAGGAAGTTGACCGGGTAGACGGTCCAGTATTCGCCGCAGACCCAGCGGACGCCGTTCGATCCCAGGAAGGCGAGGAGGACGCGGTCGTCCCGCTGGTGCTGGGCCCACTCCCGGCGCTCTTTCGTCCACGGCCAGTAGTAGCCCGAGAGGTGGAAGCCCACGACGACCAGGGCCAGGAGAAATGCAACCATTTGGTTGCGCTTTGACACGGCCGCGACGAGGAGGCCCAGGGACGCGGCGGCGACGAACCAGAGCGGCAGGACGTAACGCACTGTCGGGCCCGGCGCCTGGCCCGGCGCGGAGAGGATGAAGAGCGTCGCGACCGTGACTGCAACGAGTACGAGGAGCGCAACGCCCTTCCCCGATCCGGGCCGATCCCGCAGCGCCAGCCTCGGCGCCGCGAACAGAAGCACGAGCGCCGCGACGACCGCGAGCGCCGCCGGCAGCCGGAGAGCTCCCTCGAGCGGAGTGACCGGTCGCTCGGGGCCGAGCGGGTTGACTCCGGCGACGAGCTCGACCGCAGTCTCCCGGAGAAAGCGCCGTGCCGTGGCGAGGACGCCGGGGCCCGGCTCGGCCGGCGCGAAGTTGGTCCACAGCGTCACCCAGCGGTAGCGCAGGTTGTAGACGAGCCAGGGCGCGGCCCCGACGGCGAAGCCCGCCGACGCCGGGAGAAGGACCCGCCGCCACGTCACCGAACGGCGGTGAAAGAGGACGAGCCACGCGATCGCGGGAACCGTGCAGCCGAGCGTCAGCAGCGAGTTCCACCAGCCGAGGCCGATCGAGACCCCGAGCGCAAACGGCGTCCAGCGGTCCGCACCCCGCCGGGCAATACGCGCCGCGAGCCAGAGCGTCGTGACGGAGAGCAGCACCGTTTCGGGATAGCTGTTCGGCAGGTAGGTCCAGGCGAGGTAGGCCGGCGAGGGAAACACCAGGAAAACGAGCGAGAAACAAGCCACCTTCTCGGAATCGAAGAGCTCGCGCACGAAGAGGTAGAAGACGGCCGGAACGAGAGTCCCGCACACGATCGGGACAATCGAGAGCGTGGCCCGGGTCGCGCCGAAGAGCGCGAAGAGGGCGGCGTGGAAGTAGGCCTCGAGCGCGCCGATCTGAACGCCCGAAAAGAAGACGACGAGATCCCCTCCCCGGATCGCGAGAGCCCGCAAACCCATGTTCAGCGAGTCGGCGTCCGGAACGAACTTGTGAGTCGGGAACGCGTACGCGATCCGGACGACCGCCCCGAGGACGAGAAGCACGATGGCCGCCGTCCTCCACCTTCGATCCGGATCCTCCCGCGAATCGCGCACCGAACCTCCGGCATCGAGGTTACACTCCATGCGCGACGATCGAACCGAAACGAAATCTCCGGGAGATGCCGGCGGCTCGAAACAACCGGTCCGCTTTCCGGCTCATCCCGATCCTCCTTCTGGGCGCCGTGGTCCAGGCGTACTCGCTCGCCCGCGGTCTCGTTCCCTGGAGCTCGGACCAGGGAATCGTCTCGCTCATGGGACGGCACATCGCGCTCGGCGTGGCGAACCCCATCTTCTGCTACGGGTCGTACTACGGCGGGACGCTCGAGCCGCACCTGACCGCCGTCGTGTTCTCGACGCTCGGCATCAACCGCTCCACTTACCGCTTTTCGCTGATGCTCTTCCTCGCCGCGATCCTCGCGATCGTTTTCGCGATCGCTCGCCGCCACTTCGGCCGGGAGGCGGCGGTCTTCGCCGCGGGATACCTCGCATTCCCCCCGTTCTACTTCCTCCTGAAGGGCCTGACGTCCGACGGCGCATACGACTCGCTGGCTTTCCTGGGAGGACTCGTCGCGTACGCCGCTCTCCGCGCCGACGAAGCGATCGAGACCGGGACTCCGGCCCGCCGGTGGTTCGGGCTCCTCGGACTCGCTTTCGGACTCGCGTGGTGGGTCCACCCGCTCTCCCTCTACTTCGGCATCGGGGTCGTCGCGTGGTTCCTGATGGTGCGGCCCGCGATCTTCCGGCGCCTGCGAGACGTTCCCGCGTTCCTCTTCGCCTTCTTCGCCGGCAGCCTGCCGTGGTGGGTCGGAAACGTGGGCCGGGGCTGGCCGAGCTTCTCGACGCACGAGGCGACGACGCTCCCCCTGCGCCAGGCGTTGCTCGGCTTCTTCCGCTTCTTCGGCGAGGCGGTGCCGGTCCTCTTCGGCGCGAGGTCGTTCTACGCCGCGAAGCCGAGCTTCCCGGGGGCCGGCGTGGTCGCGCTCCTGATCTACGCGGCGCCGATGGCCGCGACCGTCGTCCGCATCGCGAAAACCGGTGTGCGCCGCCGCCGGAAGGGGAAGCTCCTGGAGGATGTCCGCGAGTCGCGCGTGCTGCTCTTCCTGCTCATCCTGGTCCTCGCGATGCACGCGTTCACCAGCTTGAGTCAGCGGACCTACGAGCAGGAGCCGCGATTCCTCTTTCCGGTCTACGTTCCGTTTTCCGTGCTCTTCGGCTACTGGATGGTTCGCCTCTTCCGGGCGCGGCGGGCCGTGGCGTTCGGCGCGGTCGCCGCCCTCGTCGGATTTCACGCGATCGGTCTGGCGAGAACGGAGCCGCAGGAGCACGCGCCCACGACCGGTAGCGTCCGGCCTCTCATCCGGGCGCTCGACGAACGGGGGATCCGCGACGTCTACACCGGATACTGGACGGCCTACCGCCTCGCGTTCGAGTCGGGCGAGCGGATCACCCCGGGCATCTTCGGTGTCGAGGCCGCGGACCGCTACCCCGACTACACGCGCGTGGTGGACCAGGCGGTGGCGCCCGCAGTCGTCCTCCACGGCGGCGAAGCGGACCAGTTCGCGGAGTACCTCCGGCGGGCGGGCTCCCGGGCCCCTTCGGTTCGCGTCGGGCCACACGTCCTCTTCTGGAACCTCGAGCCGGCGGTCCTCGAAGAGATCCGCCGCACGCACGGAGTGCCGGGGGCGGGCTAGGTCCGGCGGCCGCCGCGGCGATCGCCGCCGCCGCGAGGCGAGTTCTCGACGTCCAGGACCAGCGCCTGGAGGATCAGCTGAAACCCCAGGATCACCGGCATCGCCGCCACCATGACCGTGCCGGTCGGCGTGGGGATGTTCCGGGCGGCGTTGTGGATCCAGTGGTACGCGCCGAAGATCGTCCCGAAAAGAAAGAGCAGGGCACCCGAGAGGAAAAAGATCGCCACGGGCGAGACGTCGTAGAACAGGTAGCGCCAGTAGAGACGCCGGAAGAATCCGGCCACGAGCCGGAACGGAAACTCCAGGAGCGCCCGGCCGGGGCGAAGCGAGCTCGTCTCCCCCGCGTAGCGCGAGGGAAGCGGAACGTCCTCGACGCGGGCTTCGAGTGAATTCAGCCGGATGAGCATGTCGTTCTCGAAGAAATAGCCGCGCGCCAGCCGTTCGAGCGGAAGCCGGCGGAGAACGTCCGCGCGGATCGCAACGAAGCCGTTCTGCGGGTCGAGGACGTGCCAGTACCCGGAGGCGACCTTCGTCAGGAACGTCAACGCGATGTTGCCGCCGAGCCGGGTCCGCGGCATCGCGGACAGATCCTTGAAGTGGTGGAAGCGGCACCCCTTCGCGTACTCGGCCCGGTCCGAGAGGATCGGCAGCAGGAGCTCCCCGATGTCCCGGGGGTCCATCTGCCCGTCCCCGTCGCACTTCACGACGACGTCGCTGCCGGCCTCGAGCGCCGCGCCGAAACCGGTCGCCATCGCGCCTCCCACCCCCTGGTTCCGGGGATGCCGGATCAACTGGATCCGGCGATCGGGGATCCCTCCCACGATCTCCGCCGTGCGGTCGGGCGACGCGTCGTCGACGACGATGATCCGGTCCACGAACTCCGGCATCGCCCCGACCACGCCCGCAATCTCCTTCTCGACGCGATATGCCGGGATGACGACGGCGACGGTCTTCCCCTGGATCATGGCCGGATGGCGCCGCTCCCGTCGGAAACGAGGGCGAAGTCGCGGCTGGCGGCCACCGTGGCTCCCGGCAGTCCGCCGGAGGTCCTCCGGCGATCGACCACGAGGAACCGGCGCGGCCTTCCAGCCGTTGTCGCCGGGGCGGCGGTGAGAGTCGGTTGCTTCAAGGTTTCGGAAGAGTACGTGTCGACGCGATTGTCCCCCAGAAAGTACTTCATCCACTCGAGCCGCGCCCGGACCGGCTCGTCCACCGAGAGAATGGCGGTCCGATCGACGGTTGCGGCCAGGGCCGGCAACGCGCGATATCCCGGATCGTATGCGGGCACGGTTCGAAGGATGCGCGTCACGACGTGCCGCGCCGCCGGCAGAGACAGCACCGCCACGAGAAGAAGCGAGAGCACCGCGAGTCCGTGCGTTGCCATTCCGGGACCGGCCGCGACCCGCAGGGCGAGGAGCGAGAAGGCGACCGCCCAGAGCGGGACCGCGAGCGGCAGGTACTTGGCGTAACCGTAGGGGAAGTGGAGACGCAGGTTCACCGCCAGCGAAATCGCTACCGGAAGGACCAGCAACGCAACCAGCCATTTCTCGCGGCGCGGGAGCTTCCACCACCCGAGGAGAGACACCGCCACGATCAGGAGGCTCCCGATCGGCACGAGGATGGATCGGACCCGCCCGAGGGGCGCCGGCGCGTCCTCCCGGTAGGCGATCGTGCCGGCGACGACGTTCAGCGATGGAAAGTAGTGCGTGTCGCCGACGATCTCCCGGGCGTAAGGGGTCGCGAGCGCCGACTGGCCCGAGATCTTCGACAGCGATCGGAGACCGTTCGCGAGGCCGATCGGGTTGAGCGCCGCGGAGAGGACCGCGGCGGCGGCGAGCCGGAGAATCGTCCGGCGCCTTCGCGCAGTCGCGCCGATGAAGAGGAGGAGAACGCCAGCGACGGCCCATGTCGCGATGCCTTCGGGATAGTCCGTCCAGGCCGCGGCGGCGAGGATCGCCACCGGCACGACCGCGAGCGCGGAGCGCGAGCGCGCCAGCTCCAGCAGGTGGAACGCGAATCCGAGAAACAGCGCCGCGAAGAGAAGCGACCCGAGGTGCTGGTTCGCGAGCGTCGCGTAAAGGATGGAGTTGACGGCCGCGAGCGCGGCCGGCAGCCACCGGAATCGCGGAAAGCGGCGCAGGGCCCGGTACGCCAGGAGTCCGGCCCCCAGGACGACGAGAACTCCGGCGCCGAGCGCGGCCACGGAGTGGACCGCGTGCGCGCGGACACCGGAGGCCTGCGCGAGCGCCGAGAGCAGGTAGGAACCGCCGGGCCGGAGTCCCGCCCGCCGGGCCTCCCGCATCATTCCTCCGACGTATCCCGGCGCGTCGGCGGGAGCCGTCGGCCCGTACCGGTTCATCGAGTCGGCCATCGAGCACTCGCGGACGGCGTCGTCGATGTCCCCGAGGACGACTCCCTCACCGTGAGACGAGAGAACGACCGTTCCGACGACCGCGAAGAGCCCCGCGCAGACGAGCGTCGCGAGCGTGCCCGCCGCCGGGCGACGCGGCTTCCACCGGCGCCGCGTGCCGGGCAGCGCCAGCAGCAGAACGGATACCGCCGCCGGGAAGAGCGCCGAGACGAGGGGTCGGAGGCCGAGCCCGGCGCCGGCCTCGGCCGCGATCGCGAAGATCGCGAGTCCCAGAAACGGCGCCCGAAGCGACATTGGTCCGCGACCCGTCGCCACGGCCGGACCGAGTCCGAGAACCGAGATCCCGGCCAGGAAAAGCGCGAGCCTCCCGAGCATTTCGAGCGCGATGACCCGCGCGGGGCGCTCGGGAGGGCTCGCCGCGGCCAGCACCTGGATCTCACGCGTACCGCAGGGGATTGCCTCGCCCGAGTGCGAGTAGGCCGTCATCTCGACGGTGTGCCGCCCCGGCGTCACCTTCTCCAGGGAAATCCGGCCGGACCATCCGGACCAGAGGAAATCGGGCCGGTTGAAGTGCGCGAGCACGTCCGGACGCAGGCCGGCGAGAGACACCTCTCCGGAGCGGGAGCGGTCGAGCGTCAACTGGACCTTCGAGACCGGCGCGCCGCCCGGCTCGACCGCGAAGCCCGTGACTTCGACGAAACCTCCGACCGCGAGGACGCCGTTCACGACGTTGACGGCGCAGCTCCGGTCCTCGGCCGCCGACGCGATCGCGGCCTGCCCCACCAGCGCGAGAAGACCCGCGAGCGGGATCGCGATTCGCCTGGGCCGCCGGGAATTCGCCGACGTTTTCCGGATCACGCCGATCGCTGTGGCATACTGCGCGCGCCCGAATCCACTGGATGTCTCGCCGCCCGGAAACTTCTTCCGGGCGCGCGCGGAAGTCCCGCAGGAACGCTGATCAGAAAGACGGTCCCATGCGATGAGAGTAACCCTTTTCAAATTGCTGGATGCACTCGCGCGCACCGTGCAGTTCCCGGAGCCGATCTACGAGTTCGGATCCTTCCGGGTCCCCGGCCAGGAACACCTTCCGAACGTCCGGGACTACTTCCCGGGGAAGCGGTTCGTGGGATGCGACCTCCGGCCGGGGCCGGGAGTGGAAGAGTTGCAGGACCTGCACGCGCTCTCCCTTCCGGACGACTCCATCGGGACCGCCCTGCTCTTCGACACGGTCGAGCACGTGCGCGACCCGTGGACTGCGATGCGGGAGCTCCACCGATGCCTCAAGCCGGGCGGAATGGTCCTCATGACGTCCGTCTGGTACTTCCCGATCCACGCGTATCCCGACGACTACTTCCGCTTCACGGCGAGCGGATTCCTGACGCTGCTCGAGCCCTTCGACTCCCCGGTCGTCGAGATGTGCGGGCTGAAGAGGCTTCCGCACACCGTCGTCGGGATCGCCTCGAAGGGCCCGATGGCGCCGGACGTGGAGGCCGCAGTCCGACGCGAGATGACGGCCTGGAAGCGGCGCGGCTCCCGCTCCTGGAAGGAGACCGTGCAGGAGCTCACGCCGCCGTTTCTCCTGATTCCCGCGTACGACCTGTTCCTGAAGACGATGAAGCTCGTCCATCCCGGCCGGCACCGGGATCATCACCACTGACACGCTACGGTACGATGCGATCGACCAGGTGGAAGACAACTCCGACCTCGATCGTGTAACCGAGCTCTGGGATCGGACGGCTCGCGAGAGAGCCGTGAGCCCCGTGCAGGGCTGGCTCGACTCACCGCTCGTCCTCGAAGGCTACGTCCAGCCGACGGTTTCGGGTGCCCCGCACGTCAACTGGCTGATCGCCCTGGCGCAACGCCTGAAGATTCCGAAGACCACGAGCTGGCTGAGCCTCGGCTGTGGTTCCGCGGGACTGGAAATCTTCGCGGCAGGCGAAGGGCTGTTTCAATCGCTGACCGCCTACGACGTCTCGGAAGCCTCCCTGGATCAGGCGCGAAAGGCGGCCGCAGCGAAGGGCATTTCGAACCTCGAGTTTCGGGCGGGGGACTTTCACCGGGTCGAACTGCCGCCCTCGGCGTACGACGTCGTCCTCATGAACATGTCCCTCCACCACGTCAAGGAGCTCCGGCGGGTCCTGGAGGGCGTGGAACGGACGCTGACGCCGGGGGGATATCTGCTCGTCAACGAGTTCATCGGACCGCGGCAGTTCCAGTTCACGGACCTGCAGCTCTCGATCGTCCGCGACCTTCTCGCCGCAATGCCCGCGTCGTGGCGGCAGGACATCACCAGCGGAGATGTCAAGACGGAGTACCGCCGCATGCCCGTCGAGCACTGGAACGTGGCTGACCCGTCGGAGGCCATCCGCTCCGACGTCATCGTCGAGGAGCTCCGCCGGCAGTTCCGGATCGTCGAACGGATCGACTACGGCGGAACGATCCTGAACCTCCTCCTCGAGCACATCATCCACAACTTCGACGCCTCCGACGAAAAAGACGTCGGCGTAATCCGGCTCCTCGGCGTCTTCGAAGCGATTCTCATCCGCGAGGGAGTCCTTCCGAGCGACTTCACGGTGATGGCGATGAGGAAGCGGAACGCGGCCGTGGGGAAAGTGCGCGCGCTCTTCGACCGTCCGCGGGAAGAATCGAAGGACGAGGAGCCCGCGGCCGGCGGTTGAGGCGCGGCCGGGCGATTCAGCCTCCGAGAGCCTCGATCCGCCCGGCGATCTTCTCCGCCGTCCGCTCCCACGTCCACTTCTCCGCCATCTCGCGGGCGGCGGCGGCGCCGCGGCGGGCGGCCTCCTCGCGGTTCTCGAAGACGTGGCGCAGGAGCGCGCGCAGATGGTCGGGGTCCGGGTCCGCCCAGCGGAATCCCTCGTAGTAGGGGCACTTCGCGACCGCCGGGATCGTGCCGCGCACCCGCAACGGGTACGCGACCCCCTCGTGCACGAACTCGGTGTGCGCTCCCCAGTCGGTGGCGATCGCGGGCAGCCCGCACGCCATCGCCTCCATGAGGGGCATGTCCCAGCCCTCTCCCCTTCCCGCGGACACGAAGCAGTCGGCCGAGCGGTAGAAAGATCCGAGCTGGTAGTAGGGAAACTCGCGGTTGAAGAGGAACGAGACCTTGCCGCCGCTCTCCTTCAAGCGCAGCTTCACGATCTCCTGCCGGACGTGGACCTGCGGGTCCTTGTTGATGATCTTGCAGACGAGCCGGACCGGCTCCCCCGCCTGGAACTCGTCGTTGAAGACCTTGAGCAAAAGCCACGGCTCCTTGCGCTCCCCCCACTCGAAGTTGGAGAGGAACACGAACTCCCCGTTCGGGTTGGGGACGCCGCGGATCCCGGGGTGGAAGTAGTTCGGGTCGACGCCCAGCGGGATGCGGTGGATCGGCCGCTTCACGCCGGACGCCGCGAAGCCCTGGCGGTTGAACTCGGTCGGCACCCAGATCTCGTCCATGCGGTTGGCCTGCCGGACCCAGTCCGCCGGAAATCCATCGACCTCGAGCATCGTGAAGCCGACCTTGCGCCGCCCCTGGTTCCGGTCGAAGACGTCCCCCTGGCCGTAGACCACCGCGACCGCCGGGCGCTTCGCGCCGTTGCGCGCCGCGATGACGTTCATCGTGTAATCGCCGCAGTTTTCCATCTCCCGCACCGGGAACGGGGTCCCCGGGCCGTAGACGTAGCGGTACCTCGCGCGAACGCCCCGGCGATCGAGCGCCCGCAGGATCTCCCGCGAGCTCATCGCATAGCCGGTCGGGAAGTTCAGGATCGACTGCCAGAGGACGTCGTGCCGGTACCGGGACTCGAGCTCCCTCTCCCACTTCTTCCGGAACACGGCCTGGCTCGCCTTGAAGATCTTCATGAAGCGTCCGTCGTCGCCGACGGTCGACCCGTGCTCGTCGTGGACGAGCGTCACGTCGCCGCAGACGACGGTCCGGAACCCGGCAACCTTCGCCCGCAGACAGTAGTCGGTGTCTTCGAAGTAGGAAACGAAGTCCGTACAGAGACCGCCGATCGCCTGGATCACCTCGCGGCGGATGTAGGCGCAGGCGAAGACGATCCCCTCGACCTCGCGCGTGCCGGCGTACTGACCGACGTCCTTCTCGAGAGAACCCAGCTGCTGCCCCCACATCGTGTCCGGGAGGATGTAGGTCCCGGCGTGGAGCAGCCGGCCGTCCGGGAGAACCAGGCGGCAGCCCGCGATCCCGACTGAGTTCTGTGACGGGTGCAGGGTCGTAGACCCTGTCCCCGTGACTGTTCCAGTGGCGTGAGCACACGCGCGCAGACGCTGCAGCCAGTCCCGCTGCCGGAACTCGACGTCGTTGTTCAGGAGGACGATGTCGGATGCCGGATCGGCCTGCGCGATCCCGGCGTTGTTCCCGCCGACGAATCCCAGGTTCGTCGGGTTCCGGAGGACCCGCACTCCCGCGTAAGCCGGCAGGGCCCGGGGGGTCTCGTCGGTCGACCCATTGTCGACGACGAGCACCTCGGCGTCCGTGAGGTCTGTCGAGAGAAGCGAATCGAGGCAGCGCCGGGTCAGGTCCCAGCGGTTCCACGCGAGGACGATGAGGGTCGCTTTCCGGGGACTCATTCCCGGTCGCCGAAGTCGGGCGGCGTCACGGAGCGCCAGAGCTCGTGCATGGTCTTCTCGACGTCCGCCGGCGCGAGGGTCGTCGTCTCGGCCCAGCCCCGCAGCCCGAAGCCCGCGCGCGGCAGCGGCGGAAGACCCATTGCCGCACGGGAGGCGTTGGTGACGTCCTCGTCGCAGGCTTCGCGGACGAACGCGCGGTAGATCGCGGAGGTCTCGACGAGCTGCTTCTCCAGGTGGGCCACGCGCGCTTCGAGGTAGGCGATCGTCCAGCCTTCGTTCACCACTCCCTCCCGACGATCCTCCGCAGGAACTGGATCACCCGCCAGGCCGACGATTGCGTCACCGCCCGGTGAAACTCCGCGTAACGCCCGATCTGCTGCCGGAGGTCGTGCTCGGTCGAGAGCGCCGCTTCGAGGTTCTCCTCCGCGAGGACCGTTCTCTCCACCAGCCGGGCTTCCCGGGCGATGCTCTCCTTCAGCCGCAGGCGCAGCTGCAGGACCTCCGCCTCGTTTTCGCCGCATCTGCGGGCATCCGGAAGGCCCCGGCGCTCCGCCTCGACCGAGTCGTTTGCCGTCACGAACCCCCCGACGGTCTCTGAAGGATGGGGCGAGTCTATGCCGATGCCCGCGGCCGACTCAATCAACGCCGCGCCGCGGCTTCGACCGTTCCGGGTGACGCGGGGTCGAGCGTCTCCGCCGGAACCCCGGCTGCCGCGAGCGCGGACACGAGATCGTCGGGCACGCGCGGATCCGGGATCATGGCGGCTCCGTCCGCGAGCGTGTCGAGGACCGCGTCGAAAGCGTGTGGCGAGTCGAGCTCCCGCAGGATGACGGCGTCGTAATGGAGCGCCCGTCGAGCGACCGTGTCGGCGTCCGCGATCTCCCAGCCCTGGTTCAGCAGCTCCTCCGCCGCCTCGGGGGCGGGCGGCGGCGAAGCGGACAGAAGAGTCCGCCGCGACCAGGGATACGCGCGCGCGAGCCACCGCACGAGAGCGGCGCCCTTCGCGTCTCCCCCCGCAGAGGACGTCGGAAATCGTCGAGTCGCGAGAAGGATCCGGCCCGTGGTCGGCGCGTCGCGGGAGGCGTCCGCAAGGCGCGGGTTTCCTTCCTCCGGTGGGTGCGCGGGCCGCCCGGTCAGCGAGTCCTTCCACAGTGCCGTGAAGATCGGGTGGTTGCGCAGCCAGAGATTTCTCGCGAGCTCCGGGTCGCCCGAAGCGCCGCGGGCGTGCGTGACGAGCGCGCGGGGTTCGTACAGCGTCCGGTAGCCTCGCCGACGAAGCTCGAGGCACAGGTCCACGTCCTCGTAGTAGGCGGGGGCGTATCGCGCCGAGAACCCGCCCACTTCGGCGAACGCCCGCGCCCGCGCCAGCAGGCAGGCCGCCGACGCGTAGTCGACCTCGCGGGGAAACCGGTACGCCGGCCGATCCGGCTCGTCGCCGAAGCCCACGAACTGCGTATACCCGTCGCCGTAAAGAAGCGCTCCGGCCTCCTGGAGTGTTCCGTCGAGATTCAAGAGGCGCGGCGCGACCGCGGCGACGTCCGGAGCGCTCTCGATCCGCTCCCGCAGGAACGTGAACCAGCCTTCGTGCACGAGGGCGTCGCTGTTCAGGAAGGCGAGGAGAGGCGCCCGGGCGAGCCCCGCCGCTTCGTTGCTCGCCGGACCGAAGCCGCGGTTCTTCTCGTGAAACACGGTCCGCACGTTCTCGAGGTCCGACTGGAGACGGCGCGCCATGCCGCGGGGGGACGCGTTGTCGACCAGGATCACCTCGTAGACCGGCTCGGTGTGGTCGAGGACGGCCTCGAGTGTCCTCCAGACCCACGGCTCGGCCCCGTGGGTCACGACGGAGATCGACACTTCCGGCCGGTCGACCCGGGGAAAGACGAGCTTGCTCACGGGGAGTCCGGCGACTGCAGGGCCCGGAGCCGATCCAGCTCGGCCTGCAGCTCGTCGACCAGCTCGGCCGAACGGCCGAGGTCGGCGCGCGTCTCGGCGATCTCGGTGAAGAGCAGAGCGTGCGTCGCGCGCAGGTCCGCGTAGTCCGCGCGCGCCTTGTCCAGGCGCTCTCGGGCCCGGTCGACCTCGCTCTGAAGAGTGGCGGCCTCTTCCGCGGCGCGCTTTTCGCGGCGCGTGGCCTCCTCGAGGTCGGTCTGCAGCCGGATCCTCTGCGCCCGCAGCTCTGCGGCTTCCCGGGACGAAGCGTCGCGCTCCGCGAGCGTCCGGGCCGAGAGCTCCCGCTCCTTTTCGAGCTCCTTCGAGGCCGTCTCGCGCTGCGAGCGCTCGGCCGCGAGGTCGAACGTCGCCGCCGCCCACGCGTGATGGCGGCGCGCGTTCTCGTCCGTCAAGGTCTGGACCTCCGCCGCGAGCTTCGCCTCCTTCTCCGCGAGGTCGGCCGACTTGAGGCGCAGCTCGACGACCTGCTGGGTCCGGGCGGCGTACGCCTGGCGCCAGGATTCGAGGACGCGGTCGTTCTCCCGCAGTCGCGCGAGGAGCGTCTCGGCGGTCGCGCCGTTTCGCCGAAGCCGAACGAGCACCGCGGACTCCGCGAGCCCCGCGAGGCGATCGAAGTGCTCGGAGAGAGCGGAGAGGTCCGGGACGGTCGGTCCCGGGCCGGCGGGAGCGCGAACGGTGTCCCGGATGGCGAGCACGAGCTTTCGCGGGTTCCCGAGGAGAGATCGGTCAGCGACGACGGCCGGCACGCCGAACGCCGAGCAGGCGACGCCCGCCCGGGCCGAAGTGCCCACGAACGCCCGCGCGTGGGAAAGCGCCGCAACGACGTCGCTGACGCCGGCGTGCGACGGCATCCGGAACGTGGGAACCGGAAGGTGTCGCGACACCGCCTCCGCGAGGCGCGTGTCGGCGGCCCCCGGGCCGAGGTCGACGAGCACGACCGGGACCGGCGATCTCTCGAGGGCGGTCGCGAGGCTCGCCACGAGCTCTTCCGCCCGCTCCCGGAGAATCGTGCTCTGCTGCACGACGAGCGGGGCGCCGGAGGGCGGAAACCAACCCATGTGTCTCAGGTAGTCCAGCCGGCGGTCCCGGACCGCGTCCGGAAATGCCCGCGGCAGGAGGAGCAGCGGATCCGGAACCAGCGCGACTTCCCCGTCCACCTCGGCCCGCCGCAGGCGCAGCCGGGAGGCTTCGTCGCGGACCGACACGTACGGACGGGACGCCAGAGACGTCCGGAGCCGGCCGGCCTCTTCGGCCTCGAGATCGAAGGCGAGGCCCACCGCGCTCCACGCGACCGGGCACTCCTCCCCGGACGCGGAACTCAACCCTTCGACCAGGAAGGGAGACAGCCGCGGCCCGCCCGCCTCTTCGTTCGGCACGGTGCCCGGCTCGTCCGAGGCGCCGAAGAGATCGCCGGTCACGAAGACGCAATCGAGGGATTCGCACAGCTCGGCGGATCGCCTCTGCCCCCACTCCCCGAGGTCGGCTGCCGCGAAGCCGGGGTCCGAGCCGAGCGCCCGTCCGCGGTCGAGCGGCGCGTAGACCCGGAGCTCGGCTCCCGGCACCCGGCGGCGGATCTCCCCCTCCAGGATCCAGGGGACAACGAGGTCCGTGAAACCCGCGGAGTCGAAGCGGCCCCAGACGCCGATCCGCGGGCGGGTCTCGTCGGCCGGGCGCGGCGCGGCGCTCTCTTTGACCGGGTCGGAGCGGAGGAGACGGTCGTGCGACATTACGAGACGGCCCGGTCGAGCGACCGCAGGTCTCCCCAGACGAAGGCGGATACACGCGACCAGTCCCGCCGCGCCGCGAACCGGCGCAGCCGCTCGCGCGCCTCGGCGTCAGGACCATTCCGGTCGAAGCCGGACAGGAATTCCGCCAGCGCCGCGGGCTCGCGCGACGGCGCTACCTCGGCGATCCCGTCGAGCTCCTCGAAGATCCCGGAGCCGCTGACCACGATCGGTCTCTTCGACGCGATCGCCAGCCGGACGGCGGCGCTCGACGACTCGCGGGACGAGTCGTAGGGAAAGACGATCACGTCGCACCCCTGGAGGAGGAAACCCGCGGTTTCGAGCGGCAGGTGATCGAACGAGGCGTGGATTCGATCCCGAGCCGGAGACGCCGCGATTCTTTCCTCGCAGAGCCTTCGGTACTCGCGGGAATCCTCGCTCGGATACTCCGCGCAGAGCAGAACGAGGTGCGCGTGCGGCATCGTGCCGGCCAGAACGTCGAACGCCTCGATGAGCTCCCGCACGCCCTTGTGCGGCCGCAGGTACCCGAAGTGTCCGATCACGAACTTTCCCACCAGGCCGACGCGGCTCTTCACCCACTCCGGCGACCGATCCGGTATCTGCGGGATTCCCTGGGGAAGCACCCGCACCGCGGCATTGACCCCATGGGCCGCGAGCCAGGTCACGTCACTCGGCCGGTGAACGTAGATCCGCGCCGCCCGGCCGAGCTCGGCGGCGAGATCGCGGTCGAGGCGGATCCCCTGGGCCGCGTGAAGGGTGATGGCGGCCGGAATGCCGTTCTCGCGAAGGCGCCGCAGGAGCCGGCCGAAGGCCTCCTCCGTGAAGAAGGCCGGATTGTGCTGCAGCAGCACGCCGCCGACCGCGTCTCTCTCGAGGTCGGACTCGAGCGCGGAAAGGTCGTGTAACCCGATCTCCCAATTCTTGCGGACGTGAGACTCCGCCTCGCCGCACGATCGGGCTTCCGCGTAGATGCGGACGTCGGACCCGGTTGGGAAGCCGCGGGTCAGAGAGGCGGTGTAGTCCGCGATGCCGCATCGCGTGTTCCACGTCGAGAGAACGGCCAGGCGGAACCGGCCCGGCCGGACGAGCTCGGCGTGCGAGCCGCGGGCGACCGCCCGCACGACGCGGCCCGCCGTGGCCCCGATCGTGCGCCAGTCGAACCGCGACTCGGCGAGGGTCCGCGCCGACACGGACATCTCGCGCCGGCGCGGCTCCGAGTCGAGGAGGGCCCGGACCTGCGCCGCGAAGTCGTCCAGGTCCGCCACCTGGTAGGCGATGCCGGCGCCGGACCCCAGGCCCCGCGCGCCGACGCCGGTCGTCACGGTCGGCAGTCCGGCCGCGAAGAAGTCGAACATCTTGATGTTCGTCCCGGAGCCGCGGCTCATCGGGTTGATCGCCAGATCCGCCGCCGCCAGCGCGCGGTCCCGGACGGCCGCCTCGACCGTCCCGAGGACCATCACGTTTTCCGGGATGTCCTGCGGGTGGAGCTCGTCCGTGCACCCCCCGGCAATGACGAACCGGACGTCGGGCAAAGCCGGGGCGAGAGTCGTCCAGATGAACCGGGCGGCCTCCGCGTTCGGCGCATACCGGCTGCCCAGGAAGACGACGACGCGAGCGTCCGCCGGGAGTCCCAGCGCCCTCCGGGCGAGCGTCCGGTCGGCGCCCGGGACGACGAGATGGACGTTCGTGCCGTTCGGAATGACGTGGATCTTCGAGGGATCAACCCCGTAGTGCAGCTCGAAAGCGAGCGCGTCGTCGGCGGAGCACGCAAAGACCGCCGAGGCCCGGGCGCAGAGCTCGCGCTCGAGGCTCTCGACCATCTCCGCGAGGCCGCCGGCCAGTCCCTTTTCGCCGAGCAGCGAGCGGCGGAGGTGACCCTCCACGTTCTGCGAGTCGTAGATGAAGGGCTTTCCCTCGAGCTCCGGCAGCCGCGAGACGATCGGGAACACCCAGGGGTGGCTGAAGACGATGACGTCGGCCGATCGCGCCTCGTACGCCACCCGATCGGCGAAGGCCTTCGACAGGAAGGACAGCAGCGGAAACGTGACGTCCATCGTCAGCGTGGGGTCCATCGCCTGGAGCGAGGCATGCGCCCGGAAGTGCGCCGCGCTCTGCGGAACCGTGACCTCGCGAAGCCTTCCCGCGTGCAGGACCGACCGGTACTCGGGGCCCGGCCAGTCGTACGTGCCGACGTACACCGGATCGAGGTCCGACGGCAGGTTCGTATAGAGGCCGAAGAGGCGGATACGTCCGCCCCCGATCGGAGGCTCGATCGGCTGGTTGTCCACGATGAGCACGCGGGTCCGGGCGGACGAAACAACCCGGGGAAACGGAGTGGAGGGTTCGGAATCGGTCACCGAGGAGATCAGCCTTTCGACGACGGTGTCCCAGCGCATGTGGGAAGTCCGCAGCTTTCCGGCATAGCCCATCCGCCGGACCTCGGCCGGCGACTCGAGGAGCTTCTGGAGAGCCTCCGCGATCGCGTCGGCGCGCGGCTCGACGACGAGCCCGCTCTTCCCGTGCACGACGAGCCGGGCCGGTTCCCCCGAGTCCGACGCCGTCACCACCGGCTTGCCGGAGAGCATGGCTTCGACCGCCACGTAGCCGAAGTCTTCGCGCAGAGGAACGAACGGGACCGCGAGCGCCCGCGAGTAGAGATCGTAAAGGGACTCGCGCGAGACCTCGCCCAGGAAGCGGATCCGGGCGTCCCCTTCCGCGCGGCGCCGGAGGTCCCCCTCGGCCTCGCCCGTGCCGGTGACGAGAAGAGGAACGTCCGTCGCGAGCGACCGGTAGGCATCGATCACGAGGTCGGCCCTCTTCCACGGGTGCAGCCGCCCGGAGTGGAGAAAGTGCTCGGACGGCCCGTCGTGAAAGTGGTCGGCGTCGGCGAGAGCGGGGTGAAGGACCTGCGCGCTCAGGCCGAGCGAATCGAGGAGCCGGTTGGCGACCTCCTCGCCGATCGCGAACCGGCGGCCTTCCGGTATCCCGGAGAGCGCCTCGAAATCCAGCTCCCGGATCCGGTCGCGTTGCGCCCGACTCTCCGGGGAGCCGTCGGTCCACGAGGGAAACATGTCGTAGAAGACGCGGACGGTGTGGAGGAGAAAGACGACGTGCCGGGGATGGCGGAGGTTGAAGCTCGGCGCTTTCGTCGAGATCACCAGGTCGAACGCATGAAGGTCGAGGGAGCGGGCCGCCGCATATCCCTCGAGGATGCCGGCGAACGTCGACTCGTCGCAGGGAAGCGCGACTCTCTCGACGTCGTGCCCCGCTTCGGCAAGAGCGCGTTCCAGCCCGTCGTACAGGACCTCCGCGCCGCCGCGGTCGGTCGGGTGCTCGACGACGACGATCGCGATCTTCACGAGGAGTAAGCCCTCACGCGGCGCGGTCTTCCGCCCGCTACCCGTCGCATGGGAACCTTCCCGAGGACCGGGCTCCTCCCCTCAGCGAGGCGTGCCCGCACCGGCGGTCTCCCGCTCGTGGGAGAGGAGCGCTTCGAGCCGGCGGACCGAGTCCTCCAGCGCGTCCACGCGCGCCCGCTCCCGGCGTGCTCTCGACTCGAGCTCCGCGATGTCGGACTCCGAGGCGCTCGTCCGGTCTTCGAGCGCTCCGAGCTGACCGGCGAGCCGTGCCTCCCAGATTCCCCGGCGCTCTTCGATCAGGGCGACCTGGCGATTGACCCTTTCCGCCAGCCGTCTCGAGAACCCGGCGAGCTCTCCGGAGAGCCCCCGCAGGCGCTCGTCCCACCGGTTGAGGATCCGCACGACCGCCGCGTTGAAGAAGATCTGGCGGTACGTGTAAACGTTCATCACCCGCAGGATCAGCCTCTTGAGCCCTGCCGCCGGCGTTCCGGGGAACAGCGTCCCCGGGTGATACTGCGCGTTCGCGTCGGCGAGATCCGTTCGGCAATCGGGCCAGGGAGCAAAGTTGGGCGTCGACCGGTCCGGGATCGAGGCGGGCTCGGAGTCGCGATCGAGCAGCCTCTTTTCTCGGTCGACGTGCCGGGCCGCTTTCTCGAAGACGTCCGCCAACCTCTCCCCCCGGATTCGGCCTCCGGCCGCTAGCGAATAGACGGGCGCTCTCGCGAGCCCGGTTGCTCCTCCAGCCGCCGCACGAACTGGGTACGAATCGGCGCGAATCTTATCACCGGAAAGTCGAATCCGGCCCGGGAGCGGTCGCGCCGTCTTCGACAATAATCCGGCGCGATGACCCCGGATGACCTCGCCGTATCCGTCGTGATGCCCTGTTTGAACGAGGCCGAAACCCTCGAAAAATGCATCGCCACGGCGCGCCTCGCGCTGGAGGCGGCCGGGATGCCGGGAGAGATCATCGTCGCGGACAACGGGTCGACCGACGGCTCGCCGGAGATCGCCGCCCGAGCCGGCGCCCGTGTCGTCCGGGTCCCGGAGAAGGGCTACGGGTCGGC
>Ga0163162_10001604_pt1 | contig 21155 bp, 18 predicted proteins | sample S55metaG_FD_115310 | JGI IMG/M metagenome (GOLD analysis project Ga0163162, IMG submission 115310) | Switchgrass rhizosphere microbial communities from Kellogg Biological Station, Michigan, USA - S5-5 metaG | ecosystem: Host-associated > Plants > Roots > Rhizosphere > Soil | place: USA...
AACAGCAGACACGCAAGGTAGAACGACACCACGAGCAGGCCGAGCGAACCGATCGAGCGGATGCCGAAGCGGCCCACGGTGAAGGCCATCGCGCCGAATGCGCCGAGCGGCGCGAGCCGCATGATCATCGCGAGAATGCGAAAGAGCACGTGCGCGACGGCGTCGATCAATTCCTGCACCCGCCGCCCCGCGCTCGCGTTCGCGTTCAGCGCGAACCCGAACAGCAGCGCGAGCAGCAGCACCGGCAGCACCTCGCCCTTCTCGAACGCGCCGACGAGCGTCTCCGGAATCACATGCAGCGCGAAATCGACGAGCCCGTGCGTCTCCGTGTGCGTGGAATACTGCCTGAGGATCGTCGCGTCCAGGTGCCGCGGATCGATGTGCAGGCCCGTGCCCGGATGAAGCGCGAACGCCGCGGCGAGCCCGAGAACGAGGGCGACGCCGGTCAGCGCATAGAACAGCAGGAGCGCCTTCAGGATCGTGCGCCCGATCCGCGCCCCGCTCGCAAGCGAGGTGATGCCGGTCACGATCGTGCAGAAGACGATTGGCGCGATCATCATGCGCACCAGCCCGATGAACGCGTCGCTCAGCGGTTTGAGCGACGCGCCGGCGTGCGGCCAGACATGTCCGACGGCCATGCCGAGCCCCATTGCCAGCAGCACCTGCACGTAGAGCAGCCGGAAGGGTCTCGCCCCCTTTCCCCCGGCGTTCATTTCGCCGCCTTCTTCGCAGCTTCACGCGCACGGCCGCTGCGCTGCGCGTCGATGATCGTCTGATAGAACTCCTGGGCGGCCGGCGTGAGCGGGCGTCCCCTGCGCCTCACGATGCCCACGCGCCGCGTCACGACCGGATCGACCAGCGGCACGCTCGTCAGAATCGGATGGTCGCGCAGGGGCATCGCCATGGAAGGCACGGCGGCCACGCCCAGTCCGGCTTCGATGAGGCCGAGCAGGGTCGTGACATGACGCGTCTCGCAGACGCTCGGCCTGCGCGGCGCGACGGTCGCGAGCGCCTGGTCGAGCAGCAGCCGGTTGCCTGAGGTCTTGTCGACCGACACGTAATCGTGCTCGTAAAGCTCGCTCCACGACACGCGCTTCTTGCGGGCAAGCGGATGATCGCGGCGGCACGCGGCCACGAACCGCTCCTGCAACAGCACCTTGAATTCGACTTCGGTCTCCTGGCTGCCCATGAAGCTCACGCCGAAATCCGCCTCCCCGCTGATCACTGCGCCGAGCACCTCGTTGGCGCTCGAATCCAGCAGCTTCACGCGGATTCTCGGATAGCGCGCGTGATAGCTCGCGATCACGCCCGGCAGGAAATAGTAGGCGACCGACGGCACGCACGCGATGGTCACGTGACCGAGGCGGCTCGTCGAGACATCGCGGATGCCGAGCAGCGCGGCGTCGAGATCGTCGAGCAGTTGCTCCGCGCTCGGCGCGAACACGCGTCCCACGGTGGTGAGCGTGACGCTGCGCGTGGTGCGCTCGAAGAGCCGCACGCCGAGCGCGTCCTCCAGCTTGTCGATGCGGCGGCTCAGTGCCGGCTGCGAAATGTTCACCGCTTCGGCAGCCTTGCGGAAACTCCCCAACTCCACGACGGCGCGAAACGCCTGCAAATCGTTCAGGTCGAAGTTGACGCCCACGAACCGCCCTCCGCATTGTAGATGCGGGTATTGTGCATGATGCGGTGGGCGGGCGGCGTCACACGGCGGTCCATCCTCCGTCGATCGCGAGCGTCGCGCCGGTGATCATCGCGGCTGCCTGCGAGGCGAGGAACACGATCGGATCGGCCACGTTACGCGGCTCGCCCACGCGGCCGAGCGGAATGCGCGCGAGCAGGGAATCGAGAAACACCGGGTCGTCGAGCCAGCGCCGGGTGCTGTCGGTGCGGGTGAACGTGGGCGCGACCGCGTTCACCCTGATCTGGTGAGGCGCCCATTCGACGGCGAGACACCGGGTCATGTGAATCATCGCGGCCTTCGTCATGCAGTAGACCGACTCGCCGGGCAGCGCGACGAGACCCGCCTGCGAGGCGACATTGATGACCGTTCCGTGCCTGCGCGGCACCATGCGCCGCGCCACGGCCTGCGCGGCGAAGAACGCGCCCTTGACGTTCAGGTCGAACATCGCGTCGAAGTCGGCGATCCCGACATCCAGCGAAGGCGCCGGGCGGCTGTGCCCGGCGTTGTTCACGAGGATCGAGAGCGGGCCGAGCGCCGCCTCCGCGGCATCGACGGCAGCGGGGATCGACGCAAAGTCGGTCAGGTCCATCGATACGGCCGCGCCGCGCACGCCCAGCGCCCGTATTTCGGCGGCAAGGCCTTCACCCGCGTCGCGGTCGCGGCATCCCGCGGCCACATTCGCGCCGGCCCGCGCGAGCGCGAGCGCCGCTTCGCGTCCGATGCCCCGCGTCGCGCCGGTGACGAGCGCCGTCTCGCCTACAAGGGAAAATGCTGTTGCCTGATCGCTCATGATCGGTTCCATGAATTGAAAGTGCGCCGTTCTCTCGCGTCCGCGCGAGCGAGGCGCTGGCCGGCGATGTCACACATGCATCGCGATCTCGAGCGCCTCGCGCAGCTTCGGCGTGCAGCCGATCACGCGGTTGCCCCGCTCCAGACACTGTGCGGTGAGGAAGTCGTTCGTCCACCCTCCGGCTTCCTCGATCAGCAACACGGCGGCCGCCGCGTCCCACGCGTTGATGTGCAGTTCGCAATAGGCGTCCTGCCGGCCGGCCGCCACGTAAGCGAGCCCGAGCGCGCCGGACCCGCGGCGCTTCACGCCCGCACCCAGTTCGTTCAGGCGCGTGGCGACCTTCAGATAGTCGTCGAACGGCGCGCGCGGCGACCATCCCAGTTCGACGATCGACTTTCTCGGGTCGTCGATCGCGCTCACCTTGATCGGGCGGCCATTGAGCGTCGCGCCGCCGCCGTGGCGCGCCGCGAACAGTTCCCCCGCCATCGGGTCGTAGAGCACGCCGATTTGCGTGCGGCCCTCATGCACGAACGCAATCGACACGCAGAAGTACGCGACGCCCCGCGCGAAGTCCGCGGTGCCGTCGATCGGATCGACGATCCAGACGCTTGCGCCGAAGGCGCCGCCGCCCTCCTCGCCGAAGAAGCCGTCGTCAGGAAAGGCCTGCGACAGCCGCAGCGCGATGAGCTTCTCGACTTCGGCATCGGTTTCGGTCAGATAGTCCTGTGGGCCCTTGAAGGTGAGCTCGAGCGCCTCGTCGCGTTCGAGAAAGCGCCTTCGCACGAGTTGCCCCGCTTCCTGCGCAATCGCGCAGGCCGCCAGAAAACGCAGATGCATCGAGACTTCGTTCATTTCGCCACCTCTAGTCGATATCGGATGAAAACGGAACCGCGCATGGCGATCATGCCGGCAGCGTCCCCTTGCGCACGATGATGTTGCCGTAGGGCCGCGCTTCGGCCGTTACGATGATCGCCGCGGCGTTCGCCGCGCGCGCCTTGAAGTCCGCAGGCGTCATCGATGCGATCTCCGCTTGCGGCGCATGGCGGCCCACCACGTCGATCAAGTCTCGCATGACCGGCAGGATCTCATCGGGACGGTCCCTTGCCTGCATGCGCGTCACCGTCCCCGCGCCCCTGTCGAGCGGCAGCACCGAGAGCACCGCATCGAGCGTGCGCACGCCGTCCGATCCGTCGTGGCGAATGATCGTCGGTCCCGCGCTCAGCGCGGGATAGTTGCGATCGGCGATCACGATCTCCTCGCCATGTCCCATCGCGCGCAGGATGGCGAGCAGCTCGGGGCCGAGAAGAGGGTCGATATGCTTGAGCATTCATGTCTCCGGTTATGAGGCACAGCAGGAATCACCCACCGCCGGCAAGCTGCCCCGGCGGCGGACGTGTTCGCGGATGACCCGCGGCGCGCCGTGCAGGGTATTCGTCCAGCCGAGCTGCGCCCAGCGCAGGTTCACCGGCACGCCGGTTTTCGCGAACGGCGCGTTGATTTCGATGAGGCGCGCGAGCCGCGCTCTCGGATAGTGCGCGATGTTCAGCACCCCGCCGCCGAGCACGACGACCTTCGGCGCAAGCAGCGCGACGGCCGTGTCGACGGCAAGCGCCTGATACTGCACGAAGCGCTCCAGTTCGGCGGCGAGTTCAGGCTTGCCCGTCGCCGCGCCGAATACGTTTGCAACCGGTTCGGCGTGGCGCGTCGCGATGTGTTCGAGCGCCCTCCCCGATGCGCAGTCTTCGATCGTCGGCTGCCTCGCGTCCGGTTCGCCGTTGCGTTCGAGAAGACACGGCACATGTCCCGCTTCGAGCGCCCAGCCGCATCCGCGAAACGGCCGGCCGCCGACGACCATCGCGGCGCCGATTCCGGTGCCGAAGAACATGCCCATCACCAGATCGCAATCCTGCGCGCAACCCGCCGCCGATTCGCCGAGAAGCGCGAGCGTCGCGTCGCGTTCGAGCACGACGGGGCGCTGGAGCAACTGGCCGAGTTCCGTTGCGAGACGGTGGCCGTCGAGTTCCGGAATGTTGCGCAGATGAAGGAGCGTGTCCTCGTCTTCGTCGATGAAACCGGGCACGGTGCACACGATCACGTCGGGTTCGATGCCCGCGAGCGCGATGGCTTCACGCGTCTGCGCCGCGAGGCTCGCGACCGGGTGCGCATTGCGCAGCCGCTGCGTGGGAACGAGGTGGGCGAATGCCTTGGGCCGTCCCGCCACGACGAAGCCGAACTTCACATGCGTGCCGCCCATGTCGATCACGAGGATGCGGCCGGCGGCCGGGTCGCCTGCCGGCAGGAACGCGGCATTCATGGCCGCACCCCGCAACCGGCCAGAAAGGAATCCATTGCGTCGCGAAACCCGGCGACATGGGCGGGCCGGCTGACCGTCTTCGACGTGATCTGCGCGAGCCGTGCGTCCGGTATTTCGGCGGCAAGGGTGCGGGCGTATTCGAACGGATGCATCCAGTCCTGCTGCGTTCCGATCACGAGCGTCTTCGCCGCGATGGCCCGGATGTCCGTCAGCGCGAGCCCGGGGCCGTCGAGCGGAATGCGGCTCAGGAGGGCGATCGTCGAAACGGGATCGGGACGCTCGAGCATCGCGTGCAGCGAGGCGATGTTGTCCGGCGACACGGCTGCGATCTCGGCCATGACCGGCATGGCGTCGATGAACCCTCGCGCCGTGTGCGCGTCATGCGCGGCAAGACGTGCCGCGACCTCGGCGTAGATGCGAAGGCGCGGCGGCGCGGGCGCGGCGAGCCACGCCGGACGCGCCAGAATCAGCGCCGACGTGCGGGCAGGATGCCGCGCGGCAATGTGCATCGCGATCGCGGCGCCGAGCGATATCCCGCCCACGACAGCCCGCGCGATGCCGAGATGATCGAGGAGTGCGATCGCGTCGTCGGCGAACTGGCGGATGCCGATGCGCGAGGGGTCGCCCAACTCCGACAGTCCATGCCCCCTGCATTCCATCGTGATGCGCGAGCGCCCCGCGCGATCGGGAAACACTTCCGCGGGCTGCGCGCGGTCGGCGCACAGGCCGTGCTGCCACAGAACCGGCAAACCGGTTCCTGCCACTTCGTAGGCGAGCCGTGTCCCGTCGGCGGTCGTGAAATGTCCGCTATGCATGGCTCGTCTGCCCGATCAGGTGCCGAAGGTGATGCGCCACGGCCGGGGCGTCGTCTTCCGCGAAGCCGTGCGCGATCAGCGCGCCGTCGAAACCCGCCGCCCGGATGGCCGCCACGAAGGCAGGCAGATCGACGGCGCCCCTGCCCGCCGCGACGACCCGCCCTCCGGCATCGATATCCTTCGCATGCGCGAGCACGATATCGGGGCCGAGCAGGTCCGTCGCCTGCGCTATGACCTCGTGCTGGCGAGCGAGCGTCGGCGGGCTCAGCAGATTGGCGGCATCGAGCACGATGCCGAGGCGATCCGAACCCACGTCGTCGAGAATGCGCCGCGCGATGACGGCGTCGGCGATCACGTTGCCCGGCTCCGGCTCGATCGCCAGCATGATGCCGTGCTCGTGCGCCGCGAGGAGCGCGTGATCCATTTCGACGAGCAGGTCGCGCCATGCATCGGGCGATCCATTCTGCGGATGAGCGCGCCACATGTCGTCCGGATCGCGCGAGCCCGTGCACAGCGTGACGAGCGGTGCGCCCATTTCATGCGCGGCCCGCACGACCCGGCCGAGCGCTTCACGCCCCGCCTTGCGCCGCACGAGATCGGGGTGAATCATGTTGTAGGTGCCCGAGAGCGCGGCGAGCGTCACGCCGGCGCGCCGCGCCGCGCTGCCGATACCCGCTGCCAGCCCCTGCGGCACGCCCGCCGGCATCGGGGCGAGGCCCGCGCACGCGAGGTTGAACTGGACGGCGCGATAGCCCTGGCCCGACAGGCGCGCGAAGATCGCCTCCGGGTCCGCCGATGCATAAGTGCGCGCGAAGATGCCGGGAATCATCAGAGCGCTCCCGCCACGTCAGCGAGCGCGACCGCCCTGCCCGTCCTGACCGACTGATCGATCGCCACCATCGCCCGCACCGATGCCACGCCGTCGTGCACATCGGCGCCGTGCGACGGCGTGCCGTGCAGCACGGTGTCGGCGAAGCCTTCGAGCTGGCGCCGGTAGAAGTGGCCGTCGGCGCCGAGCACGCGGCTCGACGACGCGTCCTTCTCATGGAAGATGTCGACTTCGCTCGAACGGTAGTACCACGGGTTGAAGATCTTGCCGGTCGCGCTGCCGTGCTCGCCGTAGATCTGGAAACCTTCGTGCCAGTCCATGCGCACCGCGACGGTGAGGTCCAGATGGCCGAGCGCGCCGCTCTCAAATTCGACGTCGACGAACCAGCAATGCGCGCCGAAGCGCTCGTGCAGCCGGGCCTCGACCGCGACGATCGGACCCGCCAGGAAACGCGCGAGATCGACCAGATGACTGCCGTGCGCGAGCATGTAGTAGCGGCGCCTGTTCGCCTTCGGATCGCCTGAAGGCTTCATCGCATGCCTGCCGGTGCGCGGCAGCGGCTGCACGGCGTCCGTCATGTCGTAGCGATGGGTCGAATCGCAATACCAGGCCTTGAAGGCGAGCATGTCGCCCATTTCCCCGCTGATGAACGCGTGCGCCGCCTGGATGCCCGGATCGAAGCGCAGCATGTGGCCGATCTGCACCCTGCAACCGCTCTCCTGCGCCGCGGCCGCCAGCTGCTCGACTTCCTCCACCGACACCCCGACCGGCTTCTCGCACAGCACGTGCTTTCCGGCGGCGATCGCGCGCAGCGCGGCGGGCACGTGAAACGCATCGGAGGTCGCGATGATGACCGCGTCCACGTCGGGATCGGCGAGCATCGCGTCGTAGTCGAGATAGATGCGCCCGGCGTCGTAGAACGTGCCGAAGCGGTTCGCGAGCGCCTCGTCCGCGTCGCACACGGCGTGAAGCACCGCGTTGCGTGCCTTCTGCACCGATTCGAGATGCGCGAACTGCGCGATGGGTCCGCAGCCCAGGATGCCGATCTTCAAATCGGCGTTCATGCGTTGCTGCACTTGCTCGGTCATTGCCACGCCCTCCTTTTGTTTCGATTGTAAACAAACAAGTGCATTCGTCAAGGCTCGATTGTTCGCTCATTGGCGTCAAAGGCACCGTTTGAAATGCAGTCAGGATGCATATAGAATGCACGCAATACGACACGGGCCAGCCGCGGGCTGGCGACCCGGGAAATGAGCAGGCAGCAAAAATTTTTTCGCACGATCGTGGACAAGGTCGAGCCCGCCACCAAGGCGGCGAAGCTGCGCGAGGTAATGCCGGAGATCGAGCGAAAGATCGCCGCCGGCGCGCATATCGCCGACATCGTCGATGCGCTGAACAGCAACGGCTTCGACATCACGCTCGCCACGCTGAAGAGCTACCTGTATCGCTTTCGCAAGGCGGCACGGCAAAGCGCTCCGCACGATCGCGCGGGCGTGCCGGTGGCGCGCCTCGCCGCACACGCCGACACGGCCGCACCGGACCCGCACCGCGACTCGGCCGCCACCACCACCGGCCTGCTGCGCCACATCAACACCGCGCGCTGCATGCGCATGCTGCGCCGGGGCACGCCGCTCACGCGCGCCGACCTCGCGCGCGAACTCAACCTCACCCGCGCGACGATCGGGCGCGCGATCGGCGAACTGCTCGAAGCCGGGCTCGTCACCGAAACGGCGGAGCGTGCGGAGGAGGCCCGGCTCGGCCGGCCCGGCACGACCATCCGGCTCAATCCGGACGGCGCCTATTCGATCGGCATCGATATTTCGAGTACATCGCTGACGGGCGTCCTGCTCGACCTCGACATGCGCGTGCTGCGCCGCATCTCGGTGCCGGTCGGACCCGATACGCGCGACGTGCCGGCCGTCGTCGCGCGGATCGCCCGCTTTCCTGCCGAGCTTCTTTCCACCGGCATCCCGGCGCAGCGCGTTCAGGGCGTGTGCGTTTCGGTGCCGGGGCTCGTGGACCATCGCGGGCGCGTCGTCGTTGCGCCCTTTCTCGGCTGGCATGACGTGCCGCTGCGCGATCTGCTGAGCGGGCGCCCCGAGTTGCCGTGGACGATCAGGGTATCGAACGACGCCGTCGCCTTCGCGCGCGGGGAATGCGCGCTTGCGAGCGAGCGCGACACGCAAAGCATGCTGCTCGTGCTGCTCGCAGAGGGCTTTGGCGGCGCGATTGTCCAGGAAGGGCGCGTGTTTCAGGGCGCGCACGGGTATGCGGGCGAACTCGGCCACATGGTGATGAGCGCGCGGCTCGATTCGGCGCCAACCGACACGTTCGAGGTGCGCGCGGGCTATCGGCGCTTTCTGCCGTTCCTGCCTGAGCACCTGTCGTTTGCCGACGGGCTGGCGTGGCTCGCGCGCTCCGAACCGCAGGCGCTCGATCCGCGGCTCGTCGCCGTGCTCGACGAATGGGCCGAGGTGCTCGCCGTCGGCCTGCTGAACCTGATCCATGTACTCGATCCGCAAAGGATCGTGCTGGGCGGTCCGCTCAGTCTGCTGTTTCCGCACGTCGAGGCGCGGATCAAGGGGTTGCTGCAAGGCAGCCTGCTGCACGGTTTCGAGCTGCCCGCCATCACCGTCACGCGGTTCGGCGCGGATGGCGCAGCGATCGGCGCGGCAGCGGTGATTCGCGAGCTGATGTTCTCGCTGCCGGATTTCGACCGGCGATGAGATGAGCGCGGCCGCCTCGTCCGGGAGCATTCTGGCGTCGATCGACAGGTCCGGTTTCCGGCCGTTTCGAGACCTTTGTGCATGGTCGCTCGCGTGGCCTTCACGTGCCTGCGCACACGCATCGACCCATGCTAGAGTGCCTCCGGGCTTCTTCGACCAGCGCCCGACGTAGCGCTATCGACGCGCCGGAGCGCCCGTCCGCCAGTATGCACACGCAACCCCGAAACCAGCCCGATATCAGCCCAAAACGCAGCCCCGATGCCGATGCCACGGAACATCAAGATACTGATTCGATGGGGCGCCGCGCTGCCGCTGATCGCCGCGCTCTGTTACGCGGGGTACATGCTGTCGCAGCTCGCACCGGTCGGCACCGGCTATGCGGCCAAGATCCTGTGCACGGGCGTGTTCGTGTCCGGCCGGCCTGCCGATGCGGTGATCGGCGAAGACATCATGGCGGGCGTCCATCCCCTGCTGAAGCTGGTGCGCGCTTCGGTGGACGTCGAGCGGCGTCAGGCCCGCGCGAGCTTCCTCGGCTTCGCCACGCGTGAGGCCGAATTCCGGCCCGGCCTCGGCTGCACGCTGGCGCTCGGCGCGCCTGTGAAGGCACTGAGCCTCGCGAGCCAAGACATGAGTTCCCGGGCGCCGCCCGCCGCGCCCCCGCTGCCTTCCGCCGCGCCGCCCGCGGACGTGGACGTGCGCAAGCTGCGCACGGCCGTCGACAGCGCCTTCGACGAACCGGACCCGCGCGAGCCGCGACGCACGCGCGCACTGGTCGTCATGTATCGCGGCAAGGTGATTGCGGAGCGCTATGCGCCCGGCTTCACGGGTGAGACGCCGCTCATCGGCTGGTCGATGTCGAAGAGCGTGACCGCGGTGCTCGTGGGCATGCTCGTCAAAGAAGGCCGGCTTTCGCTCGATGCATCGTCGCTCGTGCCGCAATGGCGCGGCGCTCACGACCCGCGAGCGCGGATCACGCTCGACGAAATGCTGCGCATGACGAGCGGCCTCCACTTCAACGAGGACTACGACGACCCGCTCTCCGACGTCGCCCTCATGATCTTCACGCAGCCCGACGAGCCCGCGTTCGCGGCGGGCAAGCCGCTCGACGCCGCGCCCGGCACGCGCTGGGAGTATTCGAGCGGCACCTCCGCGATTCTCGCCAGCGTGATCAGGCAGGCGCTGGGCGGCACGGCCGAAGACTATCTGGAATTCCCGCGCCGCGCCCTCTTCGACCCGCTTGGCATGCGCACGGCCGTGTTCGAGCCGGATGCCGCGGGCATGCTGGCAAGCGCTGCGTTCGTGTCCGCGAGCGCGCACGACTGGGCGCGATTCGGGCAATTCCTGCTGCAGGACGGCGTCTGGAACGGCACGCGACTGTTGCCTGCCGGCTGGGTCCGATACATGAGCAGCGTGACTGCGCTCTCGCCGCGCCACGATTTCGGCGCGCACGCGTGGGTCAGGGTGCCCGAGCCGTTCGACAGCCACAGTCACAACCAAGAGTGGCCCGGGCCGTCGCTGCCGGCCGACGCGTTTCACGTCGTCGGGCACGAGGGCCAGTTCGTGAGCGTGATTCCGGACCGGGAACTGGTCGTCGTGCGGCTGGGGCTGTCGCGGCCCGAATCGGCGTGGGACCACGAGGCGTTTCTCGCGCGCCTGCTCGCGGCTATTCCCGCCGGCAAGCGCTGAGCGCCGGATCGACCGCGCGGCTACGAAGCGGGATGCGCGCGCAATTGCGCGACGAAGTTCCTGAGTTCGCTGTTGCCCGCGTCCGTAATCGCCCAGTAATTCATGCCTTGCGCGTTCCAGTGCGCGACGTGGTAGCCCTGCTGCTCCCGGATGCGCGGCTGCGCGCCCGCGTCACTGCCGGGCCACACGTACAGGTTGATCGGGTGCAGCTTGTAGCGGTAGACCATCACGGCGACCGTGCGCCCGTCCACGTAATCGAGCCGCCCGCCGACGAGCGGATAGCCCTCCTGCGCAAGATCGACCACCGGAGGCGCGAAGTCCAGCTTGCCGTTGAACCATGGCTTGACCGTGTGCCTGTCGGTGGAGATGACATCCGAGAGGTGGTTCACCTGCAGCGAGCGGATATGCGTGTCGACGAGTTCCTGCGTGAGCCGCGCTTCGCTCGACGGCACCGCCAGATACAAGCCGAGGCTCACGCTGAGCGCGACGACGCTCAGCGCCATCGCGCCCATCGCCCCGACCGCGCCGAACGGCGCCCACGCGGACGGCGCGCGGCCGCCCCGCGCGCCGAACCACCCGGCGAGCTTCTCCCACGGCGAGGGCGCGCGCGGCAGCGCGGCTTCGATGCGCATCGCCAGTTCCTTCGGCGCATCGACGCGCAAGCCGGGCTGCCTCAGCTGCGCACTCACGTCGCGATGCTGCGCAAAGGCTTCCTGGCACAGCGGGCAGCCGGCGAGATGGCGCTCGAATTCGAGCGCCTCCGACAGGCCGAGTTCCTGATCGATGTAACCCGGCAGCAATGCGGATGCTTGTTCGTGGTCCATCAGTGCTCCTGCTTCGCCGGTCCGAGGAGTTCCGCCAGTTGCTGGCGGCCGCGCGCGATACGCGACATCACCGTGCCGATCGGAATGCCTACGATGGTGGCGATCTCCTTGTACGACATGTCTTCCAGTTCCCGCAGCACGACGACCTCCCGGTATTCCAGCCGCAGGCTGCGCAGCGCGGTGTGAACCCGCTTCACGCTCTCGCTGCGCACGAGCATCGCCTCGGGTCCGTCGTCCCGGTCACCGGCGCCCGCTTCGTGGCCATGCACGTCCTCCTCGAACGTCGTGGTCTCGGCGGCGTGCCCGTGGTTCTGCTGATGCCACGTATAGAACGTGTTGCGCACGATCGCGAGCAGCCACGTGCGGGCATCCTCGCCGCGAAACCCCTCGAAAAACCGGAAGGCGCGCAGATACGCCTCCTGCACCACGTCCTGCGCATCCTGATCATTGCGCGTGAGCCAGCGCGCCACATTGAATGCGGAATTCATGTGCGGCAACACGAGCGTCTCGAAGCGCTGAACAAGGAGTCGGTCGGCCATTCCAGAGTTTTCCCGCTTCCAGAGTTTTCCCGCGATAGTCGCCAATCATGACCGTTGCTACAGAAGACTGCCCCCGGGTCGTTTTTATTCCCTCGGTTTGATTCCCTCGTTGCTGTCCCCTGCATGGTCTTTGGGCATCGCACATTGTAGCCGTGCTGCGCATGCCGTTCCGGCGCGTCGCATCATGGCCGCCGGGCGCGGCACATTTCATCGGCCGCACGGGAATAAGCGCGGGCGAAGCCCCGTCTACTGGTCGCCACTTCGCGCCGCGGATCACCCGGCGCACTGGCTCCCCGACCCCCACGTGAGGCGCATCATGTCATCAGATCTTCCATCCGATCCTTCGCGCCGCGGCGCATTGAAGTGTCTCGCCTTCGGCGGCGCGGGCACGCTGTTCGTCCTGTCGGGCGGCGTGCTGGCGCCCGTCGACCTGGCCCTCGCCGCGACGGACAAGCGAACGCCGCCGGCATCCGGCGTGCCGCTCTTCCTGCAGATCAGCGACACGCATATCGGCTACAACAAGGAGGCGAACCCGGACGTCGCGGCGACGCTCTCGCAGACCATCGACTTCGTCAACGCGATGCCCGTGCGGCCCGCGCTGACGATCCACACAGGCGACATCACGCACCTGTCGAAGCCCGAGGAATTCGACCACGCGGCGGCGCTCCTCGCGGCCCTGAAAATCACCGAACTCCATACCGTGCCCGGCGAACACGACGTGACCGACGGCCCCGGCGCGGAGTACTTCAGACGTTTCGGCCGCGCGTCGGACAACCGGGGCTACTACAGCTTCGACCATGACGGCGTTCACTTCGTCGCGCTCGTGAACGTGATGCATTTCAAGCAGAACGGGCTGGGCAGCCTGGGCGACGACCAGCTCGCGTGGCTCGCAGCCGACCTGAAGGGCCGCTCGTCGAGCACGCCGGTGGTCGTCTTCGCGCACATGCCGCTGTGGACGATCTACGAGCCGTGGGGCTGGGGCACCGGCGACGCCGGCCAAGCAATGAGCCAGTTGAAGCGTTTCGGCTCGGTCACGGTATTGAACGGGCATATCCACCAGATCGTGTCGAAGGTGGAAGGCAACATCACGTTCCACACGGCGCGCTCGACGGCCTTTCCGCAGCCGCTTGCCGGCAACGGACCCGGCCCGATGCCGCTCACCGTGCCGAGTGAGCGGCTGCCCGCGATGCTCGGCGTGACGAGCGTCGCGATCACGCGTCACCCGCTGAAGGCGACGCTCACCGACTCGACGCTCGCCTGAGCGCCGGCTGCCCTTCATCGACCTGGAGCACACTCATGTCAACCATCATGTCAATGCATGTCCCCCTTCGCGCCTTCATGCTTCGCCTCGTCGCGGGCGCGCTCATCGCGGCGTCGGCTTCCGGATTCTGTGCCGACGCGCAGGAAAATGGCGTCGTCATGGTGAAGAACTTCATGTTCTCGCCGATGTCCCTCACGATCAAGGCCGGCTCCGCCGTGACGTGGAAGAACCTGGACGGCGAGCCGCATACGATCGTCGACGACGCCGGCCTCTTCCGTTCCGCCGCACTCGACCAGAACGACACCTACAAGCACACGTTCGACAAGCCGGGCGTCTACAACGTCTTCTGCGGCATCCACCCGAACATGAAGGAGACGATCACCGTCCGGTAGGCGGGCCGGCTAGCGGCCGGCGTTTTCGGGCAGCGGCTCGAACGTGCGCACGAAGTTTTCGAAGCCTTCGATCGGCAGCGGGCGGCAGAAGTAATAGCCCTGGTAGGCGTGGCATCCCGCGTCGGCGAGGAAGTCGCGCTGCGCCTCGGTCTCCACGCCCTCCGCGATGACGCCGAGCCCGAGGCTCTGCGCAAGCGCGACGATGGTCTTGGCGATGGTGGCGTCGTTGGGATCGTCGAGCACGTCGTGCACGAACGACTGGTCGATCTTCAACTGGTCGAGCGGCAGGCGCTTCAGATAGGAAAGCGACGAGTAGCCGATGCCGAAGTCGTCCAGTGAAAACACGACGCCGCGGGCCTTGAGCGCGCTCATCTTCTCGATGATGTCCTGCACGTTGTCGACGAGCACGCTCTCGGTCAGTTCCAGCTTCAGCCGGTTCGCGGTGGCGCCGGTCCGGCCGATCACGGCAAGCACCTTCGCCGCGAAGTCGGGTTCGCGCAACTGCTGGGCGCTCACGTTCACCGCGATCGTGAGGTCGGCCATTTCCGGCCGCGTCGCCCAGCGCGCGAGTTGCGCGCAGGCGGTCTCCAGCACCCAGCTTCCGATCGGAAGGATCAGCCCGGTTTCCTCGGCGACCGGAATGAAGTCGGCGGGCGGCACGATGCCGCGCTGCGGATGCTGCCAGCGCAGCAGCGCCTCGGCGCCCGTCACGCGCTCGCCGCCGTCCACCTGCGCCTGGTAGTAGAGCAGGAACTGATTTTCCTCGATGGCGCGGCGCAGGTCGGCTTCGAGCGCGGCGCGTTCCAGCACGACGGTCTGCATGGCGGGGTCGAAGAAACAGAGCGCATTGCGCCCTCTTTCCTTCGACTTGTACATCGCGAGATCGGCCTGCTTGAGCAATTCGTCGATCGAAGTCTGATGCCCCCTGAACACGGTCGCGCCGATGCTCGCGCTGCTGCGGTATTCGACGTCGTCCAGCTGATACGCGTTGCCGAGCACCGCGAGAATCTTCTCGCCGACCGCTTCGATCTCGATGGCGGCCTCCTGCCGGCTCTCGCCGAGGCTTCCCAGCACGACGACGAACTCGTCGCCGCCCACGCGCGCGACGGTGTCGCTCTCGCGCACGCTGGCTGCAAGACGCTGCGCCACTTCCTGCAGCAGCCGGTCGCCCTTGTCGTGGCCGAGCGTGTCGTTCAGCGTCTTGAAGTGGTCGAGGTCGATGAAGAGCAGCGCGCCGCATGCGCCGCTGCGCGCGCTGACCGTGATCGCCTGCTTCAGCCGGTCGAGCAGGAGCGAGCGATTGGGCAGGCGCGTCAGCGCATCGAAGAAGGCCAGCTCCTTGATGCGTTCTTCCGCGATCTTGCGCTCGGTGATGTCGTGATGCGTGCCCACATAGTGGCTCACCACGCCGTCCTCGCCCCGCACCGCCGAGATCGTGAGCCACTTCGGATACACCTCGCCGTTCTTGCGGCGGTCCCAGATTTCGCCCTGCCAGCCGCCCGCGCGATGAATCGTGTCCCACATCTCGCGAAAGAACGCCGCATCGTGGCGGCCCGAGCGCAGCAGGCGCGGCGTCTGCCCGACCACTTCATCGGGCGCGTAGCCGGTGCACTCGGTGAACGCCGAGTTCACTCGCAGGATCGTGCTGCTGGCGTCCGTCACCATCATCGGTTCCAGAGAATCGAATGCGACCGCGGCGATGCGCAGCTCGGCCTCGAGCCGCTTGCGCTCGGTAATGTCCCGTCCGCTCGTGCGAAAGCCCGTGAAGGAGCCTCTGGAATTGGTAATCGGTCCCCACGACACCGAGAACCAGACAATCGATCCGTCCTTGCGCACGCACCGGAATTCGAGGTCGTCGCCGCGCAGTCCGTGCAGCCCTTTCAGGAACACCGGCGCGACGCGGGCCATGTCTTCGGGATAGACGAGCGTGCCCGCGAAGTCCTGCATCGCCATGCATTCGTCCACGGTGTAGCCGGTATATTCCTCGACGGACGGATTGATCCAGCGCGGCTTGCCGTCCGGTCCCCACCACACTTCCCAGTTCACCGTGCAGTCGGCGATCGCGCGGAATTTCTCCTCGTTCTCGCGCAACTCCTTGGTCATCGTGGAAGCAAGATGCATGGCGCGGCTGCGGCCGGTGATCATCAGCCAGGCAAGCAGCGCGAGCAGCAGGCTCAGGCCGACACCGGTTCCCGCGATCAGCTCCTGCGCGTTGCCGCCGAAGCGGGACGCGAAGCCGTTGCGCGCGCTCATCGAGAGCGTCCAGTTGTGGCCGGCGACCACCAGGTACTCGTTGGCGGAAATTCCGCCGCCCCGCAGCTCGAGTTCGTGCTGCCCGTCGTGCCCGTCCTTGCCGGACGAGCGATAGAGCAGCGCCTTGGGCGACGGCTCTACGCCGTCGTAGATGGCGAGCGCGAGCCCGGGCGAGCGCTCGCCGTAGAGACTCGCGATGACGTCGTGCATCCGGAACGATGCATAGACCCAGCCGATCAGGTGCGTGCGGCGCTCTGCGACCGTGTCGAGCGGCTTGCCACGCGCGTAGATCGGCAGGTACATGATGAACCCGGGCCGCGCGTCGGCCTCGGCGTCCACCGCGAGCCGCACCTTGCCGGATACCGCCGCCATGCCCGAGTCGCGCGCGCGCTCCATCGCGAGCCGCCGCGCCGGATCGGCCCAGGCGTCGAAACCGAGGTTCGTGCGGTTGCGCCCGATGAACGGCTCGCGCTGGATGATCGGCGCGTAGTTCTCGCGCGGGCCGCCGGGCTGGATCGCGTAGCTGCCGAGGCCCATCCGGCGCATCGCCGCGACATGAAGCTCCTTCTGCGGCGCCGGGACCCACTTGACCACGCCGATCGCCTGGATGCCGGAAAAATTCGCATCGAGATTGAGCGAGCCGACGTAGTCGCGAAAGCTCTCGCGGAAATCCTCGCGGTTCATCGCGTCAGTGGCGGCGAACAGGCTCTGCACGCCGCGCAGCATCAGCTCGTAGGTTGACATGCGCTGCTCGACCCGGCTCACGGCGTCGCCGAGCGAGAAATTGAACTGCGCGAGCAGTTCGTTGCGGGAGGCCTGCCGCTCGTGATCCCACACGACCCAGGTCACGCCGAGCGCGGCGCACAGGATCAGGATCGGCAGCAGGATCAGCCGGGCCCAGCTCACGGCGTCGACTGGAAATCGACCATGGAACGCGCAAGGTCGGGTCTGAAGTACTTTTCGAAGATGCGGCGCACCGAGCCGTCGGCGCGCATTTCGTTCACGAGCGCGCGCCACTTCGCCTGCTCCGCCGCGGCCAGCGCCTTCTTCGACATGATGAGCCCGTGCGGCACCGCCGGGTCGTTGAATTCGATGATGGTGGTGAGGTCGCGGATATGCCTTTCATCGAGCGCCGGATAGTCGAACGGCTCGATGATCATGCCCTGGATGCGCCGCAGGACGAGCGCCTGATAGAGCGGGTCGAGGCCGCCCGCGAGACTCGTGCGGTTCGCCGCGGCGAGCGTGTCGACCAGCCGGTTCGCCGAGTCGCTGTAGCGGAAGCTGCGGATGATGCCGAGCTGGAACTGGTCGTTGTGCTCGAAATCGGCAAGCTGGCTGATGCCCGCGTCCTTGCGCACCAGCAAATAGTATTTGTTGCTGAAGTACCAGGCGAACGAGGCGTACTGCAGGCGCTCGTCGTTGGCGATGCCCGAGAGGCTGAAGTCGAGCGCGCCCGATTCGATCAGCTGCCAGATGCGCGCGCGCGACATGAGGCTCACGCTCACCTTGCAGCCGCTGCGGCGGATGAGCTCTTCGGCGAAGTCCTTGTCGATGCCCGTGTCGGTATCCGCGGAATAGAGCAGCCCGTGATCGTGCAGCGCGAGCGTGAACGGACGCGAGCAGTCGGGTCCCGCTGCGAACGCGCGTCCGAGGCAGCATAGCGCGAGCAGCAGGCCGCCAAGACCGTGTCGGATCACAGTGTCTCCATGGAGTGAAAGCGGTTAGAAAGCGGCTTCTTTATATCGGCTGTCTTGGGGGCGCTTTGGATTGCTTCGGGTTGCCCGGGCTGTCATTCGGCTTCGCACGCGCGATCATACAGGCAAGTCGCTCGCGCATCGCATTTCGGCTGCGTCCGCGCAGGGGCGATCAGCGCAACGACGACCGATTCACACGGGCTCCATACGCGTTGTCGGCAGCACGGCGCGCTTCTTGAGGGGCGGGCGGCAATATTTTGCCGCGCCCGCGCGTGCCTGCCCGCGCGTGGCTCGCGCCCAGGGCATGCATCACGCGCGTGCGGATCAATGCGGAACCGCCGGGGCCACCAGATCGCGCAGGTCGTCCATGTCGAATGGCTTCGCCAGAATCGTCACGCCCAGATGCTTCGCGCGCTCCAGCTCGTCGGCGTAGCCCGTCATCAGCACGACCTTCTGCGACGGCAGCCGCTGCATGATCTGCTCGGCCAGATCGATGCCGTTCATGCGCCCGGGCATCTGGATGTCGGAGAGGACGAGATCGAAACCGTAGCCCTGCCCGAGCAGCTCGAACGCGGCGTCGGCGCTGGATTCGTGATGCACCGCGCAGCCGAACACTTCCAGCACCGCGGCGACGCCCGCCGCCACGTCGCCGTTGTCCTCCACGAGCAGCACCGACGCGCCGCGCGCGCCGTGCTCCGTCTCTTCGACCGGCAACGGCGCTTCGGCCGGTTCATGCACGATCTCGATCTCCGGCTCGCGCTGCGGCACCTGTGGCACCTGCTGTACCTGTGGCGAGGGCGGATGATGGCGCGGCAGATAGAGCCGCACCGTCGTGCCCGCCCCGGCGACGCTCGTGATGCGCGCCGTGCCGCCGGCCTGCTCGCACGCGGCAAGCACCTGCGCGAGCCCGAGGCCCGTGCCCGCGCCGCGCACCTTGGTCGTGAAGAGCGGCTCGAACGCGCGCTGGCGCACGGCGTCGCTCATGCCCTCGCCGTTGTCGGATATCGATATCAGCACGTACTCGCCGTTGGGCAGCTCGCTTTCGCCCGCGCTCACGCGCACGTTCTGGCAGCGGATCACGAGGCGCCCGCCGCGCGGCATGGCATCGCTCGCGTTGACGGCGATATTGACGATGGCAAGCTCGAGCTCGACCGGGTCCGCCATCACGAACCACAGGTCCGGCGACAGTTCCACCGACACGACCACATGCGAGCGCACCGAAGACCGCACGAGTTCGGTGATGCCGGTCAGCCAGGCGCCGGGATTGATGAGTTCCTGCTTGAGCGGCTGCTTGCGCGCGACGCTCATCAGCCGCCGCGCGAGAGACTCGGCGCCCGCCGTCGCGCGCTCGACGGCGAGCACTTCGCTCTCGACATCGTTGAAGTTCTTGCGCCGCGCGAGTTCCATGTTCGACGCGACCACCATCAGGAGGTTGTTGAAGTCGTGCGCGACATTCGCGACCAGATTGCCGAGCGCGCCCATGCGCCGCAACTGCCGGCTCGACGCCTCGATCGACAGGCGCATCGCCACCTCGGCCTGCCAGCGCTCCCATGCGGCCTCTTCGGCGTTCAGGCGGCGGATGGAGAACGCGACGAGCAGCCACACCACCACGCACGGCACGAGTGCGAACGCGGCGATCAGGAGGCAGTGATGCCACCATTGCTGAAAGATCGACGGCATGGCGTAGCCGCTCGCGACGTAGAGCGGATAGTCGCCCACCCGCCGGAAGGCGAGCAGCTTCTCGACGTTGTCGATCGTCGAGGTCATGCGCATGCGGCCGTACAGTTCGTTGTTGCGAAACGCGTTGGTGAACGGCGTGTTGCCGGCGGCCGCCTGCGTATCGGCGGGCGCACCCGGATAGCGCACCAGCACGCCGCCGTCGCGGCGGTAGAGGCCGATCGTGAGCGCGGGGTCGCCGCCCGTCAGCTCGCGATAGAAATTCGAGAAGTAGTCGCGCTTGAGCGCGATCGACACGACCCCGAGGAACCGGCCCCCTAACGAAAGGCGTCCCATGGTCGTCGTGAAGACGTCGGACTGGCCGACCCTGCCGCGCAGCGGCTGCGAAAAATACGTGATGGGCGCGATGGCGCGGGCCGAGCGGAAGTCGTCGCGCTCCGCAATCGACACATGCGGGGAAGGAAAATAGCGGCTGCTCGCAAGCAGGTCGCCGTCCACGCCGAAAAGCGAAATCGCGGCCACCTGCGGATAGCCGCCGCCTATCTCGTCGAGCGTGCGATGCAGCGTGTCTTCGCGGCTTCTGATGTTCGCGTCGTCGTTGTCGGCGAGCAGATCGACGATGCGCGTCTCGAGCTGCTGGTTGAGGTCCATCACCTTGAGCGCGTGCTCGTCGGCGACGCGCGTCACGCGCTCGACCATCTCGTCCGCGGCCGCGACGCGCCGCTCGAAGTCGTAGTAAGCGTAAGCGACGAGACACACGAGCGGAATCAGGATCGACGCGACGAGCACGACCAGCAGCACCCGGCGCGTCGCAGCGAAATTGCGCGACGGCAACGGCAGGTCGAAGTTCGCGGTCTCAGTGGAATTCAAGCGTCCAGCCTCGGTGATGTCGAGTCGATATCGTAACCGGCGCGCGCGCCTCGGCATAGGTCACGCCGGGCGTGGAATTCTCATGCATTCGGGGGCGTTGCGTCAATCGGCATCGGCAGGCGGGCGCGGGCCGGCTCGTGCGGATGCGCTGTAAGGCGGCACGCGCGGGCGGCCGCCGCTTTCGGGAGGCTTCGGGAGACTACTGGCCCTTGGCGTCGGTGCTGACGTTCGCGCCGGGGTGGACCGTGGTATCCGTCGCCGATTTTCTCGGCGCCTGCTTGTGCGGCTTTGGCGAGTGGCTGCTCATTGCGCCCGAGGCGGGATCGCCGCCGGCTGTGGGGCCCGCCGTCGCCGCACCGTGAGCGTTGCCGCCGCCCGTTCCGCCCTGCCCGCCCGTGCTGCCGCCGCCGCCGCCCGCCTGTGCCAGCGCGCTCGTGCATGCCAGGGCCAGCAGCGTCGATAGAAGCAGCCTGTCTGCCTGTTTCATGGTTCCTCCACGATTCTGGTGTGTGATCGCAAGCGCTCCGGCACGGATTCGAAATCATGTTCGTGCGGCCGCTTCGTTTCACAATCAGCAAGCGACGTGCCGCGCAACCGGCAGCGCGCCTTGCGTGGAAGATGGAATGCCTCGTTCGCTTTTCTGTTGCCCCATGGTCGCGCCCACCCGCCCGCTTACGCACGCCACTCGTCATGGGGCGTGACGGGCAGCGCGCGTTTGTGGCGCGTCGCATCGTGGAAACGGAAGATGGTCGTATAGACCTCGTCGCTCACGCGCTTGCCTTCGAGGAAATCATCGATGTCCTC
>Ga0163162_10001605_pt1 | contig 21146 bp, 15 predicted proteins | sample S55metaG_FD_115310 | JGI IMG/M metagenome (GOLD analysis project Ga0163162, IMG submission 115310) | Switchgrass rhizosphere microbial communities from Kellogg Biological Station, Michigan, USA - S5-5 metaG | ecosystem: Host-associated > Plants > Roots > Rhizosphere > Soil | place: USA...
ATCACATCAGTGAAAATCCCTGCCTACTACGCCTTCGCGTAAGTATGGCGAAGCAAGGCCGTCAGGCAGGTATGTACTCGGTGAGCAATATGCCTCTCACGAGTTCACAGATGAACACAGATTATTTTAAGATGTTTTCAGTGAAATCTGTTGACTCAACGTATTCCCTGGGTAGTTTGGCCATAAATTTGATTAGACTATGAGATAATATGAATCACGAACCAAGATCTTCCCATATCTTTCGTTTGGCCTGCATCTTTATTGTAATTGTATTGTTGGTCACCAGCTTGTATTATTTAAAAGCTGTGCTGGTGCCGATGTTATTTGCGATCATCTTTGCCGTAATGCTTTTCCCGTTTTGCATAAGGTTAGAAAAATGGGGATTTGGAAAGGGCCTGGCTTCCTTCGCTACCGTTTTTATGACAACAGTTTTTCTTGGCTTTCTTGTTTACCTGCTTTTCAACCAGGTCAGCGCTTTCATTACTCATGCGCCGCAGTTGTCTGATAAACTGGATTCGATCGTGAGATCCATCAGGGATTTTGCAGCGGACAGATTTCATCTTAAAAAAACAGTGGTGGCTGACAAGATCCAGGAACAGATAGGTGAGTTAGAAAATAACTCCGGCGGAATTCTTTCCAGTGTCATTGCCCATCTTCCTGTTTTCCTGATCAATCTTTTCATGGTGCCGTTGTATGTTTTCTTTCTTTTATATTATCGACATTTCTTTTTGGAGTTTTTTTACAAAGTTTTTTACAGGGCTGATAGAACGGATATTGATGAGACACTGGAAAACCTGAATCTTGTAATAAAGGGATATGTATTTGGACAATTTCTCGACATCATCATTATCGGATTCATAAATACAATCACTTTATATCTCCTGGGCATTGGTTACCCGATCGTACTGGGATTTAGTGTGGCCGTGCTTTGCATCATACCTTATCTTGGGATGATCGTTGCATCCATTGTTGCCCTGCTTGTTGCATTGTTGACAACCACCACGACGTGGCAGCCTTTTACAGCACTGGCGGCATTGTGGGTCATTCATATCATCGACTCAAATGTTGTTGCACCCTATGTGATCGGATCGAGGATAAATTTAAATCCTCTTGTCGCAATACTTGTGTTGATCCTGTTCGGCGAAATGTGGGGTGTCGCAGGACTGTTTCTTGCGTTTCCCCTGGCTGCAATTCTTAAGGTGATATTTGATAAGATCCCGGGTTTGAAACCTTATGGATTTTTATTGGGTGAGCCCCAGAAATATCATTTAAAGAAATATTCTTTGCCCCATTTGAAGACCGCGCAAAATATACAAGAACTGAGACAGCAATCTCCGTTACATGAAGTATTACCCGGTGAGCCCGGTGCTGACCCTCTTCCCGGGGAGATCAAATAGCTCTAGTTCATTTGTGGATCTGATTGTAGTTCGCTAACCGCAACATCACTGTAATCCTTTATCTCATTGTACAAGGTATCTCTCTCGATCGGTTTTCTTTTTACCTGCCTGATAAGTGTAACGAGTTCTCCGGTTGTCATAGACGGTTTTTGTTCTTCTGCGCCAGCCATGGAATAAATTTTTGTCGTATCATCAATAGTTCCATCAATATCATTCACTCCGAATGATAAACTAAGCTGCGCGTTTTGTCGTCCCAGCATCGGCCAATATGCTTTTAAGTGTGGGAAGTTGTCAAGATAAATTCTCGCCACTGCATACATCTTCATGTCCTCTACAATGCTGCTTTCAGGAATATGGCTCATGTCGTTGTCTTTGTTGCGAAACTTCAATGGGATGAAAGTGTTAAAGCCATGGGTCTTGTCCTGCAACTCGCGGAGCCTTCGCATATGATCAATACGATGCCTGTATTTTTCTATGTGACCGTATAGCATGGTGGCATTAGTATGCATTCCCAGTCGATGCGCTGTTTCATGGATATGAAGCCATCCATCCGCGTCTACTTTATCGGCACAAATTTGTTCTCTTATTTCGGGATCGAAAATTTCGGCGCCGCCACCAGGCAACGAATCAAGTCCTGCATCTTTCAAATACTTCAAACCTTGTTCGGCATTCATTTTGGCTTTCCGAAACATATAATCCAGTTCAACAGCCGTAAAGCCTTTTATGTGCAGACCAGGACGGTGAGCTTTGATCTTTTTTAAAATCCCAGCGAAGAAATCAAGATTTAGTTTTGGATGAACGCCACCCACAATATGTACTTCGGTAATAGGCTTGCCATCATAACTCTTCACCATGTTCAGCATGTCATCAGCACTTAATTCCCACCCCTCTTCACGATGCGCATAAAGCCGCGAGTACGAACAAAAATTGCAACTGAATACACAGACGTTGGTGGGTTCAATATGAAAGTTGCGGTTGAAATAAGTTTTATTGCCGTGAAGTTTCTCTCTTACATGGTTTGCGAGCATTCCCAAAAATGGCAGCGAACCTTTTTCAAAAAGAAGTAAACCTTCCTCATCAATAATTCTTTTACCAGCGAAGACTTTTTCAGCTATTTTTTCAAGGTCTGCAGATACACTGTCTTTAGTAAACAATCCTATATTTCCGTTCATACAGTTCTTTTCGCAAAGTTACTCCTGAAAAAATGATACAAGCTGGAAAGAACCAAGATTGTTTTTCTTCGGCACTTTGTGCCCTTTGTGGTTGCTTGTGTCCCGTATTTTGGTCACACGAGTACAAAGAATGTCACGACGAACCAAGAGCGGGCTAGACAGTTTACGGAATGGCTAATTATGTTTTACAACCTTTATTGAAGTATTGTAGTTACTATCCGTGTAACCCAGTCGAACAATATAAACTCCCGACGACCTTGTGCTAAGATCGACAACTTCTTGCTTTTGTGCATTGGAATTATATTCTTTACTCCACACCAATTGTCCGATCGAATTAAACACGGAAATAAATTTCAGTTTGGTTGGCGTTTGATAGTGCCAGACGGTAAAGTTATCACTGAAAGGATTGGGAAGAACGATCACACCCTCTCTCTTTAATCGTCCCGGTAGAACTCTTGTTTTCAAATTTACATTGTCAATGAAAATATTGTTCTTATTGTTGTTGGTGTTTCTGAAGACAATTTGCGTTGGGCCCGTTGGGGCAATAATTGTCAGGTCAACAGTTTCTGTTCTCCACTGTGATGAAGATACCGGTGTAAAGTCCGTCGCCTGGTCATTTACCGTCTGCAGGTCGCTTCCCCATTTTTTATAAACCGAAGTAAATGTGTTGCCGCAATCTTTGGTGACTAAGACTTCGAGTGTATCAGTGGGCGAACCGTCGGTAGGTGCCGCCGCCGCTACGTCAAAAGAAAGCGTTACAGAGTCAACGCCTGAATAGGTTGTCTGCGGTGAATATAGTTCATCAATTGTTCCGGTAAGAGCGTAATTAAAATTATTGACAAATGCAGAGGCTGTACTGTTATTACCGGTATTTGCTCTTGCCCATGTTATACCTGCATCAGGGTTTACTTCTACCCATCCGGCAGGAGGGAAGGTCGCAGATTCGAATCCTTCTGTCAGAGGTGCGGCAACAGTGCCTGTTATTCCAAATTCTTTGGTTAACGTATCGTTGGTTGGCACCTGGTCACCGGTACCTGTTGTCGACACCGGGTTAAATGTATAGACGACGAGATGATGTTGCCCGATACCAAGCCCCGTTGATGGATTTAAGTTTACATGGATCGTATCGTTCTTCGCCAGGCTTATACCGGTCACATTTGTCGTTTGTACAGCGCCATTGTCAATGCTGTATGCAATACTGAAGCCAGTGATCGTTTCAACTCCCCTGTTTTTTACGATGGCTGAGGGTGTAATATCAGTCGAGCATTCTGCACCGCGTGGCTGATCAATGGATACGAGTTGTACGTCTCTTGTGCAACCGATGCAGGAAGCAGTGATATTTACATCATCGATGTAAAGATTGTTTCCAAAAGCGTTTGTATTGCGGAACTTGATGATCATTTTTTGTCCTGCAGTTACATAAGAAGAAAGATCAATTGTTTCGTCCCTCCATAGTGATGGTTGTGATGGTGGCGCCGTGAATGCGCTCGTGCTCACTGGTGCAGTCGCTAATTGCTGTCCTGTTTTTTTATAAACAAGGTGATAGGATTTACCGTCGTCACCGGAAACATATACTTCGAGCCCATCCCATTCGGATACATCTGTCGCGTCGGGTGCAGCATAGGCCACCTTAAAATCAAGCGTCACGTCACTGGCGTCGCCCGGATCCAATGCCGGCGTGATCAATTCATCCAGTGTGCCGGCCTGGTTGATATTATAATTATCGAAGAAAGCAGCGCCCGCGGACGTGTAACCCGAAACGCCATCTCTTGTCCATGTATTGGAAGCGCCGCTGTTGGGATTCCACGTTTGCCAACCCGTGGGTGGAAAAGTGGGAGAACTAAAATCCTGTGAGAAAGGAAGAGTTGATGAAGTCGTTGTAATATTTATAAATGAATAGAGAGTATCGTTGTTTAAAAAATTATCTGTCGTTCCGTTAGGAGCTGCTGTATAAATGGTCAATGTATGATTGCCCGCACTGCCAGAAACAGGAGCTAGGTTTAAGGTCGTATCATTTCCCGGAGCTAAGTTTAATGAGAATGTTGCCGGCGTCGGCGCACCAGCATCCATGTTAACGGTTATTGTAACAGAGTTGAGTGTAGTTGTTCCATTATTTCGAACGACTGCCTGAAGCGGACTATTGTTTGCCAAAAAACTTTTTCGTTCACGTGTTCCGCGGGGAGACAGATCAAGAAGAAACGCATCAGTAACAGAAGTGGGAGGAGTGGCACCATTCGTGGTCAATAACCCGGGGCGATAAAGATTGATACATCCTTCCACTCTTTTTCTCATTCCATCAGAGAACATGAATAATGCGCGATCGTCAAAATAATTCATGAAGCTCCCGTACATCATTCCAAAACTTTCGGGAGCGCAACCATCTTTGTAATTCATGCTCGGATTACCAAAGAGAAAATTCTCTGAGCCGCTTCCCTTTTCAAGAGGAGTATCATCACCCTCGGGGCCGGCTCCTGTTGGCAGTGGCCATCCTGGCTGGATCTGGAAATCGTTGTTATTACAACTTCCATCGTCACCGAATGTATGCCACAGATAAAAATAATGTCCTAGCTCGTGCGAAAGGGTGCCGCCTTCTGAATAAATTGGATAATAGTTGCGGGCGACATTACCGGCCACGGGCAAAGTTCTAATATTAACGACACAACCCTGCGGTCCCTCATCCGAAGTAAAGGGGAACGTGGAAGAACCGAGTAATCCAGCTTCTGATCCGGTAAAACTTCCGCACCATACATTTAAATACTTGCTACTATCCCATGCATTCAAACCACCTGTAGAAAATGACTTGATACTAACATGGTCAGGCGTTGTATGAGCCCGTCGCTCGATGCCGGTAGTAAGTGCACCATTCGGGTCTCTTCTCGCCAGCACAAATTTTATGGGAACCTTACCGATCCTTGCTGCTATTTGGGGCGGGATCACTTTGAGGTAATCATTTATTTTATTTCCACCATAATCCCTGTTGAGTACTTCAACCTGCTCGATAACATCCCTGTCCGAAACGGTCGCCAGCAAAGTCGCGTCATCCACCAAATGAAAAACAATCGGAATAATAATGGGAGTGGCTTCTGCTTTTTCGCTTCTGAAAATTATTTGCTGTTGTCTTTGAAGATATAATTGATATTGTCTCTCACCTTCTGCCCTCCACTTCTGCGGCAGGCGTGGATCTTTTTTAATGGACGCCTGCATAAATTCCATGGTCATGCATCGGGGTTGTTTATGGCTGCCTTTTGGCTGGGGAGCAACCAGTGTCTTCAGCGGCTCATCCTGGGCATTGATGGTTGATGCGATTACACATAACAATAAGAATAATGAAGGGACGGTGAGACGTTTTTCCAAAGGAACTTCTTTTAGTTTAATGTATGGCTTCGAACATCTTAGCTACAATGATACTGATAAATGCAGTCTCGGGGAAATATTCTAAAGCGCATTACCTTAATTGACCTTAAATGTTTTTCCAAGTTTAAACAATAAATGTTTTTCGTTATTGTTAGGGACCAGTACTGACAGGATGTTATTATCTAAAATCCCTATCTTCCCTCCCTAATCGATCTAAAAACGCTTTTGGTTGTTGAAATTGTTTAACATCCTGTAAAAATTTTCGATTCACCCGGCAAAAGGATATTAATGAATACCAGGTTTCGACTCACCGTTTTAAATTTCATGCAATTTTTTGTCTGGGGTTCTTATCTTACTTCAATGGGTGGCTATATGTACGGCACTCTCCATTTTAAGGGCGGGCAAATAGGCCTGGTATTTATGACGATGGGGATCGCGTCGATCATTATGCCTACCATTCTTGGAATAATCGCTGATCGCTGGGTAAATGCAGAAAGGGTTCTTGGCTTGAGTCACCTGGCTGGTGCTGCGGCGCTATATTGGACATCCACCATCACGGATCCCGTGAAAATGTTTTGGGTGATGTTACTCGTGAGCTGTTGTTATATGCCGACGATTGCACTGAACAATACTGTTTCTTATGACGTACTTCATAAAAAAGGACTTAATCCCCAAAAAACTTTTCCGCCGATAAGAGTGTGGGGAACTGTCGGATTTATATGCGCTATGTGGGCGGTGGATCTCCTTCATTGGACGCTAAATTATAGGCAACTTCTTTTTGCATCTGTCGCCGGCGTGGTGATGGGCCTGTATTCATTTACTGTTCCTTCCTGTCCACCCGTAGGTAGCGGTGCTAAAAAAAGTTTTGTATCTGCCATGGGACTTGACGCGTTTGTATTGTTTCGCCGGAAACAAATGCTGATCTTTTTTTTGTTTGCCATGTTTTTGGGTGCCGCCCTGCAAATAACGAATCAGTGGGGCGTTCCCTTTTTGGATCATTTCAAATTCACCGAAGAATATAAAAACACTTTTGGTGTAAAATATCCTAATATTTTAATATCAATTTCACAGATCTCAGAAACGCTGTTCATTCTTACTATTCCTTTTTTCTTGGGAAAATTTGGAATCAAGAAAGTAATGCTGATGAGTATCACCGCGTGGGTTTTTCGTTTTGGCTTATTTGGAATAGGGAATCCCGGAGGTGGATTGATCTTGCTGGTGCTTTCGATGATCGTTTATGGAATGGCTTTCGATTTCTTCAACATATCGGGATCATTGTTTGTCGAAAGAGAAGCTGATAAAAAAATACGAGCCAGTGCCCAGGGATTATTTATGCTGATGACAAATGGAATCGGTGCTATCATTGGCAGCCTTATCAGTGGCTGGGTCGTTCAATCTCATACGGTGGGTGATGTGACGGACTGGAAAACAGTTTGGCTTTTATTTGCAAGCTATGCTCTTGTATTAGCGATAATCTTTCCGATTGCCTTTCACTATAAACACGTCATTCCTACTATCGATGAGATCGAAACAGGTGAGGCTATTGAAATGACTCCGCATTAATAGAATCGTCCTTTATGGGTTCCGGTAGGTCACAATGCCCACAACGATTACACAAAGAACACTAAGTTCCTGTATTTTTTCACCGTAAATATTCAATTAAAAACGTCTGTGCTTTGTCCTCTTTGTGGTACGTCGTGTTCTTTGTGCGTGCTTAGTGAAGTTTGTGACCTATCAAAATCCATTCAAAACTCTTTTGATTCCTTCCTTCATCAGTACTGTATTAAAATTTAAAATCAATCCGTATCTCATGTTCAGAAATCTTAAGTAAGTCAATACCTGCGCCATTTCCAAAGGGCAAATGACATCGATGCTTTTGGTATCAACGACTACAGAGTTCTCTGCAACAATGTCCGCTCTATATCCACATTCCATTCTTATGTTTTCAAAAAACACGGGTATGGGCTTTTCAACTTCTATAAACAATCCTCTTTTTCGTAAACGATAAACGAGGCAGTTCTTGTACACATTTTCAAGCATGCCTGGGCCTACAGATTTGTGTATATAAATGGCTTCATCCAAAATAAGTTTGATTACTTCTTCTTGAGCCATTGCCTAAACTTTTAGCCAAGATATGGTCACAAAGGGCACTACGAACCACTACGGCCACAAAGTATAGCTGTTTTTAATCGAATATCCCACAGTGAAAATACAGATGCTTAATGTGCTTTGTCTATGCTTGGTGAAACTTGTGACCTCCTAAAATCTGAAAATTTAGGCCGCGTATGGTTAACGGCGAAATATGAAAGTGCGGCGGTTAAGATGATGCCTCATTAATGGTTGGCTTGTCAATTTCAGTGATCACTAATACCTGCCATCCTTTGGGGCAGGATTTTACTTTCATTCCAACCAGGTCATCCTGGTAATAGAGTTTCAGGTCAGCATAACCATCACCAAGTTTCAATCCTTTGATCTCCAGCTCATCAATGCCACGGGGCATGGAAGGCCTGTAGAAATACACTTTCTTTTCTTCTGCATAGATATCAATGTGGAGGCAGGACTCAAGCAGCATAAACACAGCAGCTACTGACCAGGCTTGTGGTGAACAGGCAACAGGATAATTTGTTGGTCCTTCCCCTTTTCTTCTTTCAAAACCACAAAACAATTCGGGCAGGCGTTGCAGCTCTATGAACAATGAAGCATCAAACAATGCATTTGTCAGTTGCAATGTTTCGTCGACCAGCCCATATTTTGAAAACCCTCTTGCAATAATAGCTACATCATGTGGCCACACTGAGCCATTATGATAAGACATCGGGTTGTATCGTTTTTCATTCCTGCTTAATGTATGAATGCCCCAGCCGGTAAACATGTCATCGCGCAATAATCGATTGGCCACACGTTTTGCTTTTTCCTCATCAGCAATTGACGTGATCAATGTATGCCCGGCATTGGAGGCAACTACCCGGCAGGGATTTTTATTTCCATCCAACGCCAGCACAAATGTTCCCAACTCCTCATCCCAAAATGTTTTATTGAATTGTATCTTCAATTCTTCGGCTTGTCGTTCCAATCGTTTGGCTATTGTTGCATGACCTAATACCCTGGCTAATTTTGCCGCACCTTTTTTTGCATCATATACATAGGCCTGCACTTCGCACAAAGCGATCGGTGGTTTTGGGAATGAGCCATCGGCATACATGATGCTGTCGTGCGAGTCTTTCCATCCCTGGTTGATGAGCCCATTAATGGATTTATGTTCATATTCAACAAATCCATCTCCATCGACATCACCATAATTATCTATCCAATTCAACGCTGCTTCAATATTTTTCCAGATAGACCTGATCCATTCAATATCGGCTGTACGATTATAGTAAGCCGCAGCAAGCATTATAAATAAGGGTGTGGCATCCACAGAACCGTAATAACATTTAAATGGAATTTCATTCAGAGCTACCATTTCACCACCTCTTACTTCGTGAACGATCTTGCCGGGCTCTGCGTCGCGGTATGCATTGAGTTCTTTAGCTTGTGTAACTGCGAGGTAATTCAAAACGCTTTTTGCAATATCGGGCGCCAGCCATAAGGTCTCCAGCGCTGTAATAATACCGTCTCTCCCAAATGCCGTGTTATACCACGGCACACCGGCGTAAGGATATTTTCCATGATCTGTATTTGTAAGCAAGGAAAGCAGATCGTTTTGTGACTGCGTGATCCATTGATTGAACTGGTCATTTGAAGTCTTGACCTTTGCAATGATCTTATTCGCCTGCCTGAGCTCTTCCTCGAGATGTTTGTTGGCTTCTGAGAACGAAAGCAATTTTCTCTCTCCTTTGCTATCCAAAAAGTGAATAGCGTATTCAACAACATATTCTTCATGAGGTTTCAATGCAATATTGAAGATCGCCCTGTCATGCCCTTCCCATTTATCCGGCCGGCGTGAAAAATGGATCTCTGTGATGCGCTGAACGTCGTCCAATCCATGGTAGCGAATCCGGATGCCACCTTCGGGTAAGTGCCTGATCTCAGTGATCTCGCCTCTTCGCTCCCGCTTGATCCCTCTTACTTCAAAAATGTCTTTAAAGTCCGCGGTGAACTCAAGTGAAAATTCGAATGTGTACTCTTCATTACCATAGTTATTTATCCTGATACGCTCATAACAACCACCATTGCGAATGAATTTGCTTCTTCCTAAATAAAGTACGTCTTTTGGAATGATCATTCCGTCTGATTGTAAGGCCGGGTTGGTTAGGTCAACAGAAAGAATTTCGTTTTCATCTTTTACAGAAGAGCTTAACAAAAGAGGGCGTTTACCATTGAGCCGCAACCCAAGATTGGAGATAAAGCGCATGCCATTGTGATAAATGCCCTGGACTTCGTCTCCTATTTTTTTTATATCACCCCAACGATCGAATATGCCAAAACTATCAGCATGATTCAACACCTTCACCCGGTCATCGGCGTAAGTTGAATTGACAGATATGTAATATTTATTCTCTAACTGAATAATATCAGTCATAAGAAGCATACTTTTCTTTCGGTGACCAATTTGACGGGGCCTGCAAGCGGAAAATTTTTCCCTCCTTTCTGCAGATCTGTTCGTACAACGCTACATAATTGCCGGCCATGACTGCAGATGTAAATGAACGTTCAAAAACTTCTCTGCAAACTTTTCGGTGTATCAAGTTAAGTTTTCCAACAGCTTCGACAGCCTGCTCCATGTTATTTACAACAAATCCTGTTTTGCCATGTTCAATGATCTCCGGAACAGAGCCATGATTAAACGCAATCACGGGCGTTCCCGTTGCCAGTGCTTCGATCATTACCATACCAAAGGGCTCGGGCCAATCAATAGGAAAGAGCAAAGCCAATGCATTGCCAAGAAATTCCTCTTTTTGATGGTCACCGATCTCGCCAATATATTCGATCAATGGATGGTCAAGAAGGTGTTTTATCTTTTTTTCAAAGTATTCCTCATCCGCCTTGTCAACTTTGGCTGCTATCTTCAAAGGTATGCCTGTTCTCTTTGCAATTTCAATAGCCCTGTCGGGCCGTTTTTCAGGTGATATTCGTCCGAGAAAAGCAAGGTAATTTCCCTTGCCATCACCGGCCCGGTACATGTTCTCCGGAAGTCCATGATAAACTGTATTGATCCAGTTTATATCCGAAAATGGCTTACGCTGGTTATTTGAAATAGAAACGACAGGTATGTGATAGAATTTTTTATAAATGGGCTTCAAGTCGTCCAGGTCAAGCCTCCCATGGAGGGTAGTAATATGCCGATAACGATCTTGCGTAGACCAAGGAAAATGCAAATAGTCATTATGAAAATGGATGATATCAAATTCGTGTGCATTTTCCACTACTATTTGCAACTGGTAAACATGCCACGCCAATGCGTCCCTGCAGCCCGGATTCAGTCTGATTGCCTGGTCGCAAACGGTGTACAGGTTAGCACTGGTTACTGAATCCTTCGTCCCAAACAAAGTAACGTCATGCCCCTGTTTCACCAATTCTTCTGTGAGATAAGAAACAACTCTTTCAGTACCTCCGTAAAGTTTAGGAGGAATTGATTCGTAAAGTGGGGGGATTTGTGCTATCCTCATAATCAAAATATTTTTAAAATATGTTTTGCCTTGAAGGGCAGTTTAATTATTTACTTCTTGGCATTAGCCGATCTAGTTAATAAAATAATGAGCCAAATTCAGATAGTCATAAGGAATCTTTTTTAAGTATGCCAAATGGCTGGATATATAACATCAAAACAAGTACCATTTGATATTTACCACGAATGGATGAGAACCTCAAGTAAAAAGGAAAATTTTTCAGCTATTCTCCCAGGTAGGGATCTTTGATCTTTTTCGCCACGTAGCTAATATTGGAAAATTTCACCTCACATCGCCTGCCCGTTGGTGATTGTGCCAGGAAACCTAACTTAAGATCTTTATCGGTGTCAAACTGAAGATGTCTAACCAGGAACCATTTTTTCCCTTCAAGTGAATAGTAGAGAGTAATAACGTTATCGGCCTTGGCCAATTTGTAATAGACCTTATTGGTTTTTAGTTCAACCGAATTACAATCGTCTGAGATGTTTTTTGTCACAACACTTACGACTCTCTTAGCGCCCGTATAATCTTTTTCAAAGCAGAATTTGATCCAGTTCAGGCTATCCTGTTTCAGCACGATGGCCCCGCCATCCCACTTGCTGGAAAATGAATGTTCAATAGTAACGATCAGTACAAAATCATGATCAGGCCGGAATAAAAGTTTTGGGGCATTGTCAGTGTTATAGGTCACATTGGGATCCCTGAACATATCTGTTTTCTCCCCTGCGACAATGATCATTTCATTGGTTTGTATTGAAAATTTTTCGGCCTTGTTTTCCCAAAACATCCCATAGGGGACTGATTTCATCCTTATCGAATCTGGCTGCGCCTTCGTTTTGTAATTAAAAAGCACAAACATGAATAAAATGTGACAGGCTAATAGTTTGTTCATTTTGCTTTTTTTAAAATAGCTATGATTGTACGATGCGGGGAGAAAGAAATCGTTGAATTTGTCTGCGATGTTTTAAGACATGGACGATCGCATGTTCCATCATCTGGTCAATATCGTAGACTTGGCCCCAATGGGTAAGTATCTTTTTTGATGGATCATATTCTTCAAGTTCTATATTGGAATGTTCCATAAAAAAATTCTCACAGTAGTCAAACATCCCTTTTAACTCATCAATATAGTCAACTGCATTTTCAAAAAGTTGTTTAGGGCGTCTTTCTTTTTTGCTGCCGAGATGGTTTTCAATAAAGTTTATATAGCCATAACCAGCATAGACGACATGGGTGAGTACGGTTTGAACGGACCGGCAATTTTCGTTAGTTGTTCTGTCATCTCTTGTGACCAGGATTTCCTTACGGCTAAGTGGCTTGATAACTGCGATTAACTCAGCGACTGCTTTTTTGTATTCATCAAGGAGTGCTTTTATGGTGCCGGTTAATTCTTGTTTCATGGATGAAAGTCTTAGGGATGTGAAGTTAAGCCAGCTCATTTAAAAATGTATTTCACAATATTCAAAAACCAAAACTGATGTCTGGAAATAATACTTTTGATCTATGAAGCAGATCGGCAAACCATCTGACGATGAATTCCAGGCCAATGAGCCTATTTATGCGGAGGCCATACCCGGTGATGGATTATTACTGGATCATCTGCAATCAGACCTTGCAGCCACTAAGCGGTTTATTCTTTCGATCTCTTCCAATAAATTCTTGTATCGCTATGCCGAGAATAAATGGACAATCAAGGAAATTATCATGCATTTGATAGAAATGGAAAGAATCTATGGCTATCGGATGTTATGTTTTGCAAGGAATGATCAAACAGTGTTACCGGGTTTTGATGCTGAAAAATATGTTTTGTTCTCCGGGGCCAATGAACGAGATGTTTGGGATCTTTTAAACGAACTCCAGGCAGTGCGTCACAGCACAATCGCGTTGCTAAATGGTTTTACCGATGAGGCCCTTCTGCGCACGGGCATCATGAATGGACATCCGGTTTCTGTTCGTGCCCTGGCTTATCATATTGCCGGACATGAGCTTCACCACATGGAAATAATCAGGAAAAAGTATTTGTAGTTTGCTTTTATATCTTTTAGATCAAGCGAGGAGAACAGTATGGGATGAGGTGAAGTAACCCATCAGTCGGTGATCCCATTGATGGGCAATGGAAAGACAAAATACTCCAGTATGCTCCGGTGAGCCCTGGAAACATGATTTTTGAAAGACCTCATGCTGCGGTGCATCACTAGTGCATAATCGGTGCCTAATTTTAAAAGGATGTTTTCAATTTTAGCCAGGTCTTTTAGTATCATTTCTTCTCTGTCGGCTTTATTTATCGGAAGGGCGCTGTCAAGTTCACTGATATTTGATTCGAAATTTTTTTCGGCCGCCTGGTAGAACTTTGAAAGAAGCGGGTCGCAGGTAAAGGTTTTAATATGACAAAACTGAATAGCCGTTCTTTTTTCAATTTTATCCAAATGGTCATTTTTTTCCGCTGCCAGCATTGAAACATAAACGGGGAACTTCAGCAACAGATCTTTTTCCGATTGATTCAAACCGTCAAATGATTTCATCTAATAACTTTATATGTAGAAATACTGTTTGCTCCCGGTTTGTAAACCCTATTGCAAAATTATTAAAAGGAACATTTCGATAAATCGTATTAACCTTTAAAACTCGAAAAAGAAGCCACACTAAAAAATCCTGATATAAAACCTTAAAACTGCTAATATGCTACGCTTTAGAAAATTTTATTTTTTATCTTTTTTGCTATGTTCTTTTAACGTTAATGCTCAAAAAGACTTTACAATCTCATCTCCCGATGGAAGTCTTCAACTACAGGTCGACGCCGGGAAAAAACTCGAGTGGACTATTACCCACCAATCCCAAACCATTATTGCTCCTTCTTCAATATCGCTGACTCTTCAAACAGGGGAAGCGTTGGGTGTCAATCCCAGGATACGCACTCCGCTGACCGTCGGAGCGAAATTTGAAAAGATCAATGATAAGATCACGGCGCTCAATTACAAAAAAGACATTGTTGTGGATAATTATAACCAGCTTACACTGAACTGCAAAGGCGACTATGGAGTGATCTTTCGTTTATACAATGATGGAGTAGCATACAGGTTCTTTACAACAAGGAAAGACAGCCTGATCATAAGATCTGAAGAAGCGAATTTTAATTTCACCGACGATGATTCAGCCTATATCCCTTATTCAAATGATCCACACAATAAAGACAAATACCAGTGTTCATTTGAAAACACTTACCAGCATATTAAATTATCTCAGTTTGTAAAAGATACTGTTGCGTTTGCGCCGGTATTGGTGGAGTTAGCGAATAATAAAAAAGCCGTCATTACCGAAGCTGACCTGGAAGAGTATCCCGGTATGTTCTTAGCTCATGGAAAAAGCGCAAATGGATTAAGCGGAGATTTTGCCCCCTATGTGCTGGCAGACCTGCAAAATGAACGCAACCCGGTACAGGCGCTTGTTACAAAACGTGCCGGCTATATCGCCAAAACAGGGGGTACAAGAAATTTTCCCTGGCGCGTTGTCATTATCAGTTCCAATGACAAAGACCTTTTGAACAATGATATGGTCTATCGCCTGGCTTCGCCATCCAGGGCCGGTGATGCATCGTGGATCAAACCAGGTAAAGTAGCCTGGGACTGGTGGAATGACTGGAATATTTCTCATGTGGATTTCCGCGCGGGCATCAACACGACAACCTATAAATATTATGCAGACTTTGCGTCGGCCAATCACATCGAATACATCCTGCTCGATGAAGGCTGGTCAAACGACAGGGACATTATGCAGATTATTCCGGAGATAGATCTGCAGCAGATCATTGACTATGCAAAACAAAAAAATGTAGGTGTTTGGTTATGGATGGGTTCTTACCCGCTTGACCAGAAATTGGAGGAAGCCTTTTCAAAGTATTCAAAGATGGGGGTGAAGGGTTTCAAAATTGATTTCATGGACCGCGATGATCAGAACATGGTGCAGTATTATTACCGGGTAGCAAGAATAGCGGCGACTCATCACATCATGGTGGATTTTCATGGGGCTTATAAACCAACCGGCTTGCAGCGTACATACCCGAACGTGGTGAATGTGGAGGGTGTCCATGGCATGGAACAATTAAAATGGAGCAATCCTGACATGCCAAAGTTTGATGTCACTATTCCTTTTATTCGCATGGTGGCCGGTTTTATGGATTATACGCCTGGTGCGATGCGGAATGCCAACAAACAAACTTTCCGACCCAATTATTCCATGCCCATGAGCCAGGGCACGCGTTGTCACCAGTTGGCCATGTACATCATGTATGAAGCACCTTTTGAAATGCTTTCCGACAACCCCACTGCATACCAGCATGAGCAGGAAAGCGTAAATTTTATTTCAGCTGTGCCCACCACATTTAACGAAACAATTGCAGTCGATGGAAAGGTGAGTGAATATGCCGCCATTGCAAGAAGAAAGGGGGATACCTGGTATGTCGGCGCCATGAACAACTGGAATGCAAGAGATATAAATCTAGATCTTTCGTTCTTAAAGCAAGGTAATTATGAAGCGGAAGTTTTCAAAGATGGGATCAATGCCGATCGTGATGCGACTGACTATAGAAGAGAAGTGATAAAACTTACGCCAGGTCAGAAATTAGATGTACATCTTTCGAGTGGTGGAGGCTGGGCGGCGAGGATCTATCCTTTACGCTGAGTTGAAGAAGTGTTCCATAGTAAATCCATGTCTGCATAAAGCAATTAAATACTAGTTAATAATTTATAAGGAAGAACGACCAATGTAAATTATCTATTCGAAGGTGGAGCAAGACTGCCGTTGTGTACCGAATCAGCATCTTCCATCTCTTCCTCTTGTTCTTTTAAAGGCAATTTATCCGTCTTACCCACCTTGATCTTTGGATTCTCCCCCGTGCCCGTTGCTTTGATCGGGATACCGATAATACCAAAGGGAGGTAATCCCACGCGGCAATTGAATTTTATTTGTCCATCCAAACTGGTTTGTCCCTGTATCCTTATGCGAAATCCAGAGACCTTTATTTTTGTTTTCTCGAGAGTGACTACATTATTTTTTATACTTGTTTTAAAATTTATTTTTTTAAGTTCGGGATCATTGATCTCCGATTTACCGGTTTCCTGGCTCATGGCAGAAAAGAATTTGAATCCCTTCATTTTTACATTTTTCACTGATAACACTCCACCTCCTTTTAATGACGGTAGAATGGGATACATATCACCTCCTAATTTTCCTGCAAGAGCATAGTCCAGCGCAACGATACCCTGGGCGCTCCCGGCAGCCGGCACCAGTTGGCGAAATAATTCCACCTCATTATACATTTTGCTTACATCAAAGTCATCCATTTTAATATGATAGTTAAACCATGCCCTGGTTGGAGAAAGTGTTTTGTAAGTCGCATCCATTATTGTTTTGGCGCCTGCCATTTCAAAACCAGTATTGTTTATTGTTAACTCAGCATTCCTGATGATCATATCACCTTTTACCGCTGTTATATGCAGCTTATTATAATCAACTGCATTCACATCTGTCGTGAATTTCATATCAAGATCGGCAGGTACCCTGATCACAGCGTTGTTGCTGACCGTTGACGAAGAATCATTATGAGATGAAACAGTATCTGCATTATAAGCCATCAGTTCATCGAGCAGTAAATAATCGGATGTTACATGGATATCGCCTTTCAAGGGGCCCTTGCGGGAGATATAGTTGAAAACATTTGAAAAGGAACCATTCAATACAACCACAGATTTTCCATACGTTGTTCTGAAATTTTCAAACAGCAATTCATCCTGGTTAAAACGAAATACTCCCTTATCGATCAGGAAGGGGAGAGGGTAGAGGTCGGAAGAAACAAGAAGACTATTCAACTTCAGCGTGCCCTTATTATGAAGTTTAGAATAACGGCCAGCCATAGCATCGGCCTGGTTGCCTTCCATTGCGAGATCTGTTTGGACAGTTCCCTTAACACCCCAGCCTTTTTGTGAAAACACTTTGTAGATCCTGCCAAGATCGATCTCTCCTTTTGATACGATATTATATTTAACGTTGTCAAAATTTTCCAGGTCAGCTTTTACCATAAAAGGTTTTCCTTCAAATTCAAAGGAAACGGGTTGAAGATCGACATCCAGGTCGCTTAAAGTACCTTCTTTGTTTTTTAGGGTAGCATTGACGGCGATCTTTTCAATGGGGGCAGGATAATATTTTGTCCTGACAGATCCATTCTCCATTTTCACAAGCGCCTCTGTTTTTGGAAACATTTTTTTTGCAGGCTGATAGTTTCCTGTTGATCGTATGTTCATCAGCACGTCGCCATTGATATCCAAACTATCGAGCGGGTAAATTTTTTTGATATCGGATAATCGAAAAACTATATCGAGGTTAGCATCCACGGGAAAGTCTTTGGTGTTCGCCAGGCGTACAAACCCCTTTATGGAATTGTTCAGCGCCTTGATGTCAATATTTTCAAAGGCAGCGCTGATGTTATGGTAATTATTGTCCGGGCATTTTGCAATGATATTAAAATTGATCTGCTGAACAGCCGCGGGTAATGCGGTATAATGAAAATAACCATCCTGCCAGTTGCATTGCAGGGCAAAAGCAGGAATGCTTGTTCCTGTGGCATATCTCCCATTCATGTTCACCAGTAACCTGAGCTTCCCTTTCAGATCATATTTCTGTAAACCGAGCGCCTTATCAAATTTTTGAAGATCAAGGTCGCTTCGAATGTTCGCGAACAGGTAAGGTTCTTTATAACCGTTTATTTTTAGAACAGAATTGAAATAATCCTTATCGACGTTGAAAAAAACAGAATCAATATTCACCGATAAACTATCCGGGTTGAGCGCCTTCATGCGCGATGCAAAGTCAAGGTAAAGGTTACTGACAGGGCTGGGGGCTTTGTCGTAGGCAATGTAGCCGCCACGCACCTTCATGTTGAAAGTAAGGTCCGGCATGGTATCCGTTCCGGTTATGTATTTGCCGGAGAGGGAGGCCGTGATCGAAGCGGTTCCTTTCATCTTTGTTTTCTCCAGCCAGTCAAGATATGATGGCGGTAAAACCGAAAACACTCTTCTCAATTTCGTTTCATCACTTTTTAACACGAAATGCATGTAGTAACCCTTTTTGAGAAATTCATACTTACCGGAAGCCTCAAGAGGCAGGCGATTAATGCGCAAGTTGTTTTTCGTGAATTCAAATGCCAGCGAATTGGTGTTGATCTTTGTCACAAGTTCCGCATTGATCCTTTTTTTCAGTATGTATGGCTCGCCGTCATAATAGAGGTCGAATGAATCGACGGTCAAATGACTTCTTAGGTCAAAAATGGCCTTAGTCAGATCGCCTTTGCCGGTATAGTTCAATCCCTTTGTATTGATAAGGATATCGGAAGAAGAATCATTATACACCAGGTTAGTGTTTTCTATAACGATCTTTTCGATCTTCAAAGCAGTTGTTGTATCGGATGACGAAGACGTGTCGGTGTTATGCGAGGATGACCTGTAGATATTATAATTGGCATCACCTTTTTTATTCACCAGTATATTGATATCAGCCCGCGAAAGAAAAAACTTATTGACATGGATGCCTCCCTTTATCAAAGGAAGTATCTGGATACCCAGTGCCAGTTCACCGGCAGAAAATAATTTTTCATGCTGGTAAGGAGCTGAACCCGTTGAAGAAAAATCATAAAGCGTAAGTGTGAGCGAAGGGAAGTGATTGAAGAAAGAAAGCCGGGCTTTGGAAAACTCCACTTTCCCGTCAATGGAGTGGTTCACCAGGGTTTTGATCTTTTGGGATATGGTTCCCGGCATAATGTAAGGTAGCAGAAATAGCACGCCTATCAAAGACACGAACGTGATTACAACGATCAATATGATCTTTCTTGTTCGGCGGATCCAGCGTGTCTTCATGATGTTTTGATTAGTGACTTATACAGGTAAAGGACACGGCTGGTGGCGTCAGTTCGTCAATTAAATCTTATAAAATTCTGAAGTTTTATGGACAACGGGGGTGCTTATTCCTTCAGGGTCTGAAACGAAAAAACCCGGGAACATGAGGTGACTCATCAGCACCTCGAAAGACCGGGAGTCTAAAGCATTGGGATCGCAGCAAATTGACTACTTATATTCCTTCATCACACGATCAAATTTCCCCCAGCCCATTTTAACGGGCTTCTGAGCATTCATGGGATAATATTCAATAGCACCTCGCGAAATAGTTATTTCTCCCAGCTTTTTTCCGTCTTCATAAATAAAAAATCTTGCATCCACCTTTCCAAGCTGCCGTTCGGGCAGCGTAAATTTTACATTGTGAGTGGGCATAATTAAATTATTTTGAATGTTGGTTTTTAGCTGGCCATCCTGTTATGACGACTTCATGTTCGTTGTGATTTCTTTGTGTCCTTTGTGACCATTTTTACTGAGAAGGAAGGGTGACGAAGTACACAAAGGACCACAAAGGGCACAACGCTTTATGAAATAAGTTCGTATTTATATGTCCGGATAGCTCTACTATTTTCGGGTCCAGGTTAGCCTGTCTTGCAAGATAAGAAAGGTGAATAAAATGCCGAAGTCTTTGCTTTGCAAATTTTGCTGAGTAGACTTGTTGCGGTACAAGTGTGCGACGCAAGAGAAGCCAAATAGTAAATCCAATGTCGGCTACATAAATTAACTCCAAGAATATTCTTTCGCCTACTCGCTAGTCTACTACTCGCCACTCACCATTAGCTTTGTGAGACAATCAAACTCCATGGCACTATTATTTGACCCCATCACCATCCGAAGTATTACATTAAAGAACAGGATCGTTGTATCGCCTATGTGTGAGTATTCATCACACGATGGATTTGCCAATGACTGGCATTTGGTTCACTTGGGTAGTCGTGCGGTGGGTGGTGCTGGATTAGTGATTGCTGAAGCTACAGCCGTAAGCCCGGAAGGAAGAATTACTCACGATGATCTCGGCATCTGGCAAGATGAGCATATTGAGTTTTTGTCCCGCATCACTTCATTCATAGAAAACCAAAATGTAGTGCCAGGCATTCAACTGGCACATGCCGGAAGAAAGGCCAGCCATCACAGTCCATGGAAAGGAGGCAAAGCATTGCAACGGGACGAGGCCCCGTGGCAAACACTGGCACCGAGTGCGATGCCTTTTAAAGAGGGTGACCCGTTACCTGCGGCCATGAGCAAGCAACAAATTGAGCAAATGGTCAGCGATTTCCGATCGGCTGCCACTCGTGCTGCGAGAGCCGGCTTTAAAGTACTCGAAATTCATGCGGCTCATGGTTATTTGTTGAATGCGTTCATGTGTCTGTCAAGCAATCAACGCAATGATGAATATGGGGGTACATTTGAAAATCGCATTCGTATCGTACTGGAGGTGATCGAGGCCGTTCGCGAAGTATGGAGTAAAGAATTGCCTTTATTCGTTCGTATTTCATGTACCGAATGGATAAAAGACGGGTGGACGATCGAAGACTCGGTCAGGTTTGTGCAAGTGGTCAAAGACAAAGATGTTGACGTGGTTGATTGTTCATCGGGCGGTAATTCTCACGCACAAAAAATTCCTGGCGCACCTTTGTACCAGGTTCCTTTTGCGGAAGCTATAAAAAAACAAAC
>Ga0163162_10001606_pt1 | contig 21146 bp, 20 predicted proteins | sample S55metaG_FD_115310 | JGI IMG/M metagenome (GOLD analysis project Ga0163162, IMG submission 115310) | Switchgrass rhizosphere microbial communities from Kellogg Biological Station, Michigan, USA - S5-5 metaG | ecosystem: Host-associated > Plants > Roots > Rhizosphere > Soil | place: USA...
CCACGACCGCGTCCTTTCCGAAGACGAACTCGTCTCTTATTTCACCAACCTGCCGCAGCAGCCCCGACGCCCCGAAGGCGTCGGAAACGTAGCTCCCAACTCTCAAGGACCGCGACCCTGAACCTCATGAACTCTCTCAAGACCGCCGCCGCCCTATTGTTCTCGCTTACTCTTGCGCCAGCCTTCGCGCAGTCGCCCTCCGCCGTGCACGTCTTCCGTCACGAAAACGTCCTCGGCACCTCGCTCGAACTCAAGCTCCGCACCTCCAGCGACGCACAAGCTACACAGGCCGAAGCAGCCGTGCTCCGCGAAATCGACCGCGAAAACCGCATCCTCAGCGCATGGTCCTCCACCAGTGAGTTCTCACGCTGGACCCGCACCCACAACATGCCCGTCCGCGTCTCGCCCGAGTTGTTTGACGTCCTCAGCCTCTTCGGTCACTGGCGTTCAGCCACCAGGGGAGCGCTCGATGCCCCGGCCGAAACCGCCGTTCGCGCCTGGAAGCTGGCCGCTGTCGAAAACCGCACCCCCACCCGCTCCGAACTCCGCAACGCCGTCGCCACCATGCAGCGCCCCCACTGGTCACTCGATCCGATCCATCGCACCGCGACCCATCTCGATGACGCTCCTATCGCGCTGAACTCCTTCGCCAAAAGCTACATCTCCGGCCATGCCGCCGATGCAGCCCTCGCCGTAGGAGCCACCGGTGTCCTAATCAACATCGGCGGCGACATCGTCCTTCGCGGTAGTATCGTCGAGCGCGTCGCCGTCACCGACCCTCGAGCAGCAGCCGAAAACGACCCCCCGATCGACCTCGTCCGCCTCTCCAACCGCACCATCGCCACCAGTGGAGACTATCGTCGCGGAGTCGAGATCCACGGCGTCCACTACTCGCACATAATCAACCCGCGCACAGCCGAGCCCGCCGAAGATGTTCTCTCCTCCACGGTTATCGCGCGCGACCCTGCCACCGCCGGAGCTCTCGCCACCGCCTTCTCCGTCATGTCTCCCTCACAGAGCCGACGCCTCGCGGCGTCAATGCCTGATGTCGACTACCTCCTCATCCTTCGCGACGGACGCACCATCACCAGCTCCAACTGGTCCTCTCGCGAGCTACCACGAATCCAACCCGCATCCTACGCACAAGTGAAACCCGCGGCAGCTCCGATGGACCTCCTCATCACCCTCGAACTCGCCCGCATCGACGACCCACGCTATCGTCGCCCCTACATAGCCGTCTGGGTTGAGGACGCCGATCACTTCCCAGTCCGCACCATCGCCCTCTGGTTCCAGAAGCCGCGCTGGCTCCCCGACCTCAAGTCCTGGTACCACTCCGACCAGGTCCGCAACCTCGCCGAAGGAACTGACCTCTCTACCACCGTCTCCTCGGCCACTCGTTCCCCCGGAAAATACACCCTTCGCTGGGACGGCATGGACAACGCTGGCAAGCCCGTCAAACCCGGCAAATACATCATCTTCATCGAGGCCGCACGCGAACACGGCACCTACGGCCTCATGAAGCAGGAGATCAACTGGGAGGGCAAGAAGGCCGGACAATACATCCTCCCCGGCAACACGGAGATTGCGAGCGCATCGCTTGATTACGGCAAGCACAACTAAGTCGGAGTCGACAAAACCGAGCCAGACGGGCGCAAAGACGCCCGTCCACTTCACCGCGCACTTGCGTCGCAAGATCGCCGTCGTCTCGCGCTGGCTGCATGTCTATCTCTCGATGGTCTCCTTTGCCATCGTCCTCTTCTTCTCCGTCACCGGCCTCACCCTCAATCACACAGAGTGGTTCGCCAACTCCGAGAAGACCATCCGCACCACCGGGCAGATGCCTCACGCATGGCTCCGTCCCGACGGTAACTCCGAACCCTCAAAGCTCGAGATCGTCGAGCATCTCCGTTCCGTTAACAAGCTGCACGGCGCGGTCTCCGACTTCCGTACTGAAGACAACCAGATCTCGGTCTCCTTCAAAGCCCCTGGCTACTCCGCCGACACCTTCATCGACCGCGACTCCAACCGATACGATGTCATCGAAGTCCGCAACGGCTTCATCGCTGTCATCAACGACCTCCACAAAGGCCGCGACTCCGGCAAAGTCTGGGGATGGCTCATCGACGCCTCCGCAATCCTCCTCACCCTCGTCTCCCTCACCGGCCTCCTGCTCCTCTTCTTCGTCTACAAACGGAGGACCTCAGGCCTGGTCCTCGCAGTAGCCGGAACCATCGTCTGCTACCTCATCTACCTGCGCTTCGTCCCCTGAAATTACATCCGATCGCAAAGATGAATAGATGTTCTCGTGGATGACTGGCTTCGGCGCGGCTGGTCTTGTAGTCCCTCGGCACCATCAGACAAAAGCTGAGATCCTTTGCGAAATTGAAAAATTTGCAACTGTGGTTTGACCTAAGTGACTATGAACGATACGATTCCGGCATTCACCAGTAAATGTCGCGGAATGCGCTGAGAAGAGAATCTTGTGAACTGTGTCTGCAAATTCTCACCTGAAAACCAGATCATCGGCCTGCCCGATGAACTTAGGCCCCGCTTTTTGTCGGGATTGTCGAAGCACGAACTGGACGCTGTGCTTTCCGTCGCCAAACACCGGCAATTTCGCGCCTCTTCTGTGATCATCAATCAGGAGGACCCGGCGGAACGGTTCTTTCTGCTCACCAGTGGCCAAGGCAGACACTTCGTGATCACGAGTGAGGGTCGAAAGATACTTCTCCACTGGCTGACTCCCGGACAGATCTTCGGTGGCGCCGCAATTCTCTCTACTGCGTCCCAATATCTTGCCAGCACCGAAGTGCTAGTGGATAGTTGTGCGCTCGTATGGGAGAGACAGACCATCAGGGAACTAACGTCCAGCTGCCCGGCACTATTGGACAATGCCTTATCCATTGCGGTGACAGAAAATATTGCATGGGATATCGCCGCACACATCTCGTTGAGTGCTGATGATGCGCGCGGACGCGTTGCTCACTTACTCGTAAGTCTCGCAAGCGCAATCGGTGAAGCCACTCATGATGGCGTTGACCTGAGAGTGCTGAACGAAGAGTTGGCCGAGGGAGCGAACGTGACGCCATTTACCGTCAGCCGTTGCTTGAGAGACTGGGAACTCGCCGGTGTTGTAGCGAAGAGGCGCGGTGGGATCCTGCTGCGAAGACCTGAGCTGCTGCTGGCGGCGGGTTGAATACACGTATTTCGGATTTTCGGTTGAAATCCCGCCTCCCTTAAAGACCCTACTTTCTGCCGGTTGATCTTCTACTTGCTTCAGAGCAAGTACATACCCTCCTGTAAGCAACGACTGCGTCTTCGTTCAATGCAAACATGAGCTCCAGAGAAGAGCCTTGTTCTGTCGTGTTGCTCTGCTCGCCGACCAAATGGTCGTTACTTACCCCATCAGCTACAACGGCAGGGGTTTGCAACATGAAGGAGAGTTGATATGACCGTACACGTAGTGGCCTGGGCTTCCAGCGGAAGGGGCGGGTTCGAATGGTTCTACGCCAAAGAGAACGCGGAAGCTGCCTATCGCGGTGAAATCTTCAACGTTATGGACCTGGCCGACGACAACTGGACCGCATACCGCTTCGAGGTGGACACCGACAAGGCCGACCCCAAAGTCATCACCGACGAGATCGGCAGTCACCTGATTGAGCTCTGCGCCGAGGCACCCGTCAAAGCTGGGCCTCTGTCATGACGCAATCGGACTGCGGACACTACAGGGTGCTCGTACAAGCCCAGAGCGCGATAGTCCGTAAGGAAGAGTTCGCCAGCTACGTCACCGCGCTGTCCTATTTTCTCCAGCAAGCAGAGGCATTCGCTGTTGAGGGCATGGCGGTCTACTTCAAGGAAAAAGAAGGCCGGAAATGGATTACCAGATTCACAACGGTCATTAACGGCAGTAAGGCCAAGGCTGAGTTTGGCATGACTTGGCTGAAAGCTCAGGCCGAGAAACGGAACGATGGCGTCGGCAACACGTTCGTACACCATGAACCACATCGTTAGCGCAGCAGTCATCGGCTGGGTCGTCGCCTTGATTTGGGCGTTCTCTGACAATAGTCGCAAGCCATACGCCCCGCGAACTACGTGAGTAAGGAAGAGGAAAAATCGTGAGAGCGTTGAGTCGATTATTTCGGAGCCTGGGATGGGGGTCGCCGATGACCTCGGCGGAGTATCTGCGCGAGGCCGCGAGAATATTGCGGACGAGCCTAGCGCGAAGGGAGTTCTCATACACCTCCACCAGTTCGTTACGAACAACCGGTAGTAAGGCCGTCGACTCCGTCTCAACAGACGGTACCGGCGACCTAGCGATAGTAGGTCGTCGTCGCCCATGAGCACAGCTACGAGCCGTTATAAGTGGCCCATCGACGCGGAGACCAGCCATCACGAGGCCCCCGCACCTCTCAGGAGAACTCAATGTTCGCAGTATTCTTAGCCGCAACCGAAGGCACCGCAGGATTAGCCCTTCTGCTCCTGGTGGTCTTGGCTATCGCCTTCTACTTCCTGCCCACCATCATCGCGATGGTCCGGGAACACAACAACGCAAGCTCAATCGCGCTAACCAATTTCTTCTTCGGCTGGACAGTCGTCGGCTGGGTCGTCTCGTTGGTTTGGGCCTTCTCTGACAACCGCAGGTACTTCGCAAATTCCGGAAACCTGAATTAACTCAGAAGAGTGGTCCCTAAAGACCCTACTATCAGCCGTTTGATCTTCTGCTTGCTTCAGAGCAAGTACATACCCCCCACTAAGCAACGACTGAATCTCCATTCAATGGAACCATGGATCTCAGGGGAAGAGCCATGAAGTTCCGTTGTGCTGTTCTGATCAGAAATCGCCCCAAGGTCGGAAGATCGCCGGAGGAGCTGAAGCAGCTCCGCGATTCGACCCCAGTCCGAGCTCGTCAAGAGCTTCGACAATCTCCTGGCCCAGATCACAGCGGGTCGGAGCTGTTGGCGGAATACGAAGGAGCCGCAACAGCCTAGTCCTCACGAGGGGATGATTCCCCCCGCTCAACTTCCCTTCAACCAGTTTTGAGGAGTCTCTCTTGTGAAAAACCTCGCAAAGATCACAACCTTGTCCCTTTTGCTGTTTTCCCTTGCCGTATTCTCTCCCGTCGCGAAGGCTGACTCGATGTCGTTCGTCGGCGTTAACGGAGCCGTTACCCCGAGTGGCACGGAGTACGTCGGACCCTACACAGTCTCGGTGAACGGAACCGAGCTGCCACTCTTCTGCCTCAACCTGGACCGCAACATGAGCGTCGGTCAGGCCTGGGAGGCGAACGCATCGCTGTTGTCCATGGGCTCTTCGGTGGAGGCGAAGGAAGCTGCGATCCTCCTTTCGTTCATGGACCTCGGCCAGATCTCTGCCGTCGACGCGCAACTCGAAATCTGGGCGATCCTCGACCATGCCGACGCCCTTCTGAATGGATTGACGCCGGATATGGAACTCAACCAAAAAACCGCCCTGATGTACGCCATGTTCAACCCGGGGAATCGGTACAACGACGCCTTCTACAATGAGTTCACCCTCTTCAAGTCGAACGACGGAACGGCTCAGGACTTCCTCGGCCGTAGCCTTCCGACGACCTCTACACCGGAACCGGCCTCGTTGCTTCTGCTCGGCACGGGACTCTTCAGCTCCGCCGGAATGCTCTATCGCCGCGTCCGCAGCAAGTAAACCTACAACTCCCGGGAGTGACCCTCCCGGGACCGACCTTGCGACCCCATGCGCCGGAAGGTTCGAAGAGAACGACTTCAGCGTCTCGGATATGAACGATGTACGGGCCAAATGTTCGGTTTCGAGGATATGCGGATTGGAATCGTCAGTTACAACGGCAGGGTCTGGAACAGGAAGGAGAGTTGATATGACCGTACAACGTAGTCGCCCGCATACCCTGAAACGTCGTATTGTCTTTGCCTTGGTACTCTTTCTGGTCTGCGGCTCCGCCGGTGTTCAAATGCAAGCCTCGACGGAGTGCGAGCGCTGGGTCGCCGAATATCGCGCTATGTTGGCTCACTCCAATGCAGTGAAGCGTGCGAACGCGGCGCGACATCGCCTTCATCGCTACGTGCACCGCAAGATCGATGGGTTGACGAAGCCGAAGCCGAAGACCGTGCGTAAGCCGCGCGTTCTTCAGGCCCAGCACCGCCGACCTCCCATGAGCCGAGAAGAGATGCTGCGTAAATTCGAAATTGCGTGCGGAGTTCCTGAGGATGCCCCCGTCCTGGGTAATCTGCCCGATGAGCCGATGCCGGTGTTCATCGCGGACAAGAAGAATCCGGACGTCGATCTTCCCCTCGATATGGGTACTCCCTCGACGCTGATGGCGTCGAACCAGCCGTCAGGCTATGCGAGAGACGAAGCAGGTCTGCCAATCGGCGGGTATGGGCAGGGATTCGGCGGGTATTGGCCAGGTTTCTATGTTCCGGGTTTCTCTGTTCCGGGGTACGTAGGACTGGGTTCGGGCGGAGTCGGAACGAACGAGAACACGCCGACGACAGGTAGAGAAAGCCCACCGCCTTCTGTTTCAACGGCCGAGACACCGGAGCCCGGCACCCTCCTGCTTCTGGGTACGGGGCTTGTGGGAGTGGCAAGAGTGATTCACCGCCGGCGGCGGACCGCCTGAGCAGGAATTAGCGGTGGCGTAAGCACGATGCTCTAGTCTTCGCGCTCGGTTGTCCGGAAGGTCGGACTTAATTTATTTGTTGCGAGGACTCTGCACAAATTAGTGGGGGACAGGGTGACTAATAAGCCGGCCCAGACAATAACGTTCGCTGCGTCGACTGATAGAACCCATACACCGCCACGCCTACAAACCCGATCAGCGGAACGACGTACCCCAACGCCAGACTCCCCGTCTGCCGCGCAATCAACCCGGAGATGGGAGGAAAGACCGCCCCGCCTACGATCGCCATCACCAACAGCGAGCCGCCCAGCTTCGTGTTCCGTCCCAGGCCCTTCAGCCCAAGAGCGAAGATCGTCGGAAACATGATAGAGATGAAGAACCCGCTCGCGACAACCGCCCAGGCTCCAACCATGCCCGGCCTGATAACCGTCACCAGCATCAGCACAGCGTTGAATACGCCGTAGAACCCAAGCATCAGGCTCGGCCGCACAAAGCGCATCAGCGGAGTCGACACGAACCGCCCGATCAACATCGAAATCAGAACAGCCGTCAGGAAGTGGGCCGCTGTCCGCTCACTCGCTGGCGTGTACTGCTTCATATAAGGGATCAAGCTGCTCCACGACGAGATCTGCGCTCCAACATTGCAGAAATTCGCCGCCACCGCAATCCATATAACCGGATTCCGTAACAGCTCTGCGAAGTTGCCATGGTCCTCCCCCGCACCCTCATGCTCCACCTGGATCACCGGAAACTTCGTCCGCGACAAGATAAACGCAAACAGCAAAACCACTGCTCCAAAGGCGAGGTACGTTGGCACCACACGCATAATCTCACCGTGCAGATAGTTCTGGTAAGTTCCGGCCAACTTCATCTGGTCGATCTCCGATGCATTCGGCTCCACGCCCGAGAAGATGAAATACGTCCCTATCAACACACCGGTCACAGTCCCCGGAGGATTAAACGCCTGCGCAAAGTTCAGCCGCTGTTCCGAGGTCACCGGATCACCAAACTGCGCAATAAATGGATTCGCAGCCGTCTCAAGGATCGAAGCACCGCACCCTACTGTAAACAGCGCCACAAGGAACATTGCATACTGGCCCTGCACTGCCGCCGGCCAGAACAGCAGCATCCCGGCCCCGAAGAGCATCAGACCGGTCACCATGCCGGCCTTGTACCCCCACCGCCGCATCAGCAGTCCCGCCGGGATCGCCATGCAGAAGTAGCCGAAGAAGTTCGCCGTCTGCACCAGCTGCGCACTGAACTGTGAAAGTTCAAGCGATTTCTTGAACTGCTGTACCAGGATGTCAGTCAGGTTGTTCGACATACCCCAGAGAAAGAACAGCACCGTCACCAGAACGAACGGCAGCATATGCCCTACCGGAAATACCGGGTGCTTCTTCCCCGTCGAATCTGTCGCTTTCCCTGTTGTTACCGGTACAGAAATCTGCATTCGTTCATCCTCTCCCAACTTCCCAGTCGCTTTGACAAACATCCTACATACTTCTACGTACGACAATCTGCTAACAACAGAGTGTTCAATCCATCGAAACCATGATCTTCGTAAAGCGCCCGGGAGCATCGCTCCACTCCTGAAGTATCCTCGTCGCCTCTTTCATCGGAACGATCGCGCTCACAGCACTATCCACCGGAAACTGGCCCGCCTCAAGCACACGAATCACCTCCCGGAAATCCTCCGGCAGCGCGTTTCGGCTACCCAGGATGTCCAACTCCTTCTGCACGAACAGCCTCGTCTCATACGCCACCGGCTCCTTGGCATAGCCGATATACACCACGCGTCCGCTGAACGAGACCTCCTCCACCGCCGCGCGAAATGTATCCGGCAAACCAATGGCCTCAATCGCTACGTCCGGCCCTCGACCTTCTGTAATCTCCCTCAACCTCTCGTGGAGACTCTCCCGCTTCGTATGGATCAGGTATCGCGCACCGGCTTGTCTCGCAATCTCCAGCTTCGCGTCGTCCATGTCGATGGCGATGGTCGTTGCACCGCGAGATGCCGCCCCTGCAATCGCTCCCAACCCAACTCCGCCGCACCCAAAGACAGCCACCGCATCCCCCACCGCCACCCGCCCACGCGACACTGCATGAAACCCCACGGTAAGGGGCTCCACCATACACAGCTCTTTCATCGACAACTTCGCCGGATACAGTTTTGCACGAGGAACGCTGATGTACTCCGTCATCGCTCCATCGCGCTGCACACCCATCGTCTGATTGCCTGCACAGGCATTCACCCTGCCTTGCCTGCACGAAGCACATTTGCCACAGCTCGTATAGGGCAGCACCGTCACCAGCGTTCCATGGGTGAACTCTCCGACAGTCTCCACGATCTCCGCCGCAACCTCATGACCCGGTATCCTCGGAAACGTCACCATCGCATTCCGGCCGCGAAAGGTATTCAGGTCAGTCCCGCACATCCCCACCATCTTCACGCGGAGCAGCACCTCATCCTGGCCAGCCACGGCATCCGGTATCTCCACTACGCCTGCCTCACCCGGCCCTTTCATCCGAAACGCCTTCATACTGATCCCTTCCTATCGCAGTAAGTACCATCAGCCCAACCGATACACATCCCGTGCCGTATCACCAAACACTGCATCCCGCTCCGCTTCGCTGAACCCGGCAAAATATTCTCGGAGAACGCCAAACCATTGTGTGTATCCGCTCGCAACAAGGCACACCGGCCAGTCCGATCCAGCCATAAGCCTTGTCGCTCCAAACTCCTCGACAACCACATCCAGATAAGGCCGCAGCGAATCGAGGGTCCATGTCCTCCAATCCGCCTCCGTCACCATACCTGACACCTTGCACCAAACATTCTCCCTCTGCGCGAGTGTGCGAATGTGGGTGGCCCATGGCTCCATGACACTCTCGCGGATACGCGGCTTCGCGACATGATCCAGCACAAACACCTGCCTGGGATGTTGATCGACAAATTCGATCGTCTGCGGCAGGTGACGCTCATAGATAAGAACGTCATAGACCAGTCCAGTTCCCTGCATCGCGCGAACACCACGGCTAAAATCCGTGCTCAGCAGATAGTTATCATCCGGCTCAGCCTGCACGACGTGACGCAGTCCTTTCAGCTTTGGCCTTCCCGCGAAGCCCTCCATTACCGCCGCGAACTCGTTCTCCGCAACAGGAGCCCACCCGACCACACCGCGAATAGCTTCGCATCCGTCGGCCAACTCCAACAGCCAGCGTGTCTCCTCCAGCGTCTGCCTGGCCTGTACCGCAATCGCGCCGGCAATACCTGCGGCGCGCATCTCTGCCGTTAGATCAGACGGCAGGAAATTCCGACGCAACATCGCCATCTCATCGCCGATCCATCCATATTCCTCCGGCGTGTACCTCCACAAATGGTGATGCGCGTCAATCTTATCGGTCACCTGTTCTCCTTCTCGTATTCAAAAATTAACTTCTGATCTTGAAAATGAAAGTCTACCGTATCGCTCAAAACCATCCACAGACTCCCCTAGCAATAACTTTCTTCCCTCTATGGCACCTAAACTCTTCTATCCACGCCTTAACAGGCATACTATGGTGCACGCGCCGAACACCGCGTTGCATTCCTGGCCCGCATTTGAGAATCGTCGAACGACCTGGAGGAATTCATGGCGCCCAAAAAGCTTACTACTCGCTTCTCCCTGCAGAGTCGCACCGTACTTACCGGAAGCGAAAAACCTGCTGCCGCACCATCCGTCGCAGAGAAACCAGCACCGCTTGCAACGAAGCTGACTGTCTCCGTCATTGTCCGTCGCCGAGCCCCTCTGAAGAGTCCGCAGATCGCAGGGAAACAGCGAATTACCCGAGCGCAGTTTCGCTCCAGCCACGCGGCAGATCCAGCTGCGGTCAAAGCTGTGCGTGCCTTCGCCAAAGAGTTCTCGCTTCAAGTGCAGGCTGGCACTCCCGCCCCCGGTCGCCGCACCATCAAGTTAACCGGAACTGTCGCAAACATGCAGAAGGCCTTCGGTGTCGCGCTGATGCATAAGACTCTTGCGGGGGTCAGCTACCGGGTCCGTGAAGGCAGCATCACTCTGCCCACCGAGCTGACCGACTACGTCGTTGCCGTCCTCGGCCTCGACAACCGTCCCCAGGCCGAGGCGCACTTTCGCATCGCCGGTGAAACTGGCGGCATCGCCGCCAACCTCGCGCAGGCTGGTGGATTCGCCCGCCCCCACGCTGGCGGCAGTACTTCGTTCTCCCCTGTTCAGGTTGGCCAACTCTACGGCTTCCCAGCAGGAGCCACTGCGGCAAACCAGACCATCGCCCTCATCGAACTCGGTGGCGGATTCCGCCAGGCAGACATCACGGCGTACTTCAAATCCCTCGGGCAGAAGACTCCCAAGGTCGTAGCCGTCTCGGTCTCCGGCGGTAAGAACTCCCCGAGCAATGCGAACAGTGCCGATGGAGAGGTGATGCTTGACATAGAGGTCGCCGCAGCCGTGGCACCCGGCGCTCGCATCGTCGTCTACTTCGCTCCGAACACCGACCAGGGCTTTATAGACGCCATAGCCTCCGCCATCCATGACACCACCTACAAGCCGAGCGTCATCTCCATCTCCTGGGGGGCCGCCGAGGTCAGATGGACCAAGCAGGCTATGAGCGCACTCGATGCGGCCTGCCAGTCCGCCGCCGCACTCGGTGTGACCATCACCGTGGCCTCCGGCGACAACGGATCATCGGACGGAATAACCGATGGCAGTAATCACGTCGATTTTCCTGCCTCCAGTCCTCACGTACTCGCCTGCGGTGGAACCAACCTCCAAGGCTCCGGCTCAGCTATCACCGCTGAGTCCGTCTGGAACGCGCAACCGCAGGGAGGAGGAGCGACCGGCGGAGGTGTCAGTAACGTCTTCCCGTTGCCTTCCTGGCAATCCGGCGCAAAGGTTCCCAAACCGACCAATCCCGCTGGTGGGCGAGGCGTGCCGGATGTTGCTGGCGACGCCGACCCGGCGACCGGATACGTCATCCGTGTCGACGGCAAGACAATGGTTATAGGCGGGACCAGTGCGGTTGCACCTCTTTACGCTGGACTCCTCGCTCTCGCTAATCAGCAGAACGGGAAGCCTGCAGGCTTTATCAACCCCGTCATCTACAGTTCCAAAGGGAATAAGGCATTCCGCGACATCGTCACAGGCAACAATGGCAACTTCCCGGCTGGCTCAGGCTGGGACGCCTGCACTGGCCTCGGCTCACCCATCGCTCCCCAGTTCATTACCGCGGTCAAGCCCGCAACGACAGCTTCGAAAAGCGTCAAGATTAAGACTGCCTCCAAGCCGGCGCGCAAGTCATCCCGCAAAACGGCCGCAAGAAGGCGATAAAACCAAGCCATCCTCCTGCGAGCCTCATGCAGGAGGATGGCTAAAGAGCTCACGCGCCCGCCGCAGATCAGCAGCAGTATCTATATCCAATTCTCCGCCTTCGAGTTCCACCGCTTGAGCCTGCTTCAACAGATCGCGCGCCCCCGCGTCCCCTGTAAGTTTTCTCAATTGTGCAAACATTGCGCGTGGAAAATAGGCTGGCACGCCGCGGCGTTTCGCATACGACGATGCAGTTACTTCGCCCTCTCGCACTAACTCTCTCAGATGCTGCGCCGTGACGGCCGGCATATCGCATGTCATGACGATGCATCCATCCATGTCATCAGCTAACGCGGCTACGCCGGCGCGCACCGAAGCCCCCATTCCTTCGGCCCACTCTTCATTGACCACAACTATCGCATCGTCGAACGAGCATTCCTTTCGCACCACATCTGCTGAAGCCCCCAGTACAACGACCACCGGATCACACTCTGCTTCGCGGCAAACATGCAACGCACGCTCGACCAACGTCTCGCCATCGAGTCGAACCAGCTGTTTCAACACACCCAGCCGCCGTGAAGCCCCCGCCGCCAGCACTACCGCTGCGACCTTCATCCGCCGTCCATAGCGCACGCCGCCGGAAGATAGCGCGAAGCGCCACCCTCTCGCACATGCCGCGCAACATCCTCAGCGGTCAGCCTTCGCGAAGCTCCCAGCTTACCCATGCATACCGCGTGGGCTTCAGCCATCACAGCCAGCGCAATCGCCTCAGGCCCGTCCCCCCCAAGGTCCAGGCCCACTGGAGCCCATATTCTCTCGCAGCCAGTCTGCACAGAAAGTCCAGCGATGACCGCTGCCTCACTTACTACTAACGCGCTCCGATGCCGCGCGCCCAACAAACCCAGATATCGTGGAGCGACGTGTAACAACTCCGCAAGCAGCGCGCGATCCTGCTCATAGCTGTGCGTCATCAAGACAACTGCATCGTCGGTGCAAACTCCCAATCCGGCTGCACCATCGACGCCAAGCGTTACAACTCGTTCCGCATGTGCGAACCTCTCAGCGCGAGACAACTGTGCCCTTCCATCCGCAACCGTCACGCTCCAGCCCATCATCGCGGCCATCGAAACTAGCGGCTTCGCATCGTCGCCCGCTCCCAGCACAAACAAACGCTGCGGGGTGCGCAGCTCTTCGACAAACCTGCCCTCGTACTCCTCGCCGGGCAGCAGCCCGTACGCACATGCCAGCTTCTTCTCTCCCAATCCTTCGCTAGCGAAGACAACTTTATCGCCGGACAGCACGACCCGCCGCAAAGCCTTGCCATCACCCGGAAGCCACGTGATCACGACAGATCGCTCGCCTGCAAGCGACTGTTCCATTGCCCCCATCAACGCTTCGCACTCGGGAGTGTTCACAGGCTCCAGGAGCAGGTCCACTACGCCGCCACAACCCAGCCCATATGGCACCTCAGCTGTGTCGTCGAAGATGGTCGAATAGCGCTCCAGCACAGCGCCTTCACGAATCTTCCACTCGGCCTTGCGGGTTACCTCTGTTTCGAGACAACCACCGCTGATTGTGCCTGCATATGCTCCCGCTTCACGCAGCAACAGCCTAGCTCCCGGCCGTCGATAGCTTGAGCCTTCCACCCTCACCACCGTCACCAGCACGCGACTCCCACCCCGCCGCCAAAACCCGACGATCTGCCGCCGCTCCATCATAAGTAGAGCTTAGTCCTCACGCCCCATCGCAGCCAACTGCCGCGCGTTAGCTCTTCTCCGAAAACGTATGGATGCCGCACTCCAGCTTTTTGCCCCCCCAGCGACCACTGCGCGCATCCGCGCCATCCTCTGGGATCGCCGTGCAAGGCTCGCACCCGATGCTGGTATATCCTCGCGTATACAGCTCGAGCTGCGGAATTCCTGCTTGTTGCGCATAATCCGTTACGCGAGCCCAATCCCAATCAGCCAGCACACTCACTTTTTTCAACTGCCTGCCCGTCGGAAGCCTGTGATCTTCCACCTTCTTTAATCCTGCACGCGTCGGTGATTGTTCTCTTCGCAGTCCAGTAAACCACCAGTCAAAAGGCTCGAGCGAGCGCATCAGCGGCTCCACTTTCCGCGCCTGGCAGCATGCTGTTGGCTGCACAATATGCAGCTTCCCGAACTGTCCCTCAAACTCCTTCACGGTAGTCGTCGGCAGCGCATTTACAAGATTCAATCCCCACTCATTTACCATCCGGTCGCGATATGCAATCAACTCCGCGAAGTGGTACCCCGTCTCAAGAAAGATTACTGGCACGTTTGGAAGATGCCGCATGAGCATGTGCAGCACAACCATGTCCTCCGTCTGAAAACTTGAGGTCAAGCACACCGTACCCTTCGCCGACACATCGACAACTTGCGCAACTAACTCCTCTGCGGCCATTGCCTCGTACTCGACTCCGCTCTCGATCGTGCTCATTCCTTCACCCCTATCAATCGCAGAACCTCATTCTCGTGAAGCCCCTCGCCCACGATCACAGGGCCGTCAGCGAATGCTTCGACCGCACGAACGACGTTAGCAAGCCGCTCCGGCGAGAAAGACCGCGCCGTCACAGCCGTCACACCCGCAAGCTCCAACGCCCGCACCACGGCCACCAGGGCGCCATCGGGAATCAGCGCATCGTCAATTACGACCACTCGCTGCAATCGAAGCTCCAGCGCCTCGCGTACACGCTCCGCTAACTCAGGCTGTCCGGAAACAACCACCAGCGCCGCTCTCGTCAGTTCTTCACCCGAAACCTCCGCCACAGCCACGATCATTCCAGCGCCAACGGTGGCATTGGTCAAACCGTCAATCAGAATCAGGGCCCCGGTAGTTCTGCTCTCCGCATATGCATCGAAGAAGAGCGGAAGACTCGTCTCCAGCTCGACCTCTGCGATCTCATTCATCGCTAGACGCTCCGCCTGCGCATGTTCAAGCGAGCCAACATCCACGCGATACCGAATCGCCTTTACCGTCGCTCGCACGGTACGCGTTGTGTGCTTTACGATGTACGTCCGCCCCACGACCAGCGGCTCCTCGTGCATCCACACCACCATCGCCCGAAGATGCCGCGACACGCCAGGTAGTCCGGCTTCATCCCCAGAGGACGCAACCAGCATCTCGCCGCGACTCAGGTCGATTTCATCCTCAAGCTCAACGGTCACACTCTGCGGATACGCTGCCGCCTTCAGATCGCCATCCCAGGTCACGATGCGTTTCACTGTCGTCTCGCGACGCGAAGGAAGAGCCAGCACGCGATCGCCCGCGCGCAACACCCCTCGCGCAACCTGTCCGGCAAATCCGCGAAAGTTTGCGTCTGGCCGTTGCACTAATTGAACAGGAAACCGCAGCGGACCATCCTGCCCATCCGTTGCCAATGGAACCGTCTCCAGAAACTCCAGGAGAGTCGGCCCGTCGTACCACCGCATCTTCGCGCTCGGAGCAACAACATTGTCGCCTTCAAGCGCGCTGACAGGAATCACCGTGACGCTCTTCAGACCCAGACGTGAAGCAAACTCGATGAACTCGCCACGAATCGCCGCAAATGTCTCTTCGGCATATCCGACGATGTCCATCTTATTTACTGCCGCCACAACATGTGGAATCCCCAGCAGCGAAGCAATGTATGTATGTCTGCGCGACTGCGGTAACAATCCGCCCTCTCGCATGTAAGCCTTCGCGTCGATCAGCACTACAGCCACATCCGCCGTCGAAGCTCCAGTCGCCATGTTGCGTGTGTACTGCTCATGGCCAGGCGTATCGGCAATGATGAACTTCCGTCGTGGCGTCGAGAAATACCGGTACGCCACGTCAATCGTGATGCCCTGTTCGCGCTCCGCTTTTAGCCCATCGGTCAGCAGCGAAAAATCCACATGCCCATTCGCGGCGCGATTCACCCGGCTCTTCTTCACTGCGGCCAACTGGTCTTCATACACACTCTTGGTGTCGTGAAGCAGCCGACCAATCAGCGTGCTCTTTCCGTCATCCACGCTGCCGGCAGTCGTAAAGCGCAGCATCTCCTGCCCGAGATGCGCCTCCAGAAATTCATTGAAACTCGGGGTCACGGCAACCATTAGAAGTAGCCCTCCCGCTTCTTCACTTCCATCGACCCTTCTTCGTCATGGTCGATCGCGCGATTCTCCCTCTCGCTCCTCCGAAACGTCAGCAACTCTTCAATAATCTTCGGCAGAGTGTCCGCCTCGCTTCGCATCGCACCCGTGCACGGCAGACAGCCCAGCGAACGCATTCTTACCTTCTCGGTACGAATTTCCTCGCCCGGCAGCAGCTTCATCCCGTCGTGATAGAGCGTCATCTGTCTGCCACGCGTAATCAATGGCCTCTCTTTCGCGAAGTACAACGGCACAATCGGAATCTTCTCCGCATGTAGGTAGAGCCAGATATCCAGCTCCGTCCAATTCGAAAGTGGAAATACCCGGATGCTCTCGCCCTTTCTCAACCTGGAATTGAACAGACTCCACAACTCCGGCCGCTGATTTTTAGGATCCCACTGCCCCGCTACATCACGGAAGCTGTACACCCGCTCCTTCGCGCGGCTCTTCTCTTCGTCACGCCTTGCACCACCAAACGCCGCGTCAAACCCACCATCAGCGAGCGCATCCAGCAGGCTCCGCGTCTTCAACAAGCCGCAGCAGTTCTGTGTTCCCAATGTGTATGGATTTGCCCCTGAAGCGATCGCCTCTTCATTGCGGTGCACAATCAGGTCCGCACCAATCTCCCTCGCATATGCATCGCGAAACGCAATCATCTCCGGAAATTTGTAGCTCGTGTCTACATGCAGCAGCGGAAACGGAATCTTGCCCGGATAGAAAGCCTTCTGCGCAAGCCGCAGCATCACGCTCGAATCCTTGCCGATGGAGTACAACATCACCGGCCGAGCGAATTCCGCCACCGCCTCGCGCAGAATCGCAATACTCTCCGCCTCAAGTGCCTGAAGATGGTTCAGCCTCTCCGGCAGAACTCTTGTCTCCGACTCCAACGCAACCATTTGGTTCATTAGGATCACCTTCCGGATACACATCATGCTTCACAGGCACTTCGGCATCCGAGCTGAAAATCGAGCCGACCTCTGGATCGGCCATGTCAATGGAAAAGGAAAGGAAGACGTGCGCTCGCTACCAACAACAGCGCACGCACGGACACAGGAGCATCCGGCGACAACAACAGGCGCGCTGAGCGAACTTCACCATCTCCTTAACTATAGAGAGGCTCACCCTCCCCCTGCAACCATCACCTGCTTCTGAAGCAGCCTGCGTCTGATTCCCCATCGCCAAGGGAAAATATCTTCACACTAACCCTCGAATAAATGGCAAAACATTTCACATAATGCAGAATCCGGCTTACTCTGGCGGGGCAAGACCATCCATATTAGCCAACAAAATGAGGTCATTACGGCACATTTTGGTCTCGCATCTCCATATCTAACCTTTTCTACGCATTATGTGCATTAATTTGCATTTTGGCATTCCTCCTGCAACGAAGGTTGTAGCTGGTGCGGGTCTCATCACTCGATGCTCCCGGGACTCCGCACTGGCCGACAAACATAAGCAGCACATAAGTCTTTACTTGCTTCATCTTGCACTACCTACACCTAGGAGCTCTGCCATGCGTCACCGCCGTCCCTGCGGATACGAGGTTGTCGCCCTTCTCGCTGCCGCTTTTCTGATGCTCTTTCCCTCGGTTCTTCTCTCTCAGGTCTCCACGGTGCCCACCATCTCCCGGATGGCGGGCACCGGATCCTCCCTCTTCAACGGTGACCAGGGCTTATCCAGCACCATCAGCCTCAACGCCCCCACCTTCGTCATCTTCGACAAAGCTGGCAATCAATACGTCTCCGACTCCGGTAACAACTGCGTCCGTCGCATCGATCTAACCGGAAATATCACAACCGTCGCTGGCCTCACCACCACCAACGCTTCTGACACCTGCGACACCTCGTCGAACCTGAACCCCACCCCCGCTCAGGGCCTTGCGCATCCAACCGGCTTGGCCATTGACCCCACCGGTCGCCTCTACATCGCCGACTCCCTCCACCATTGCGTTCGCTCTCTCGCTCCGTCCGCCACGGGGACAGCAGCACTCACAACGGTTGCTGGAACGTGCGGGTCCGCGTCCTCTGCCTCCATCACACCGAACCCGCAGGGATTAGCCCTCGACTTCAGCGGCAACCTCTATGTAGTCGTTCAGAACCCCACATCCGATCCCGCTGGCACAACTCCCATCTATCAGGTCCTTCGACACGCGGCATCTGCCAGCTTCTCAGACGCTTGTGTCATCGCAGGACCGCGCTCTCCAGGCCTCACTCTCTGTCCCAACATCTCCGGCACAGCCCGCCTCGATCACCCCTCTGGCCTCACTATTGACGCCACAAACAACCTCTACATCGCTGACACAGGCAACCAGTGCGTCCGCCGGATCACTAACCTGACCATGCTTGAAACAGCTGTCGGCCAATGCGCCAGCGACGGCACTGGCACCTCGCTCAGCACGTTGCGAAACCCCTTCGGTCTGGCTTTCACGCCGACCGGCACGCTTCTCATCACCCAATCCAGCCCGGACACTATGGTCTCCTTCAGCCAAGGGTCCACCCCTCTCACTCTTGTTGCCGGACTACCAAACGGCACCGCTGGCGCATACTTACCAACGCAAGACAGTTCGCCCGCCACCACCGTGCCACTCAACGCACCACGCGGCATCGCAGTCGATCGCTTAGGCAACATCTTCCTCGCTGACTCCGCCAATAACATTCTCCGGCGAATCGCTATCACCACGCCTCTCACTGTGAAGATAGCCAGTGTTACCCGGACCTATGGATCACCCAATCCCGACCTCGCTGGAACTGTCTCGGGCGTGCTCCCTTCAGAAAAGATCGGTGAAACGCTTACCATCACCTATTCCACTGTCGCCACCACGCGCTCGGCCGCAGGGCGTTACGCCATCACAGCCACTGTAACTGGCCCTTCTGCAGCGAACTACGACATCACCGTTCAGCCGGGCACGCTCGAGATAACTCCCACCGCCACCTCAACCATCATCACGACCTCAACATCATCCGTCGTCTCAGGTTCCAGCATCACCCTTACAGCCACTGTCAGTTCCCTCGGCGGAGTCCCCGCAGGCATCGTCGCGTTTTACGACGGAGGCGTCACACTTCTCGGCACCTCCAACCTCAACTCCTCCGGCGTCGCCACCTTCTCCACATCCACGCTCGCCACAGGCAGTCATACCATCGCCGCGATCTTTCGCGACACCACCAACTACACCACCAGCGCCGCCACGCTAACCCAGACTGTCGCTGCACCCACCGGAAGCTTCACTCTCACCGCCTCACAGCCCATGCCTGCGACGCGTAGTAATGGTCAGTCCGTCTACCAACTCACTCTGAACTCTATTGGCATCTTCTCGGGAACCGTCGCACTCTCCTGCTCTGGACTCCCGGCCGGCGGGAACTGCGCCTTCAGCGCCAGCCCCACACTCGCGCCCGGCGGAAGCACCTCCGTGGTTATGACTGTCACAATCCCGTCCGTTCAGGCAACACTCATCGCACCCGCGAAGAATTTACCCTCCAACCTCACACCACTAGCTGCGGCCATCTTTCCATTCGAGCTTCCCTTCTTCGGCATCGCGTTCTCCCGACTCCGTCTCCAGAAACGCCGACGCAGGGCAGTCGTCGTCATCGCCGCCTTCACACTCATGCTCTTTACTCTTACCGGCTGCGGTGCAGGTGGTTCCGTCACTTCCCCCACCTCTGCGCCGCAGACTGCGAATTACACAATCCAGGTAACCGGAACCAGCCTCAATTTCGCTGCACAACCGCAGACCATCACCCTTACGGTTTCCGCACAATAGCCTGCTTGCAGCACTACCGGGGAGGAGAAACTAGGCTCCTCCCCGACTTCTTTCCCTACTCTCACGCAGCCCGCTGAACCCGCCTCCTCGGAAAAATATCTGATAAACTAAATAAGTCGGAAACAGTGCTCCAGCAGGCAAGTCCGCGGCGATCCCGAATCTCGCCCTCGCAGCCTGAGCATCACGGACGCTTCCCCTCTCCGACCACTCATCGCAGCACATAGTCGGGGCGTAGCGCAGCCTGGTAGCGCACCTGCTTCGGGAGCAGGGGGTCGGAGGTTCGAATCCTCTCGCCCCGACCATTCAAAATTTTCTGTCTCCTCAGCGACTTACAAGCGCATCCATTTGTCGTTCCAGAACTTGTAGATGTGACGAATGCATGTTGACGAGCAACGGTCGCGAAGTTTCCGTAAACCCGACTTTCAGAAACGACTGGATCGTTTCCGGAGCCCGTAAATAAGGTAGTAACTTCCGGCTTGCCCGTTATCCGGGAACGTTCAAGGAAGATCGTCCTGAGGAAAGATTGTCTCGCACTTCGAGCAAGACAACCCCGAAGCCGCCGATGCGAGCTTTTTGATACCGGGAATGGGTTAGCCCACGAAACCAGTGACGCCAAGACAAGACAACTTAGCTCTTATTTCTGCCGGTGTGAAGACTTCTTAACTTTGGCATTCCTTTTACGCCACACTGACAACTTCTCTGCAGGCATCGATGTATTCAATCTCCTACAGACCGCAAAACCATGACTCGAATTACAGCGTCGTGATGGCTTGAAGTGGATAAAGTGCGATGAACGGAGAGTAGCTGGCGCCTTGCGAATACTTAAGAAAGTTCTGCTAACCGCCACAGTTTTTATTTGTGGCCTTTAGTGCCTTACTTACCTATCTGTTGCGGGGCGAATTTCATCCATTCGAGTCCATGCCCTACGATGTTCGTCCCGCCGCATTCACAAACTGGAACGCTGTATTGAAGCATCCGAGCGACCTCTCTCTAGTTACCTTTCAGACTGGCAACGCTCTGCGTGATTTCGCCATAGCTTTTCCGGTCGTACGTCTCGTTTACGGACACGAAGATGGACCCCTGGGCTTACACGGCGACTTAGTGACGCCTCGGCTCCCAATCGTCGGCGCACCGGAAGCCGAGCGGTAAACACGAGTTTTACATGGGCCCTGAAAACCATGGAGTTCCAAATGATGAGATCTTTCGTCAGTACTGTAAGGGGCTACCGCACGTCAACGGTTCTGAGTGCGTTGCTTTGTTTCGCGGTTGCGCTTCTCGTCTCCTGCGGGGATGGAAAGACTCCG
>Ga0163162_10001611_pt1 | contig 21125 bp, 15 predicted proteins | sample S55metaG_FD_115310 | JGI IMG/M metagenome (GOLD analysis project Ga0163162, IMG submission 115310) | Switchgrass rhizosphere microbial communities from Kellogg Biological Station, Michigan, USA - S5-5 metaG | ecosystem: Host-associated > Plants > Roots > Rhizosphere > Soil | place: USA...
GTAGCCTTCGCTCGCGCTGCTGCCTGTTACGTTCAACGCGAACGGTTGGAAAGCGGCATTCGCGACGGCGACCGAGACCCACGCAAGATCACGGCATCCAAATCCTCCGTTCGCGCTGAGCTCGCTGCCGCTCGCTACGCTCAACGCGAACGGTTGAGTCCCAGGATGCGTCCTCCAAACTTCCGTTCGCGCTGAGCGTAAGCCCGAAGGGCTGAAGTCGAAGCGCCATCGAAGGGACGACGCAGCCTTCGCTCGCGCTGCTGCCTGCTACCTTCAACCCGAACGGCGGGATCGCAGCGTTGGCGAAAGCGATCAACGCCATCGCCGTAGCGCAGCCCCAGCTTAGATCACGTACAAATCCACATACTCGTTGACCGACATCGCCTCGAGCCGCTTCTGGTCGAGCGACACGTCGAGGATCGCCTTCTGCTGCTTGACGGGGAAGCGGCGTGCGAGGTTCGTCTTGAACTTCTCGACGAGCACCGGAATGCCTTCCTTGCGGCGACGCTTGTGGCCGATCGGATACTCGACGACGATTTCCTTGAGCTTCTTGCCGTCGTTGAACTCGACGGTCAGCGCGTTGGCGATGCTGCGCTTGTCGGGGTCGTGGTAGTCCTTCGTGAACTTCTTGTCCTCGACGCAGACGATCTTGTCGCGCAGCGCATCGATGCGCGGATCGTGCGCGACGCCGTCCTCGTAGTCGGCGGCGGTGAGGCGCCCGAAGATCAGCGGCACGGCGACCATGTACTGGATGCAGTGGTCGCGATCGGCCGGATTGTTGAGCGGACCCTTCTTGTCGATGATGCGGATGCAGGCCTCGTGCGTGCGGATCGTGATCTTCTTGATGTCCGCCGCGGTCTTGCCGAGTTTGGCGAGTTCGCCGTGCAGCGTCATCGCGGCCTCGACCGCGGTCTGCGAATGGAATTCGGCCGGGAACGAGATCTTGAACAGCACATTCTCCATCACGTACGACCCGTACTTGCGCTGGAACTCGAATGCCTTGCCCTTGAACAGCACGTCGTAGAAGCCCCAGGTCTTCGCGCTGAGCACCGACGGATAGCCCATCTCGCCGGTCTTCGCGATCAGCGCGAGGCGCACCGCACGCGAGGTCGCGTCGCCGGCGGCCCACGACTTGCGCGAGCCCGTATTCGGCGCATGCCGGTACGTGCGCAGGCTCTGGCCGTCGACCCAGGCGAGCGAGACGGCATTGATGATTTCGTCGCGCGTGAGGCCCAGCATCTCGGCGACGACGGCGGTCGATGCGACCTTGACGAGCACGACGTGATCGAGCCCGACCTTGTTGAACGAATTCTCGAGCGCGATGCAGCCCTGGATTTCGTGCGCCTTGATCATCGCGGTCAGCACGTCCTTCATCGTCAGCGGCTTCTTGCCCGACGCGAGTGCGTTGCGCGACAGCCAGTCGGCGACGGCGAGGATGCCGCCGAGGTTGTCCGACGGATGTCCCCACTCTGCGGCGAGCCAGGTGTCGTTGAAGTCGAGCCAGCGGATCATCGCGCCGATGTTGAACGCGGCCTGGATCGGGTCGAGCTGGAACTGCGTGCCCGGCACCTTCGCGCCGTTCGGCACGACCGTGCCCGGCACGATCGGACCGAGCAGCTTCGTGCACGCCGGATATTCGAGCGCCTCGAGGCCGCAACCGAGCGTGTCGATGAGGCAGTTGCGCGCCGTCTCGTAGGCCAGGTCGGACTTGATCTTGTACTTCGTCACGTAGTCGACGATGTCGACGAGCACCTGATCGGCCTTCGGACGAGCGTTGGAGATGTGCGAACTCATGAATTTCCTCGAGGGTAGGGAATAGGCGGGTAGGGAATAGGCGGGCGCGCGGCGCCGTGGACCCGCGATTTTACTGGAACGCGGTAAGCCGGGCGCGATTTTCTTGGAGCGAACGCAAGATCCGGGCCCCCCGGTTCGTGGGGGGGCGAGTGAGTTCAGCGGTCGGATCCGAACCGAGCTGTTGCGCGGCAGTTTCGAATCACGCGGACGCGATAAGCTTCAGGTTCGTCCCGCCACCGGGATCAGCGCGCCCGTGACGGCCTGGGCCTGGTCGGAGAGCAGGAAAAGAATGACGTCGGCGATCTGCGCCGGTTTCACCCAGCGGTCGAAGTCGGCCTTCGGCATGTCCTTGCGATTCGCGGGCGTATCGATCGTCGTCGGCAGGATCGCGTTGACCGTCACGTTGTGATCTTTCAGTTCCTCCGCGAGTGCCTCGGTGAGCTTGAACACGCCGGCTTTCGACGCCGCATAGGCGCCCATGCCGTTGCCGGCCTTGATCGCGCCGGCCGCACCGATGTTGACGATGCGGCCGTGCCCGCTGTGCAACAGCAGCGGAATCGCCGCCTTGCTCGCGGCGACGGCGGTGCGCAGGTTCACGTTGAACAGGAGGTCCCAGGTTGCGAGGCTGCCCTGCTCGAGCGTCTCCCAGCGGAACGTACCGGCGATGTTGACGAGCGCGTCGAGGCCGCCGAGTCGCTGCCCGATCGCCGCGAGCGTCTTGTCCGCGACGCCGTCGGCACCGAGATCGACATCGCCGAACATCTGGGCGCGCGCGAGCGCGGCCATGTCGGACGGATGCGGGCCTGGCGCACGGTCGATCGCCGCGACCTGCGCACCCGCCGCGAGAGCTGCTTCGACAACGGCCGCACCGAGGCTGCCGAACGCACCCGTGACCGCGATCTTTCTGCCTTGAAGATTCATCCGGATGCATCCGCTGTAGGTGAGGTGAGGAATCGTAGCGCAGGGCAGACGAGGCCGTCATTCGTCGTATCGTTCGCCGCGGGGCTACGTGCAGCAGAAAGGCATTGCGTCGACCCCGGCGCGCGTCACGGCGCTCGAGACACGCGCGCCAGGTGCCGGCGCGGCGCTCGCATCGCGTTGACTCGGCCTGCCCGCGCACTTAACATGCCGCGGTTTTCCAACGATGTTGCGGACTTGCGAGTCCAGCGCACAATCGTTTCGCCGGGGTATAGCTCAGCCTGGTAGAGCGCCAGCTTTGGGAGCTGGATGTCGAGAGTTCGAATCCCTCTACCCCGACCATTTGCACGCCTCGCGCGAAGCGGGCAACCGGCAGTGCAGTAGACTCGCGCCACGGCGCCCGTAGCTCAACCGGATAGAGCACCGGCCTTCTAAGCCGGCGGTTGTGGGTTCGAGTCCCGCCGGGCGCGCCATTCTCAAAAACACTGCAGACCGCGCGGCGCCGCAACTGCGCTAGACTCGCGACGCGCGCCTTCGCGCCTTTTACCCAGGGGGAAAAGACCGTGCGAGTACTTCTGATGGCGGCATTCGCTGCCGTTTGCCTGAGCGGGTGCCAGAGTTCGGGAATCCCGAGCAACGCGGAGTGGGTCAACATCAGGGACGCCAGCGCCGATCGCAAGCACGACAATGACGCTTGCGAGCGCGAGGCGGTTGAGGCCGTACCCGCGAGCGTCAAGGCGACCGGCGGCAGCGAGATGCAGTCGTCGTGCAATGGCGTCGGCTACACCACGGCGTGTTCGACGTCGGCCGGCATGGTGCATGTCGACCAGAACACCGGACAGCGCGTAGCCTACGCACACAAGTGCATGCGCGAGAAGGGCTGGCGGCCGATGGTCAATGGGGTGGATGTCGATCCGAACAAGTAGTGCGGCGCGCGCCTGTCTTCTTCGGCGGCGAGAAGCGGTCGCCTTGTTTGCGGAGGGACGCTTGGTGCGCACGGCGGGGAACTGGCGGCGATTTTTCGAAGAAGCGGTGGGTCGACGACACCGCCGCTTGTAAACCACACCCCGAAATACGTTACAATTACCGGCTCGGCGGTGGCATGACGTGTAGAGAGCCGCCAGCCAGTCGATTTTTTCGATGGTGGGCGTAGCTCAGCTGGTTAGAGTACCGGATTGTGATTCCGGTTGTCGGGGGTTCGAATCCCCTCGTCCACCCCAATTTGTTGTTGCGCTCCGCAACCACGATGAAGCGACACATCGGAGCGTCCTCGCCATCTGCTCTCCCGCGGGTGGTGGAGGGGAGTGATAATTGCGCTGCGCGTTATCATTTCCAGATTGAAACGGGGGGCCGTTAGCTCAGTTGGTAGAGCAGGAGACTCTTAATCTCTTGGTCCTAGGTTCGAGTCCTAGACGGCCCACCACTTTTTACATTCGGTTGTGCTGCGCAATGCAGCGTGCTGTCCGCGCCAACCTGTCCAGTCCAATCGCAAGTCCCACGCAAGCCAGGCGCCCTGAAAAAGGGGCCAGGCGGCGGTGGCGACGCGTTTGCTCGTCGCGTGCGGTGTCAGCGACAAGTCGCGCCGACGCCAGCCGCAGCGGGGCTGTCGGTGCCGTCTTGACTCTCCCGGATGCAGAGTGTCGGCGCGCGGCCGCGTCAGTTGAGCGACCGCGGCAACGAGACAGTTCTGTCTACCGAGGCCGCGGGCAGGCGGAATCTGCGCTGATGCCTGTTCCGCACACGGAAGGTGCCGTCACCAGATCCGGCCGGATCGAACGAACGCGGAACGCCGTTCAACGCGAAGCGTTTTCGCGAAATCGAAGAGCGAGCGACCTCGTCGCGCGGTTTCCAGCATCGGCAGTGCCTGGAAAGCACTCGGCACCGCGCTGCAGTTGCAGGCGAAAGACGCCAATCGCAGCACTGAGAGAAGGTGCCCAATGATAGCGAGCCGTTCAACACCCTCGCAGCTTGCCTTGCTCGATCGCCAATGCGACACGGGAGAAGGGCGTCGCGCTGTCTCTGAACCTGGTGCTGCGCGCGTCAGTCGAGGCCCCCGACATGCGTTTCCTGGGGGTCGACAGTCGCAATGCGTTCGCCGCCGCGTTGGAGGGCGGCTGAACCCCACGATGAAATTTCGCGAATACTCGGCGCATCCGATATAATCGGCGGTCAGCATCGGAGCGCGACGCCTTCGGAAAGGTGTAGCCGGCGCGTCGCGGCGCCGGAGACGCACGCGGCAGCGCGTCGACGGTCTGCTTGGGCAAGCCGTCAAAGACGAGATCGTGAGCGCTTCGCTATCCTTTTATTTGCAGCAAAATCAATTAGTTGAGTTGTATTTGTAGTTGTCGGGTTTTTTCTCTCGTGCCGTGCGTGCGCGGCGCAAACCTCCCATTTCAGGCTCCCCACGCCAAGCGAGCTAGGAGTGGGAGACGCGGTCGTTTGCAGTGCGGATGAAATGAGCCGGGCGAATGTGGCGGAATTGGTAGACGCACTGGATTTAGGTTCCAGCGGGGCAACCCGTGAGAGTTCGAGTCTCTCCGTTCGCACCATCAATATGGTTGCAATCGTCCTGATTGCGTTAAGTCAAGAAGCGACCATTCGTGGTCGCACTTTCAATAAAAGCATCGCCTTGGTTTGAGGCGACAGGAATTGAGGTATCAGCATGCAAGTCTCGGTCGAAAATCTGGGTAACCTCGAGCGCAAACTCACGGTTCGCATTCCCGCGGAACAGTACGAAACGCAGGTTCGGTCGCGCCTCGCCGAAGTCGGCCGCAGCGTCCGTCTCAAGGGTTTTCGTCCTGGCAAGATCCCGCCGAAGGTGATCGAGCAGCGCTTCGGCGCGCAGGTCCGCGGCGAGGCCATCTCCGAACTGATCCGCAACAGCTTCGAGCAGGCGGTGGGTCAGGAAAACCTGCGTCCCGCGATGGCGCCGCAGATCGACACGACCGGCCGCCCGGACAACGGCCAGATCGAGTACGTCGCGCGCTTCGAAGTGCTGCCGGAAGTCGGCGCGGTCGATGTGAGCCAGCTCGAGATCGTCAAGCACACGTCCGCGGTCGCCGAGGCCGACGTTGACGCAATGATCGAGACGCTGCGCGGCCAGCGTCGCGCCTGGACTCCGGTCGAGCGTGCGGCGCAGGTTGGCGACATGGTGCTGTTCGAATTCTCGGCGCAGGGCAGCGACCAGGCGGGTGTGTTCCGTCATCCGGCCGAAGGCGTCGACCGCGTCGGCACGATTCTTGGTTCGGGTTCGATGGTGAGCACGCTCGAAGAGGCGCTCGCGAATCACGCGACGGGCGCGCAGGTGCAGGCGACAATCGCTTTTCCGGCCGATTTCCGCGAGCCCAGCCTCGCTGGTCGTACGGCCCAGGTCGAAGCCAAGATCATCCGCGTGCAGGAATCGCAGCTGCCCGAGATCGACGACGCGTTCATTGCCGCGTTCGGCATCCGCGAGGGCGGCATCGCCAAGTTCCGTGAGGACGTGCGTGCGAACCTCGAGCGCGAGCTCAAGGGCATGCTGTCGGTGAGACTCAAGAACGAAGTCGTGGGCAAGCTCGTCGCCGCGCACCCCGGCATCGACTTGCCGAAGGGCATGATCGACCGCGAAGCCGAAGGCCTCGCGCGTCAGGCGCAGGAGCAGGCCAGCCAGCAGGGCCAGGTCGCTCCTGGCCCCGAGGCGTTCATCGACCTGGCGCGCCGCCGCGTCGCTGCGGGCGTCCTCGTCGGCGAACTCGCGCGTCAGAACAACATCCGCCTCGACAACCGCCGCGTCGCGGAAACGCTCGCGTCGTTCGCGTCGACGTACGAAGAGCCCGAGCGCGTGGTTGAACTTTATCAGCGTGATCCCCAACTGATGGGGGGACTGCAAAGCCGCGTGATGGAAGATCAGGTCGCCGACTGGATCGCCGATCACGCGAAGGTGACGGAGCAGACGCTGAGCTTCAGCGAGGCGATGCGTCCGTCTTGATGGTCTTTCGCCAATTTCAGAGAACCGCATGAACTCCGTAATCGAACCGATCCGCAACCTCAACCTCGTGCCGATGGTCGTCGAACAGACCTCGCGCGGCGAGCGTGCGTACGACATCTATTCGCGCCTGCTCAAGGAGCGGATCGTGTTCTGCGTCGGTCCGATCGACGACTACATGGCCAACGTGATCGTCGCTCAGCTGCTGTTCCTCGAGTCCGAAAATCCGGACAAGGACATCAACCTGTACATCAATAGTCCAGGCGGCGCGGTCACGGCCGGCATGGCGATCTACGACACGATGCAGTTCATCAAGCCTGACGTGAGTACGAACTGCGTCGGTCAGGCGGCGAGCATGGGTTCACTGCTGCTCGCGGCGGGCGCCAAGGGCAAGCGCTATGCGCTGCCGAACTCGCGCGTGATGATTCACCAGCCGCTCGGCGGTTTTCAGGGCCAGGCTTCCGATATCGCGATCCATGCGAAGGAAATCCTGACGATCAAGGACAAGCTCAACGCGATTCTGGCCCACCACACCGGCCAGCCGATCGAGAAGATCGAGCGCGACGTCGACCGCGACAACTTCATGAGCGCCGCCGACGCGCAGGCCTATGGCCTTGTCGATGCGGTACTCGAGAGGCGGCCGGGCGAGTCCGTACGGACGGCCTGATCACCCCGGCTCGTTTCGACCGGCTCGAAAAATGGCCCGCCCCGTCGACCGGGCGGCGCAGACTCCTCTGGTGCCCGCTGCAGACCCCACTTGTCGGCTAAACCTCCGCCGGGGCTGTAATTTGGCGCCGCTGTGCTATTCTCAAGATGACATTTATTTGTAAAGGATCCCGGGGTTCGGCATGAGTGACGACCGGCAGAGCCGCTCTGGCGACAGCAACAAGATTCTCTATTGCTCGTTCTGCGGCAAAAGTCAGCACGAAGTCCGCAAGTTGATCGCGGGTCCGAGCGTGTTCATCTGCGATGAATGCGTCGAATTGTGCAACGACATCATCCGCGAGGAACTCGAGGAGAAGGCCGCGGGTGCCCGCAGCCACCTGCCGAAGCCCAAGGAAATCATGGATGTGCTCGATCAGTACGTGATCGGGCAGACGCGCGCGAAGAAGACCCTCGCGGTCGCCGTGTACAACCATTACAAGCGGCTCGAAGCGCGTCAGCGCAACGACGAGGTCGAACTCGCGAAATCGAACATTCTCCTGATCGGTCCGACCGGTTCGGGCAAGACGCTGCTGGCCGAAACGCTCGCGCGCCTGCTCAACGTGCCGTTCACGATCGCCGATGCGACGACGCTGACCGAGGCCGGCTATGTCGGCGAGGACGTCGAGAACATCATCCAGAAGCTGCTGCAGAAGTGTGACTACGACGTCGAGAAGGCGCAGACCGGCATCGTCTACATCGACGAGATCGACAAGATCTCGCGCAAGAGCGAAAACCCGTCGATCACGCGCGACGTCTCGGGCGAAGGCGTGCAGCAGGCGCTGCTGAAGCTCATCGAGGGCACGATTGCCTCGGTGCCGCCGCAGGGCGGCCGCAAGCATCCGCAGCAGGAGTTCCTGCAGGTCGACACGAAGAACATCCTGTTCATCTGCGGCGGCGCGTTTGCGGGCCTCGAGAAGATCATCCAGCAGCGCTCGGAATCGACCGGAATTGGTTTTTCGGCCGAGATCCGCAGCAAGAGCAAGCACACGAACGTCGGCAAGGTGCTCGCCGATGTCGAGCCTGACGACCTCGTCAAGTTCGGTCTGATCCCCGAGTTCGTCGGCCGTCTGCCAGTGGTCGCGACGCTCGAGGAACTCGACGAATCGGCGCTCGTGAAGATCCTCACCGAGCCGAAGAACGCGATCGTCAAGCAGTTCAAGCGCATGTTCGAGATCGAAGGTGCCGAACTCGAATTCCGCAACGACGCGCTGCTCGCGGTCGCGCGCAAGGCGCTCAAGCGGCGCACGGGCGCACGTGGCCTGCGCACGATCCTCGAACAGGTGCTGCTCGAGACGATGTACGAGCTGCCATCGCTCGAGCACGTCAGCAAGGTCGTCGTCGATGACCAGGTGATCAACGGCAATGCCGAACCGTACCTGATCTATCGCGGCATCCAGTCACGGGCTGCGTCCGAATAACCCGTCGACCGACGCGTCCGCGTCGGTTCGCTCCAGGCCGGATTCAACGATCAGTCGCCGACTCAGGCGACCCTGTGCGTGCGCCTGTCGGTCTGCATGAATCTTGCAAATTCCCCAAATGACCGCACTTGACGAGAGTGCGGCCTGCGTTCACGCTGGCCATGCTGTCATCGAGTTTGTTCTCTTCGAATTTGCTTTCATCGAATCTTTTATTCAGGAACCGTGATGGAAAAAACCGCTTCTTCCTCGAGTACCGTTCATGAGCTGCCCGTGCTGCCGTTGCGCGACGTCGTCGTGTACCCGCACATGGTGATCCCGCTCTTCGTCGGGCGCGAGAAATCGGTGCGCGCGCTCGACACGGCAATGGAAGGCGACAAGCGGATTCTCCTCGTGGCGCAGCGCAGCCCGGACACTGATGACCCGCAGGCCGCCGATCTCTACTCGATCGGCACGGTGGCGACGGTGCTGCAACTGCTCAAGCTCCCCGACGGCACGATCAAGGTGCTCGTCGAAGGCGCGGTGCGCGCGGAAGTATCGAGCTTCGCCGATCGCGAAGGCATTCTCACGGGCTACGCCCGCACGCTCGATCCAGCCTACACGCGCGGCCCGCGCGAGGTCGAGGTCGTCTCGCGCTCGCTCGTGTCGATGTTCGAGCAGTTCGTAAAGCTCAATCGCAAGATTCCGCCGGAGTTGCTCACGACGCTTTCCGGCATCGACGACACGAGTCGCCTCGCGGATACGATCGCGGCGCATCTGTCGATCCGCCTGCAGGACAAGCAGCGCGTGCTCGAGACGGCCGACGTGGCCGATCGCCTCGAAATGCTCATGGGTTTCGTGGACGGCGAGATCGATGTGCAGCAGATCGAAAAGCGCATCCGCGGTCGCGTGAAGTCGCAGATGGAGAAGAGCCAGCGCGAGTACTACCTCAACGAACAGATGAAGGCGATCCAGAAGGAACTGGGCGAGGGCGAGGACGCGCCGAATGAAGTCGAGGAACTCGGCAAGAAGATCGACAAGGCAGGCATGCCCAAGCCGATCGAGACGAAGGCGCGCGCGGAGCTGAACAAGCTCAAGCAGATGCCGCCGATGTCGGCCGAGGCGACGGTCGTGCGCAACTACATCGACTGGCTCGTCGGCGTGCCGTGGAAGAAGCGCAGCAAGGTGCGCAAGGACCTGCAGGCCGCGGAAGAAGTGCTCGACGCCGATCACTTCGGCCTCGAGAAGGTCAAGGAACGCATCGTCGAGTATCTCGCCGTGCAGTCGCGCGTGAAGAAGATGAAGGGCCCGATCCTGTGCCTCGTCGGTCCGCCCGGCGTCGGCAAGACGTCGCTCGGGCAGTCGATCGCGAAGGCGACCGGCCGCAAGTTCGTGCGCATGTCACTCGGCGGCGTGCGTGACGAGGCCGAGATTCGCGGTCACCGTCGCACCTACATCGGTTCGATGCCCGGCAGGCTGATCCAGAACCTCAACAAGGTGGGCACGAAGAACCCGCTGTTCGTCCTCGATGAAATCGACAAGATGTCGATGGATTTCCGTGGCGATCCCTCGTCGGCGCTGCTCGAAGTGCTCGATCCGGAGCAGAACCACGCGTTCAACGATCACTATCTCGAGGTCGACTTCGACCTGTCGGAGGTGATGTTCATCGCGACCGCCAACTCACTGAACATTCCGGGTCCGCTGCTCGATCGCATGGAAGTGATCCGCATTCCCGGCTATACCGAGGAAGAGAAGATCAATATCGCCCAGCGCTACCTGCTGACCAAGCAGATTAAGGCAAATGGTCTTCGCGAGGACGAGATCCACGTCTCCGAGCCTGCGATCCGTGACATGGTGCGTTATTACACGCGCGAGTCGGGCGTTCGCAATCTCGAGCGCGAACTGGCCAAGATCTGCCGCAAGACGGTGAAGGAACTCACGCTCGCGGCCGACAAGGCGAAGAAGCAGGACAAGACGCCGAAGAAGCGCGGCAAGGTTACGGTCGACAGCAAGAACCTCGAGCGCTATCTCGGCGTCCGCAAGTTCACGTTCGGCCGTGCCGAACTGCAGAACGAGGTCGGCCTCGTCACCGGGCTAGCCTGGACTCAGGTTGGCGGCGATCTGCTCAGCATCGAGGCGACCGTGGTCCCGGGCAAGGGCAAGCTCATCCACACGGGTCAGCTCGGCGACGTCATGCAGGAGTCGATCCATGCGGCTCTCAGCGTCGTCCGCGCGCGTGCGGAGCGCCTCGGCATCGACGCCGATTTTCACCAGAAATTCGACATCCACATCCACGTGCCCGAGGGCGCGACGCCGAAGGATGGCCCGAGCGCGGGCATCGCAATGTGCACGGCGCTCGTTTCGGCGCTGACGAAGGTGGCGGTGCGATCCGAGGTGGCCATGACGGGCGAAATCACGCTGCGCGGCCGCGTGCTGCCTATCGGTGGCCTCAAGGAAAAGCTGCTCGCGGCCCATCGCGGCGGCATCGAGACCGTGATCATCCCCGACGAGAACGTGAAGGATCTCGCCGATATCCCGAAGAACGTCACCGATTCGCTGACGATCAAGCCGGTACGCTGGATCGACGAGGTGCTCGACATCGCGCTCGAGCGGGCGTTGACGCCGAAGGCGGAAAAGGTGGAAAAAGTGGAAGATGCAGCAAAATCCACAAGTGAGCCGGCACAGGAAGATGCCGGCAGCGCCGGCGCGACGCGCCCGCACTGAGCACGACCGCCTCCTTTGCGAGGCGCGTCCTCATGCAATTTTTTCACCACGCTGTCAAGCAATCGGACAGCAAAATTGCATGAGTTTTTAACGCTCGCGAAATCGCTGGAAGGCGCACCACGCTTGAGGTTGCGCCCGATTCGAGGGGCTGGTATAAAGTCCGCGCCGCGATTGATTTGCAGAAAATTTGTTGTGCCAATCGTGGGGTGACGAAGCCGGTTGAGGAACAAAATCCGAACTCGATACGCTTCGTATGAATTTCGATTACACAGGCGAGCGCTCGCCATCCGTTTGGGAGAGAACTAGATGAATAAGGCTGAATTCGTTTCTGCAGTTGCCGATGCGGCAGGTCTCAGCAAGACTGATGGCGGCAAGGCCGTCGAAGCCTTCATCGAGACCGTCAGGAAGGCCCTCAAGAAGGGTGACACCGTGTCGCTCGTCGGCTTCGGCACGTTCGTCGTGCGCAAGCGCGCCGCGCGCACCGGCCGCAATCCGCGCACCGGACAGCAGATCAAGATCAAGGCTTCGAAGAATCCGTCGTTCAAGGCTGGTAAAGCTCTCAAAGATGCCCTAAACTAACGGGCTTCGCCTTGCCGAGCCTTGTGAAACACGGGGTGCTTAGCTCAGCGGTAGAGCGTCGCCCTTACAAGGCGAGGGTCGGGGGTTCGAAACCCTCAGCACCCACCAAGACACGATGGACATGATGCGGATGTAGCCGCATGAAACCCGGCAGAAGTCTTGCCGGGTTTCTTCACAGAAAAGCGCGGAGTGGTAGTTCAGCTGGTTAGAATACCGGCCTGTCACGCCGGGGGTCGCGGGTTCGAGTCCCGTCCACTCCGCCACTTTTGGAACACGGGCGCCGCAGGGCGCCTTTGTTTTTTGGACGATGCGAAGTCGCCGCGATGCGACTTTGTATAAAAGTAAAATCACGCCGCGTCCGATGAAGACAGGCGGCAACTACCAGGAAGCGGAAGCTCCATGCTGCAGACACTGCACGACAAGTTTTCCGGCGTCATTGCCAAGATCGTTCTCGGCATCATCGTCATCGTTTTCGGTGGGTTTTTCGGCATCCAGTCGTACATGAATCCGCAGAACGAGACCTATGTCGCCAAGGTCGATGGCAAGGAAGTCACCCAGGACCAGTTCCGCGACGCGTGGAACAACTACCGCGCCCAGATCCAGCAGATGCAGGGCGGTCAGTTCGATCCGGTGATCTTCGACACCCCACAACGCAAGAGCCAGATGCTCGACCAGCTCGTCGATCAGCAGCTGCTCGCGAACGCGAGTGAGAAGCTGCAGATCATGGTGCCGAAGTCGCAGGTCGACGAAGTCATCCGCAACGAGCCCGCATTCCAGGTCGACGGCAAGTTCGATGCCGATCGCGCGAAGATGCTGCTCACCGCGAACGGTCGCAGTCCGGCGGCCTATCGCGCCGATATCGAGAAGAGTATCGGTCAGCGCATCCTGCCGGCGGTGCTCGCGCAGACGGTCGTCGTCACCGATGCGGAGGTCAACACTTACCTGCGCCTGCGCGACCAGACGCGCGATTTCAGCTACATCAAGCTCGACAAGCCGGCGGCAGACGGCATCAACATCGCCGACGCCGACATCGATGCGTATTACAAGGCGCATAGCGCCGAATTCATGACCGCGGAAAAGGTCTCGCTGCAATACGTCGAGCTCGACGCCGCGAAGATGGCCGTGGACATCACCCCCGACGAAGCAGCGCTCAAGCAACGCTACGAGGAACAGAAGGCGCGCTTCACCGAGGAAGAGCAGCGCCTGGCTTCGCATATTCTCGTCAAGGTCGAGAAGAACGCGAATCCGGAGGCGCAGAAGGCCGCGCTCGAAAAAGCGAAGGCGATCGCGGCCGAAGCGAAGTCCGGCAAGGATTTCGCGGCGCTCGCGAAAGAGAAGTCCGACGACCTCGGCTCGAAGTCGACGGGCGGTGACCTCGGCTGGCTCGCGAAGGGCGTAACCGATCCGGCATTCGAAAACGCGTTGTTCTCCATGAACAAGGGCGACATTTCCGAACCGGTGTTGTCGCCCGAGGGTTATCACGTCATCGACCTGCGCGACGTACGCGCGGGCAACATCAAGCCTTATGCGGAAGTGAAGGCGGAGCTCGCCAAGCAATATCTCGAGACCGAGCGCGAGCGCCGCTACAGCGACATCTCGGGCAAGCTCACCGATGCGATCTACAAGGATCCATCGCTCGAGGCCGCCGCGAAGGCACTCGGCCTGCCGCTGCAGAAGACAGCCTTGTTCTCACGCTCGGGCGGCATCGGCATCGCCGCGAACCCGAAGGTGCTCAAGGCGGCGTTCTCGAGCACGGTGCTGAGCGAGGGCGGCACGTCCGATCCGATCGAACTCGAGCCGAATCACATCGTGCTCGTGCATCTCGACCAGCACGAGGCCTCGGTGCCGAAGTCGCTAGACGCGGTGCGCGACGACATCCGCAAGTCGCTCGTCGACGCAGAGTTGGCGAAGCGTGCGAAGGAGCAGGCCGACACGTTGTTCGCGCGCCTGCAGAAGGGCGAAAGCCTCGACCAGGTCGCCGCGGTCGTGAAGGCGAAGGTCGAGCACGAGAAAGACGTCGGTCGCAATGCGACCAATCTCGACGGCAGGCTTGTCGCCGAGATGTTCAAGGCAGCGCGTCCGGCGGAAGGCAAGTCGGTCAACGTGGAAGTGGCGCTCGCGGACAGCGCGTACGCGCTCGCAGCGCTGACGGGCGTCAAGGACGCCGATCCGGCGAAGCTCGACGCGAAAACGCGCGAAGCTGCGCGCGGCCAGATCTCGCAGGGTTATTCGAACGAAGCGGTGCGCGGGTTCATCGAAGTGCTGCGCAAGTCGGCAGACATCAAGCGCGCGGAAGACAGGCTGCAGTGAGTTTTCGCAATTACAACAAAAGCTGAAAACAAAAAAAGGCGCCTCATCGGCGCCTTTTTTTGTTGCCTGCATCGCAAGCTTCAGATGCCGGTCATGCCCAAGGTGTTGTAGCCCGCGTCGACATAGGTCACCTCGCCGGTTATGCCGGAGGCGAGATCGGAGCAGAGGAAAGCAGCCGTGTTGCCGACCTCATCGATCGTGACGCTGCGGCGTAGTGGCGCGTTCTGCTCGACGTGATCGAGCATCTTGCGGAAATTGGCGATGCCGGCGGCCGCGAGCGTCTTGATCGGCCCTGCAGAGATCGCGTTGACGCGCGTGCCTTCGGGGCCGAGGTTGTAGGCGAGATAGCGAACGGAACTCTCGAGGCTCGCCTTAGCGAGTCCCATGACGTTGTAGTTTGCGAGCGCGCGGTCGGCGCCGAGATAGGTGAGCGTGAGCACCGAGCCGTTGCGCCCCTTCATCAGCGGCCGTGCGGCCTTCGCGAGCGCTGGCAGGCTGTACGCCGAGATGTCATGCGCAATCGCAAAGTTTTCGCGGGTCAGTCCGTCGAGGAATTCTCCCGTGAGCGCTTCGCCCGGGGCGAAGCCAATCGAATGCACGAGGATGTCGAAGCCATCCCAGCGCTTGCCGAGATCCGCGAACAGGGCTTCGATCTGAGCGTCGCTGGTGACGTCGCAGGGCAGAACGATGTCCGAGCCGAAGGTCTTGGCGGCCTCGTCGACGCGCGGCTTCAGCTTGTCGTTGACGTAGGTGAATGCGAGCTGCGCGCCTTCGCGATGCATCGCGTTGGCGATGCCCCAGGCGATCGAGCGCTGGCTGATGATGCCGGTGATCAGTGCGCGCTTGCCTTGCAGAAATCCCATGAAGCCTCCAGACAAAACCGGTTTAGAGTCGATGAATTCTAACTCAGCAGGCTCGGTCGGATGCGAATTTGCGAGAAGGCGCGGCGCGACATTGCGTGCGCCGCAAAGAGTCCGTTCAGTGCGGCGCGGCGAGCAGCAGGCGCTGGCCGAGACGCAGCGTCGCGTTGTGCGACAAGCGGTTCCATTGGACGAGGTCGTCGACACGCAGGCGATAGCGGCGTGCGATATCCCAGAGCGTGTCGCCCGACCGCACGGTGCAGATCTGGCCGGGCTCGCCGGCATTGACGATGGCCGGCGCGATCGGTTCGGCGAGAGTGGCCGTCATGTTGTTGTCGCGCCCCGGCAGCAGCAGGCGCTTTCCGGCCGGCAGCGTCACGTCGGCATCGATGTGGTTGATCGTCGCCAGCGCCTGCGGGTCGAGGTCGTAGGCCATCGCGAGCGTGTCGAGCTTCTGCTCCTGCTGCAGCTTCATGTCGCGCCAGTCGCGCCACGCATATTGCGGCAGCATGCCGAGCGTGCGCTCGAGCGCGGCGCGGCGCGGCGCCGGCACGAGTAGATGATACGGCCCGCCGTCGGGCATGCGGCCTTTCAGATAGGCCGGATTCCAGCGCTGCATCTGCGCGTAGTCGATGTCGGCGACTTGCGCGGCGAGACGCAAGTCGATCGGCGCGGGCAGCGTGATGAGCGCGGGCACATCCTCGGGCTGCGGCTCTGGCAGCACGACGCCGAAGCGCGCGGGCGACGAGACGATGCAGGCCATCGCGAGCAGCTTCGTCAGATGCTCGTCGGTCGTCTGGTTGAGATGCAGGTGCGCGCTCTTCGTTGTCGCGCCGTGGCCCTGGTTGGCGATCGCCTGGCGCACACCGTTGACGCCCGCGTTGAAGGCCATGTTCGCGAGCCGCCAATCGCCGAACTCCTCCTCGTACTGCTTGATCAGGACGAGCGCGGTCTGGCTCGAGGCGTAGACGTCGAGGCGACCGTCGTAGTCGGCGTCGATGCGCAGTCCCGACTCGCGCGCGGTCAGCGGCATGAGCTGCCACATGCCGGCGACGCCGTCGCCGTTCGGCGGGATCATCGTATAGCTGCTCTCGACCCACGGCAGGAAGGCGAACTCGCCGGGCATGTCGTACTTTTCGATCTGCGCCGTGGCGACGAGCAGGAAGGGCATCGCCTGCTGCAGCGCCGCTGCGAGGTGACGCGGACTCGACGCCATCGCTTTGGCGAAGCGCGGCACCGCGGCGTTGTAGGTGCAGCCGGGCATGGCGTAGCGATCGCGCAGGCGCTGCCAGGGCGACGTGACGTGGTCGGCGAGCGGATCGGCGGCCGCCGTTACTGGCACGGGTGGTTTTTGCGGCGCGGGCGGAGTCGGTAGAGGCTGGGTCTCGGGCGGTGGGGCGTTGGTTGCCGTCTTGGTGGGGGTGCCGGTGCAGGCTGCAAGGAGCAGGCATGCGAGGCCCAGCGTGGTGCAGGTCGCGCTCGCCGCGGCGAGCCGCCAGTCGCGACGCGGCGACGACTCGACGTGATCCACGATGTGCGGACTGCGATGCTTCATGCGACGGGATAGGCGAGGCCGCAGTTGGTAGCGCGGCGCGGGCGGCCACTATATCAGTTTGCCCTGCTTTCGCCAGAATTTTGCCATGCTGCGATAACACAATTTTAACCTTTCCTCCGCCTATCAATTTCCATTCAATCTGTTCTAATTCCGCGACGTCTCCTGCGTGCCGATCATGTCTTCCGATAGCAGCACCTTCTACGCAAGCACCCCCGTGCGCCAGTTGCTTGCGCTCGAATTGACGGCTCTGACGCCGATTCTCGGGGGCGTCTACGGCAACTTCGGCCTCTTCATGCGTGCCCACGTCGATGCGCCGACCGACCTGCCGCCGCACCTCCTCGGCTCGACGCTTACGCTGGCGGTCGACGGCCCTCGCAGCTGCGCGGGCAGCCTGCGTTGCGCACCGTCGTCGCTGCCGCTGGCGAGTGAGAGCTGCAAGCTTGTCGTCGCCCAGCACGCGCTGGAACGGCTGGACGATCCACTCGAATGCGCCGCCGAATTCGCGCGCGTGCTCGCTCCTGAAGGCATAGCGCTCGTGCTCGGCTTCAATCCACTGAGCCTGTGGCGGCCCTGGCTTGCCGGCAAGGCACGCAGCGCGGCGTTCACCTTGCGACCGCAGTCCGCACAGTCGTGGCAACAGGTACTCGCACGTCAGGGCATCGAAACGCTGCAGACCCGCTTCCTCGGCGCGATGTCGCCGTGGCAGCGCGGCAGCGCGCGTCGCGAGTCCACTCCGTACGAGCGGCGGCCGCTCTTCGGCCGCGTCGGCGGCAGCTGGTTGCTGCTCGCGCGCAAGCGCCGCAGCGCGCTGACGCCACTGCGCCTGCGCAGCGGCACGCGCGAGCTCGCGATCAATCCACGGCTCGCGCCCGGTGCCCATCGAGAGTGCGCGTGAGCGCGCCGAACGAGGTCGAGGCGTTCACCGACGGCGCGTGTCTCGGCAACCCGGGACCCGGCGGCTGGGCGGCACTGCTGCGCTACAAGTCCGTCGAGAAGTGGCTCGGTGGCGGCGAGACGGAGACGACGAACAATCGCATGGAACTGATGGCGGCGATTGCCGCGCTCGAGGCACTCAAGCGCGCGAGCGTCGTGCGGTTGACCACCGACTCGCAATATGTGAAACAGGGCATCGAGTTGTGGGTACCGCGCTGGCGCCAGAATGGCTGGCGCACCTCCGACCGCAAGCCGGTCAAGAACCAGGATCTGTGGGAACGGCTCAGCGAAGCGGCGCAACGTCATCGCGTGAGCTGGCTGTGGACGCGCGGGCATTCGGGACACGCCGAGAACGAGCAAGTGGATCAGCGCGCACGCGCCGAAGCGGAACAGGCGAGGGAGAGGATAGGGTGAGACAGGTCGTCATCGACACGGAGACCACGGGGCTCGAAGTAGGCAAGGGACATCGCATCGTCGAAATCGGTTGCGTCGAGCTGCTGGAACGACGCCCGACCGGGCGCGAATTCCACCGCTATCTGAATCCGCAGCGAGCGATGGACGAGGGCGCGCGCGCCGTCAGCGGCATCAGCGACGAGTTCCTGGTCGACAAGCCGCTGTTCGCGGAGATCGTCGTCGAGCTGTTGCAGTTCATCGATGGCGCCGAACTCGTGGCGCACAACGCCGCATTCGACATCGGCTTCCTCGACGCCGAACTCGCGCGCCTCGACATGCCCGCGCGTATCGCCGAGCGGACGAGCGTGCTCGACACGCTCGCGCTTGCTCGCGAGAAGTATCCGGGACAGAAGAACAGCCTCGATGCGCTGTGCAAGCGCCTCGGCGTCGACAACAGCCATCGCGATCTGCATGGAGCGCTGCTCGACGCGCAGTTGCTCGTCGATGTCTATCTCGCGATGACGGCGGGCCAGGGCGACCTCGGTCTCGACGTACGCGACACGACGCAGATTCTTGTGCGGCGCGCGACCCTCGATGTGTCGGCACGGCCGGCGCTACGTGTTCGCCACGCGGATGATGACGAGCTCGCGGCACACGCTGCGCGGCTCGAGGCGATCGCGAAAGCGAGCAAGGGACGCTGCCTTTGGGCGCTCGCGCTATGAGGCGAGCGAACGACGGTGCGCGCAAGACCCCGATGACAATGGCATAATGGGTCCGGATCGGTCGTGTCCCCGGCTTCCTTCGCGACACGCGAAGTTCAGCAACGGGGCACCATCGACGGTGCCGACGAAGTAGTCGCGAAGCAGCAAGTACGGGCCATTACCCGAAGGCCAGCTGGGGAGAGTGCGATGAAGATCTGGGGTCTCGTTTTGTGCCTGTGGGCCGCAAGCGCATCCGCAGCCGACAGCGCGGTCGATGCAATCGCCGCACACAAGCATCTCGGCGTCGCCACTTGCAGCAACAGCGTCTGTCACGGCGCTTCACAACCGTTCCGCGATTCGGATGTCGCCCAGAACGAGTTCGCGATCTGGCAGGAATTCGATCCGCACTCGAAAACTTTCGCAACGATGTCGACCCCGGCTGCGAAATCCATCGCCGCCAAGCTCGGTCTCGGCGACCCCGCGCAGGCCAAGGTCTGTCTGGACTGCCACAACGACAACACCGCCAGCGCCGCGCGCGGCGAGCGCTTCCAGACCAGCGACGGCGTCGGCTGCGAAGCCTGCCATGGTGGGGCGGAGCTCTGGCTGAATTCGCATGCCGACCGCAGCGTGACGCATGCCGACAACCTCGCAAAGGGCATGTATCCGACCGAGAATCCCGTCAAGCGCGCGGAGCTCTGCCTGTCGTGTCACATGGGCACGAAGGACCGCATGATCACCCATCGCATCATGGGCGCGGGCCATCCGCGCCTTTCGTTCGAGCTCGACACGTTTACGTGGCTGCACCCGCACTACAAGATCGGCGCGAGCTGGATCAAGCGCAAGGGCGACTTCAACGGCGCCCGCGACTGGGCGGTCGGTCAGGGCGTCGCGGCCGAAAACCTGCTCGATCAGCTCGTCGATCCGAAGACGGGCTGGAACGGCATCTTCCCCGAACTCGTGCTGTTCGACTGCCACGCATGCCACAAGGTATACAAAGGCAACAAGTGGGGGCCGCGCCAGGGCACCGGCCTCGGCCCGGGCGTCGTGCGCCTGAATGATGCGAATCTCGTGATGTTCCGTCACGTGCTCGCGCCGGTTGACAAGGCCGCAGCACAACGTGTGCTCGACGAGACCCGCGCGTTGCATCGCGCAACGACGCAGAGCCGAGAGGCGACCTTCGCGGCTGCGCACAAGCTGCGCGCGACGCTGACCGAACTCGTGCCGAAGGTCGCCGCGTACAACTACGACACGGCGAGCCTCGATGCGATTCTCGCGAGCATCGATGCCGACGGCGCGCGCGGCGAATTCCGCGACTACGCGGCGGCCGAACAGGCGTACATGGCAGCCGAATCGGTCGTCACGGCCTTCGAGGCTGACGGCAAGGTGGACAAGGACAAGGCCGCCGCGCTCAAGGCGAAGCTCGACACGCTCAACGACACGCTCAAGGACGAGAACAACTACGCGATGCCGCGCTTCAATTCCGCGCTGAAGAATTTGCGCGTGTCAGCGCCCTGACCAACGGCATCGTCCTCGACGCTCGCTTCTGCGACGGTCTTCTGCAGCGAGGCTTCCGCTCTCCTTCGGGAGCGGGTGACTCTTTGGCATGGCTTTCGGGCGTCCGGCCTTTCTTCGTTTGTTTTGAAGCAGGACTTCCGCTCTGGGGGCGCGGGTTGCTTTGAGCATGACTGCGGGCATCCTGCCGTTCGCCGCTGCGCGGGGCGGCTGCGCTGTTCGCGCCGCGCTCGCCGCGATCTGTCGCTTGTTTGTTCTCTGAGCAAGGGCTTTGGCTTGCCCTGCGGGCGAGCGACCTACTTTTGGCATGACTCCGGGTATCCATGCCCTCCGCCGCTGCGCGGCCGGCTTCGCCGTTCGCGCTGCTCTCGCGGCGATCTGTTCTTTGTTTGTTTCTGAGCAAGGGCTTTCGCTTGCCCTGCGGGCGAGCGACCTACTTTTGGCATGACTCCGGGCATCCATGCCCTCCGCCGCTACGCGGCCGGCTTCGCCGTTCGCGCGTGCTCTCGCGGCGATCTGTTCTTTGTTTGTTTCTGAGCAAAGGCTTTCGCTTGCCCTGCGGGCAAGCGACCTACTTTTGGCATTGCCCAAAAGTAGGCAAAAGGCTAGGCGCCCGGCGCGGCGTTCCGATTCGCATCCATGCGAATCGGAATGCCCTGCGCTTCTCGGCTGAGGCGGGGTCGGCTGACAGTACGTCCCTGTACAGACAGCCGACGCGTGCGCATCCTGCGCACGCCCCTTTCGGGCATTTTCCGCCTCAGCCTGCGATGCTCGGCGCCGCGA
>Ga0163162_10001612_pt1 | contig 21123 bp, 22 predicted proteins | sample S55metaG_FD_115310 | JGI IMG/M metagenome (GOLD analysis project Ga0163162, IMG submission 115310) | Switchgrass rhizosphere microbial communities from Kellogg Biological Station, Michigan, USA - S5-5 metaG | ecosystem: Host-associated > Plants > Roots > Rhizosphere > Soil | place: USA...
AGGTTGGCACATTGCCTGTGTAAAAGCTATGAGCACAAGAAAGACACAGCCATTGCCCGGAAGATCATGGAAATTTACCACCAAAATACAAGTGATATTTTCTTCAATACTTCACATCTAATAAACTACAACAAACTTGATTCGGTAATAAAACATAGGGAAATGGTATTTGATACACTGGTTTTGTTAGATTGAGAAATATCATCAACCTCAATAATCATAAATATGTTCAACGGTGATATGCTGAGCCTGCAATTGCCTTAACAAACCGCTCAAATTACCAACTGTGGTAACCAGTGCTATTCTGTTGATGCCTGGTGTAGTTATAATGGGCTGGGTAAATAGCAGCTTAAAATCATCGCTACTATTTAGCTGTTTACCGGTAAGTACAGTAAGCACAATGGCGCCTTTATTACCCGCAATCTCTTCGAAATTAAAACCTGATGCGGCCAGCTTTGATGCCTCGGTATTGAACCGCGCATAACGGGGTAAATCGGCCATAAGCATACCGTTTGCCAGTTTTACCGCTCCCGGTAAAGCACCTCCTCTCTCCGGTATCTTATTAAAAACAACTTTAGTGTTCAATAAAGCTGTACCATAAGCAGATTGCGTACCTAAACCAATAAGCCAGCCGTAACCGCTTTTTATCATGAGCTCGGTAGTGAGGTAGTACCGGCGCTCAAGCTTACGCAATATATGCGGCCCCGCGAGCGATGTACCTGCCCATAATGTTTTAAGCTGATGATTAAAATCATATTGATACCAGGGCAAGTCTTCAATGAACTTAACATAGCTTTGTTCGTAATCAGCGTTAAATTTATCCTCATCGGTCATATCGGCTCCGGGCGAAGTATCAGTTACGCTTCCCACAATAGTTTCATAAAACGATTTGATGCTATACTCAACGGTTGTGCTGCCTGCAATAACCATGATCATAACATGATAACCGGTATTGAACGGGTAATTGCCTTTTATCTGATCGTAAACCACACCATAGCTCCCCCACATTTGGTCAACATGCTTCATGTACGGAAAAGTGGTGGAGGTATGCGTTTTAAAATAAGCAGCCTGCTCTGCCGGACTAAAAACCAGGAACCACTCAGGGAAAGTGAGAAAAGTTTGATCAGGCGGCCGCACATCTTTTTGCGGCGTAAGCGGATGAGCATTGCCGGCAAGCCAGGCCTTATCCACCAGCAGCCCCTTCCCGGCGGGAATAGTTGAAGGCTTCCTGTTTTTGATATTGAACACAATAACAGCAAGTACTACCGAAATAAGGGTTAAGATCCTGAGCCTGCGCATATGGGTTTATTTTGTAAATAGCATTAAAGTATTATCTGATGGGTCTTTGTCCTGGAGGATCCGTTTACCGGCATCCTTAAACCCGGCTTTTGATATTATGGTTGCCCATTCATCGGCCGACTTAAAGTTCTTGAAATCCTTTTTTTCAAAGTCAAGGGTTTCATTAAGCCCCACGTTAAAAACAGTATGCACCAGCGAAACAAATGTTGCCATCTCCGCCGACTTAACATCATGATCCCTGATGATAAACGAACCTCCCGGTCTCAAGACGCGGTATATCGACGCTACAAAACCATCAAGCCTGGCTACAGGGCAATGGTGCAAGCCTATGTAACAGGTTACAACATCCACGCTATTTTCGGCAATTGCGCTTATAGGTTCATATCCATTAATATCTATAAATGTGCCCAGCTTACCCAATTGTCCCCGCTCCATAATATCTCCTGGCGAATTGGTTGGGGCGAGATCATTAATGAGGTAGACAGGCCCGGTAACTTTTATCTCTTTTCTTAGCTGGCTGATATACCGGCCTGTTGAGCCTATCTCCACATAACCGTCAATCTGTTTCCTCTCACCAAGCAGGCCGAGCGTTTGCCGGGCTATTTCCTTTTTCTGCTTTTTAAGGGCGGGCAAAGCGTAGGTAAGCTCCGAAAGGAAGGGTTTGATAGTTGAAAGCTTACCCTGAACAGCCTTGTATATCTCCTCATCGGTATTGTTTACTGCTGTTTCCTGCCTGATAAGCTGGTGAAATTTATCTTCGGGATATAAATGAAATATCACCTGTAAAAAGCGGTAAAAATCGTCGCTCCATTTGGTATCGTTAAATACGGCTTTAAATGCCGATGCGGTATTAGCCATTGTTTTGCATGTTTAAAGGTTTATAATAGGTATCCCACAAAGTATTCCTGAACCTGTTTTGCGGGTCCAGCTTAGCTTTCAGATCGAACAGTTTTTGGGCATTAGGATATGCTTTATGAAATTGGCTGGCTGTTGGGTGCACCTGGTAAGGCAGGTAATAAGCCCCGTTAATAGCTATTACAGCATCGGCCAGTTCACGCGTCCATACGGCTACAGCATGTTTCGAGACTTCATCGGTACGTTGTTTATAGTATACTACAAAAGCAAAAACCTCTTCACGGGCCCAGGCCATATAAGTACCCGGATCGGCTTTGGCATGCCTGATGGAAACGTTAAGCACGTTCACATTAAAGCGGATAAAGATCTCGGCCATGGCAGCTTCAAATTCTTCAAAGCGCTGCACGGGTACAAAATACTCCAATAGCACATAAGTACTATCGGTACGTGAGCGGGGTTCCAGTTCGGCCACGTCGTAACCCGCCTCGTAATTACGCCAATGGATCTTTTTACCGCGGAACAGCAAGGGATCAATAATGAACTCGCGCCGCCATTTGCCCAAGGGCGTTTCCGTAAACGACCATAAAAAATACCGCTCAAGCGGGTATGATTCTTTAAGCGGCATCAGCCTGGTTTTAACCGTAGGTTTCTCATCCGTTTCCAGCCAGGTAACTGCACGCAATCTTTTGTATTTAGGCGGATAGATATCGCCATTGTGAAATACAGCTTTCGGATTTTCCCTGGTATTTTTGAAGAAATAGGTTTTATAATCTTCAACCCGCATTTTCTTATCGATCCTTTTTATGGCGAGGTTATCGGCCAGTTCAAGCTGGGCTTGTGCAATAATTCCTATGGCGTTGTATCCCCCTATCGCCCCAAAAAACACATCTTTATTTTCGGTAAGAGAAGCATGTACCAGTGAGCCATCGGCCAAAACAACATCAATAGATCGTACCGAAAGCACAACCGGCCCCATACCCATATAGCGCCCATGCGCATTTACGCTTAACGCGCCGCCCACAGTAAAATTGGCATAGGTTTGCATGATCTTAACACTCAGATCGTCGGCATCGGTATGCTGTTGAATATCGCACCAGCGCAAGCCTGCCTCAACGGTTATCAGTTTGTGTTCTGTTGAATAATCAAGCACCCGGTTCATGCCGCGCATATCAATATGTACACTTTGCGCGCTCGCGGTTTGCCCGCCCATACTAAAGCGGCCTCCTCCTATGGAGATGGTCCCCTTGCTGTCCTTTACCATCTGGCACAACTCCTCAACTGATTTGGGCCGTAATATTTTTGAAACCAATACGGGATTAAGGCGCGTAACATCATCAATAATGCGCTCTTCAGTTTTTAAGTGTGGAATTTCCCGGCCATTATCGTTTTTAAGATAGTCAGCAGCTACGCCCGGCACGGAGCCATAATAATTACTTTCAGGACTCCCCTTTCTGAAACCGAGCAAATAAATAAGCCACAGCGGACCAAAAACAGGCACAAGAACAGCCAGCAGCCAATATCCTGAGCGCCCCCTGTCATGCAGGCGCTTGGTTGAGGTTGCTATAATGATCCAAAATAAAAGCGGGTAAAGCACGAAGGTTGCACCCGGACCAATGCCAAACAGCAGTGCATTATATAATATATAAAACGTGCACCAGTAAAATATGGCGGCGGTCCAGTAAACACCGCGTGATATCCGTCCGTTAAAAGTGAAAAGCAGGTAGCTAACAGGTAACTTTTGTTTTAAACGCATTGATCTGGTTAAGGTAAAAGGTACTGGCAGCGCTATATTTTGCCCTACCAATAAGCTAATATAACACGTTGATTTTAAAAACAAGTATTTGGGCTGGGGAATGTTAATCCATACCTTTGTATTATGCCAGTCACCCAAAATATAAAGGTTGCCGTTGATGCGGTAGTATTTGGATATACCTCGAAGGAAGGCCTGTCCGTACTGCTTATCAAACGCAATATCGAACCTTTTAAAAACAGCTGGGCATTACCGGGCGGTTTAGTGGCTGATCACGAATCGTTAGAAGAAGCTATTCAGCGTGAGCTACGCGAGGAAACCGGCGTTAACATCACTTACCTGGAACAATTATACAGCTTCGGCCAGCCGGGGCGCGATCCGCGGAACAGGGTGATCTCCATAACTTATTACGGTCTGGTACGGCCGGATGCCTTTGTTGTTAAAGCCGCTACCGATGCCAGCGATGTAAAATGGTTTAACATTAAAAAGCTTCCCGCCCTCGCGTTTGATCATACTACCATCATCAGCGTAGCTCGCGAACGCCTTAAAAGCAAAATGCTTTATCAGCCCGTGGGCTTCGAGCTGCTTGAAGAAAAGTTCCCCTTCTCCGAGCTCGAAAAGCTCTACCTCTCGGTACTCGACCGCCCTATCGACCGCCGTAACTTTAAAAAGAAAATCACCAAATACGGTTTCCTGGAAGAAACGACCGAAAAACAAGCCCTCGAAGGTGCCGGCCGCCCGGGTAATCTTTTCCGTTTTAATGAGGAAAAGTATTACCAGCTGCAAAAAGAGGGGATTAGTTTCGAGATATAATAAGCCGCCAACTCCATTTTCACATTCTTTTATTTTTTGTCATTCTGAGCGATAGCGAAGAATCCTCTTCAAGTTACAGAACCGCTATACAGGGCGAAGAAGATGCTTCGTGCCTCGGCATGACAAGTTAAAAATGGGTGTCACGCTGAGCTTGTCGAAGCGTGGTGGGCGGGCCTCTGCGCGCGACCCTTCGACAAGCTCAGGGTGACCGGCCCTCTTTTGCCATTTCCCGTCAGAGTCAGAGGATTTAAACACTCAACATGACGAGCTTATAAAAGATTTCTCCCCAAAAAAATTAAAAAATAATTTGTGTATTAAAAACACATATTTATATTTGTGTATAATTAACGCAAAATAGAAATGAAAACAGGAGTAATTATAGCACGCTTTCAAACGCCGTACCTGCATGAGGGTCACAGGCAACTGATAGCACAGGTTAAGCAAAATCATGCCAAACTGATTATATTACTGGGTGTTAGCCCCATAAAAGGCAGTCGCAAAAACCCTTACGACTATTACACGCGTGAAAAAATGATCAAAAAGGATTATCCTGAAATTGTGGTGCTGCCCATCAGCGATAACCCGAGCGATAAGGTTTGGTCGGATAATCTGGACAATTTGCTGAAAAGTGTTTTCAATGCTGAGCAGTTTTGCTTGTATGGCAGTCGTGACAGCTTTATCCCCTATTACAGCGGCAAATTTGAAACCATCGAGCTGCCCGAACATGGCGACTACAACGCAACCGAACTGCGTAAACAATACGCCGATAAAGTTTTCGACTCAAACGATTTCCGTGCAGGCATCCTGTATGCTTACTATAATCAATACCCAAAGGTATACCCTACTGTTGATGTCGCACTGTTCAGGAATAACCGCAGCGAGATTTTGTTAGGTAAAAAGGCCATCAACAATAAATGGCGTTTCGTGGGTGGTTTCTCTGATCCGGAAGACGGCTGTTACGAAGATGCTGCCGAACGCGAGCTTGCCGAAGAATGCGGCGAAATGCAAACCACCGCTATGCAGTACGAAACATCGGCCAAAATCAACGACTGGCGCTACCGCAGCGAGGCCGACAAGATCATTACCCTGCTGTTTAGCTGTGATTTTATCGGCGGTGAGCCAAAGGCCCAGGATGATATTGCCGACCTGGCCTGGTTTAAACTTACCGACCTGCCTTTAATGATAAAAGACGGCTCTATTAGCGAAGAACACATTGAATTGTTTAATTTCATCACCGGCAAATACCTTAAAAACTAAAGCCATGAAAAGGGAAAATCTGATTCTTTTAGCCGACGCATATAAATACGCCCACCATAAATTTTACTACCCCGGTACCACCAATATTTACAGTTACCTGGAAAGCCGCGGTGGGATGTTCAACGAAACCGTTTTTTTCGGTCTGCAATATTTTTTGAAGGAATACCTGCAGGGCCCTGCCTTTAACCAGGTTGACCTTGATGAAGCCGATGAATTTCTGAAACAGGTATTCGGTCGCGATGATGTGTTTAATTGCAGCAAGTTTCAGTACATACTGGATAAATACAACGGTCACTTGCCGGTACGCATTAAAGCCGTGGCCGAAGGTACCAGCGTACCCACCGGCAACGTGCTCATGACCATCGAAAACACCGACCCGGAATGCTACTGGCTTACCAACTTTTTGGAAACCCTGCTCATGCAGGTTTGGTACCCATGCACTGTGGCCACGCTGAGCCATGAGGTTAAAAAAGTGGTTACCCAATACTACGAAGAAACCGCCACGCCCGAAGCTTTCGGCGGGATTGGTTTTGTGCTGAATGATTTTGGTTTCCGCGGGGTGAGCAGCGTGGAGAGTGCCAAAATTGGCGGGGCAGCTCACCTGCTCAGCTTTGCAGGCAGCGATAACCTGGCCGGCTCTGGCATGGCTATTAAATACTATCATGCGCAAAAAGTACATGGACTAAGCATTCCGGCTACCGAACACAGCATTTGCACCCTGCTTGGGCAGGAAGGCGAACTGGAGGTATTTAAACACGTGCTGCGCAGCTTCCCTACCGGCGTTATTGCCTGCGTGAGCGATAGCTTTAACATTTTCCGCGCCTGTAGCGAGTACTGGGGCGAAGACCTGAAAGAAGAGATCCTGAAACGTGATGGCACCCTGGTGATCCGCCCCGACAGTGGCGACCCGGTAATGACCCTTTTGGAGATCTTTAAGATCCTGTTTGATAAATTCGGCTTTACTACTAATGCTAAAGGTTATAAAGTGCTGCCTCCGCAGGTTATGGTGATCCAGGGGGATGGGGTTAACTATACCGAGATCAGAGTGATCTATAAAGCCCTTAAAGAAAACGGCATCAGCGCCGAAAACCTGGTGCTGGGCATGGGCGGTGCCTTACTGCAAAAGGTTGACCGCGACACCCAGAAATTTGCCCTAAAATGCAGCAGCGCGGTAATTGATGGCAAAGAAGTAGCCGTTGAAAAACACCCAACCGAAATGGATGCCCATGGCAACATCACCACAAGCTTTAAAAAGAGCAAAGGTGGCAGACTGAAACTAATAAAAACCGCCGAGGGCTACAAAACCATTCAACAGGACGAGCAACCGGAACTGGCCGACCAGCTCCAAACCGTTTTTGAGAACGGCCATATTGTTAAAGAATTTACCTTTGAACAGGTAATTAATACCTTGCAGAACCAATAAATCACATTAACAAAAAAAAGCTTTGTGCTTCATGCATTCTGCTTTAAGCTCTTATATAATGAAGAAACTACTTTTTGCCATAACCGGATATGAATACCTTGCCGAAAAAGTGCTTGCCCTCGGCCATTGCGAACGCGGCGAAATTGAAGTGAGCTACTTTACCGACGGCGAACGCTACCAGCGTATCCTTTCCAATGTGGAAGGCAGGGAGGTATTGCTGATCGGCGGCACCGTGAACGACAGCGCCACGCTCGAATTGTATGACCTTGCCTCCTCACTGGTGAGCTACGGCGCCGATTCACTTACCCTGGTGATCCCCTACTTTGGCTACAGCACCATGGAGCGCGCCGTTAAACCCGGCGAAATTGTGACCGCCAAAACCCGCGCCCGCCTGCTTTCAGCCATCCCCAAATCAAACCGCGGCAACAAGGTAATGCTGTTCGATCTGCACAGCGAGGGCATCCAGTACTACTTTGAGCAGGACCTGTACCCTGTACATGTGTACTGCAAGGACATTGTGATTGAAGCAGCCACCCGTTATGGCGGCGACAATTTTGTAATGGCCAGTACCGATGCCGGCCGCGCCAAATGGGTTGAATCATTAGCCAACGATATGGGCGTAAATGCAGCTTTCATCCTCAAACGCCGCCTCAAAGGCGACCAAACCGAAGTAAGCGCCATCAACGCCGACGTATCCGGCAAAACGGTTATTATTTACGACGATATGATCCGCTCAGGAGGCAGCATCGTAAACGCCGCACTGACCTACAAAAATGCCGGTGCCGGGGATATTTATGTGATCACCACGCACGGTTTGTTTGTGAACGATGGCATTGAGAAGCTAAAAGCCTGTGGAGCTATTAAAAAGCTGATCTGTACCGATACGCATGTGAATTGTAAAGATTTGGAGGGGGATGATTTTGTAGAGGTGAGGACTGTGGCGGGGTTGATTTGCGGGTGAGGAGGATTCTTTCACATACTTAATTGCTTTTCTAACGCGAGTATGCAGCGCAGGCAAAAGCGTGGCGTACTCGTGACTTTATGCAACATTTCAAATAAAATTATTAAAAGTAGATGAGGTACGAGTGCTCAGCCCTGCGGCCCAACGCTGCATAACCGCGCCAGTTGGGATAAAATATCGCTGAAAGTATTTTTTCAGTGCGCAGATACATTGCGTAGTCATGACTTTGTTTTGTACTGGATTGCGATGTATTACTTAAAATAGGTGAATAATCGCGACTATAAAACCAAACAGAAAGATCATGAAAAATAAGAAACCAAATAAACTGGATCAGTTCATACTGACGCTTGCTTCTGAATTTGCAAAGATTCCGGATTATGAGAAAAAAATGCAAGACGCTGATCTGAAGAAGATACATACCTTCGTTTCTGTAGGCATCTTATCCATACACGATGCAGCGAACCTTGTTATAAATAGCTTTATCCCGGCCGCCAACAAATCGGTCTTCGAAACCAAGACGATGATTCAACATTCGATGTTTAAGAATATTTTCGACGAATTGGACTACGATCCTAATACCACGCAGCAGGAAACCATTCGGTTGGGCTATGTATTTGTTTTCCACAAGTTCGAAGTGTTTGTCAACCAACTGATGGAAATCATGGACGAAACAGCAGGCGAGGCACCATTCTGTCTCAAAAAATATTGTAAATCCAAATTTGGCTTTAATGCGAACGACTGGTTCAGAAATAGCGCCGTTCACCTCGTCAATTTCATTTCCAATTGCACCAAGCACCAAGACGGATTGTGCAGACTCGGTAATCCTGCATATTCTTTGCCTCACGAGTTCATGAACCATTCTCCTGATAAAAAAATAGTTAGAACAACACAGCAATTTCGCGCGGACATCAAAGCATTGACCGATATGATTAAACCGCTGATCGACATTATCACTGGCATATTCGTATTCCGTACGGTTGAAACAGCGATGACTATGCTTACCGATGACTTGGCAGATCCAATGTTTAATGCTTCCTTAACCTTATTGAAGGCACAGCAGGAAGCTGTTATTAATATTAATATCACCCGATATCAGCTTTAACGTAGCATTAATTTATTCTTCGTTTTTGAGCTACTTTGGTGGTCGGACTTTAACTCATCACTTATAAAACTTCAACTGACTATGAAATCAATCTTTTCGGAAAATCAGGATATTGATAAAACTGCATTTGTTAACTGGCGAATGCATGACGACCACATTCTGAACATGCTGAATATGGCAGATGGCTTTCTAACAGCCGCCATTCAGCTTGGCGAAATTTCGCTGCACGATAACACTTATAAACTCGCCGACATCACGGTTTTTGCCATGCTTACTAATGCCAACCATGGAATTGAACTCTATCTCAAGGCAATGACTTGGTCGCTGAATGAGATTATAGGAAACCAGATTAGAATAGAGGGAGGTCATGACATCGAGCAGATCTACCGTACAGTCAGGTCAAGAATTAGGCATTACGATGGCCAAATCAGCATACAGGAATTTAACCTTCAAACTGCTCAGTTGAAGGTCTATATCGACGAATTGTTTTCAAAAATCAGGACCAAAAAAAGTGATAATATGGATTTTTCGCGCTATCCACTCAACCAAAAATACGACCCGCACTTTTATGTGGTACAAGCTGGCAACGTAACGGTTGACTTGGAAAATTTCGTCAGTCGTTTTCGCGAGATTCATGGTAAATTAAAAGTAATGTCCGAATTTTTGTTTCATCAAGAACTTAACCAGGATTGGTAACATGCGTTTACTTTTCCCTTCGCTGATAGTAGCTAAATTAAAATAAGATGGATCAATATCTACAACCCAATCAATCATACCTGCGCTTAATCGACGATTATAAAAAACATGGCACATTGGTCGTTGCTTTTGATTTTGACAATACTGTTTACGATTTTCATGGTACCGGAAATAAATATCCTTATGTTACAGATCTTTTAAGAAGATGCCATAAAGCAGGCTTTTATCTGATCTGTTTCACGGCTAATAACGACACCATTGCAATTAGTGATTATTTAAAGACCAATGATATACCTTACAATGGGATTAATGAAAATCCACCGTTCTTTAAATGCGATAGCCCTAAAGTTTATTATAATATTTTGCTTGACGACCGTGCAGGATTGATCCAGGCTTATACGGAACTTGATCTTTTACTTAGAACAATAGAGTGACATTTGTTATCTTCAACATGAAATATTTATCATCAGAACAATTAAAAACTAATTTATCATTAGGTAGGTCAATTGAACAATGGTTATCTCACCAAAAGCATGATGATTATACCATTTTAAAATGGTTGAGGATAGATAAAGAAAAAGACTCGACCTATAGCGTGAGTTATATGGAGTGCTTTGATGAAGGTGATGAAGACTTTTTAGATATCTATGAATTTGCACCAGTAGACCCTGACGAACCTTTCACCATTAATTCTTTTATTACTATCAACGAGGCCTTGATCTTTGCGATAGATAAGTACCAGGTATCAGAAAGCAGGTTTGTTTCGACAGGGATGATACAGGAAGAATATAAAGGATATTTAATAGCAAAGTAATTCTTTGCGTAAAAGTCCCTTCGCTGGCGCACGCGTGTCGTGGCCGTTGCACAACTCAACAGCAATAAAAAAAGCTGACTTTTAAAGTCATTTGGTATCCTTAGAATTTCATAACGACAAGCTTGTTTCTCATCGTTATGAAATATTAAAATCTCCGGAGGTTAAGCGGCAAGATTTTGAGGTGTTCAATTTATGCGCTTAGTTGTGCAACGGCCACGTGTCGCGTGGGCCTTTCAATCCAGTCGTGAATGTCCAGTTAAACACTCGCTAAATATCATTCCAAAATAAAATAACAAGGAACACGCGACACGCGTGCACCAGCAATAGGAAGTAATAATCAATGATCATATACATTAAAAAAGCAACGAAATTCTTTATTTGGGGGATTATAATTTTATCGTTCAGTGGATGTAAAATAGAAAACGAACATTTAAATAAAAGAGAGCTCAATTTAACATTGAAGAAAATTTTCTTGAATTGTGATTCGACATCAAATGAAACTGGTAGGGTAATTTTTATGGTAGAGCTACAAAATAATAGCGATACGACTATAAATATTGCAAATGAGGATACAGCACAAATTGTTTTAGGAAATAAGTTTCTCATAGTTAGTAATAGCAATTTTCCAGATGGGCTCGAATTGTTAATGAAAACCAGAGGAAGCACTACCAGAATCTTAAAAAAGGGAAAGGGGTATATCAACCTCGTAGTTGAACTTGATAAATTGAAATATAACATCGAAAAATATAGAAATGAAAAAATCTCATTTTCCGCTTTAAAAAGCTTTTTGTTGAAAGGAGAGTATTCTTTGGTCAATTTGAACTTTCAAAGTAAGAAAAGTTATTTCATCTCAATTTCGAAATCGCTTACTTGTAATTGTGACTATTACTGAATTAAATGAGATCACGAGTACTCAGCCCTGCAGCCCAACGTTGCATACTCGCGCCAGCTGGGGGCAAAAGGAGAAACGTTTAAAAATGATGCGATGACTTTCAAACCTAACGTCTATGCTAAATCAGGACGCGGCTCATCGCTCAGTGTCGATTTTCATGAAATCACTTTACATCCTATAGTCAATATCCATTCTCACCCGAATCAGGCAGGTATACCCTCGCATAGTTCTGCAGATATAAACCACATAAAAAGTACCGGTGTGCCGGGCTTTGTTATTTCACCTCAATGGCTTTTTGGCTTATCGCCACAGTCCGCTGCCGGTTGCTATGGCCCGACTCATCTGGGTGGTGTTTCGAATTTGTTAAATGGGAATACAGTAATTATACCTAATCAAAGTATATTTAAAAAAATCATGAGGACGTACGTAATTGGGTTTTGGGCAGGTTTGGTATTATCGGGTTCATCTTGTACCATGAAAAGTACAGATGGCAATGATTGTAATCCCGTAAGTAATTATTTGATATCTGATAAGCACATAAATTCAGCGATGTGTGGCAAGCTTGATATCGATCAAAAATCCGGCAAGTGTTTTAAGGTTGTCATATCACGAAGAAATACGTTTCTGAGAGTCACCGTTTTTCAAATCATAAACAAAGAAGAATTAAGTACATCCCCATCATCATATTTTAAATTTTACAATAGTATTTTCCTGTGTTATGACGGTTCCGAAATCTTAAGAAATAAGCACGTAGCGGACCGCGTTATAGATTCTTTAATGCCGCGCATGAAAATAGGTTATATTAATGACGGTCCTGTATTTCAATTGGATATAAAGGAGCCCGGAAAGAAAGTGGAGATCAATGACCCCGCGGTGAATCCGTACGATTTTAAAGAAAAACCTGTTACCGATACGGTTAATTTTAGCAAACGGAGATAATATTAAATACCCTTTTCTGGCGCGAATATGCAGCGCAAGCAAAAGTTAGGCGTACTCGTGACTTTACAAATTATACATTTCAGTTAATAAGTATTTTGCAGCTACATTCTCTACCTTTATAATCATCATGCTAATCCATAAAGAAATTAGAGACAACGAACTTTATTTGTATATGAACGGCAAACTCATTTACAAAAAATGGCTTGACACAGGGGTATCAAAAGTATTTGATGTTATGGCTTATGGCAAAAACACGCTCGTAAGTATCAGGGATCCGGAGCAGCAGGAAAAACGTGAGTTGATATCAGTCAACGCGCTATTAAAATTAAAAGCAACCGAAAATGGTGGAAGGCGAACCGGCATATTAAGCGGATACAGGCCGGATCATGTTTTTGAATATGACGCAAACGGCAACATGATTGAGGCATTTATAGGGGATATTAGATGGGACGACGGCCTTGCAATTGAGCCCGGCGAAGAAAAAGTAGTAACAGTAAGATTCTTGCCACGTTTAAAAATAGAGCAATATCTAAATATTGGCCGAAAATGGTGGATCCACGAAGGAGCAAGATGCCTTGGAGAAGCGGAATTAATTGAATTTGCTTAAATAAAGCAATCATTTTAAATGATCATTAACCTCAAGGCAAAATTAGCTGTAAGCATTATAGGATTATTTTTGTTGTATGCTTGCGCAAACAAACAACCTAAAAATGTTATCTCAAGAATTGAAATAGCAAGTGATGGCGGTGAGCTACCATTCAACGGCCGGGTGTTTGCCTTTGACAGTACGTTAAATTGCAGCTTTTACGGCGGAAAATACTTTAAAAAAAGAGGTTTCTTCAGGGGGAGGATCACATCTGAGTTTTGGGAAGACGTAAACAAGAAGCTGGCAAATGCAGATTTTAAAGATGCCGATTCTACAGATAATATAAGCATGGCTGATGCCCCATATCTTGAAGTAAGTATATCTGCAGGCAGTTATAAAAAACGAATAGTTAGATGTACTTGTGGTAAAAAAACTCCTTTGCTGGACACTTTAGAATGGATATTAAAAAATTACGACCAAGCCAGCCTAATGAAAAGTAATGACTCTGTAAGATTTGAAACTACTTATCAATATCCTTTGAAATTCCCTCCTATGAGGTAAATAATTCAAGTGCAGATAAGGTCACGAGTACACAATCCAACTTCGCATACTCGCTCTGGCGCGAGTATGCAGTGCAGGCAAAAACGTGGCGTACTCGTGACTTTACATAGTTAAATTAAAAGAAAATGGATCAATATCTACAACCCAATCAATCATACCTGCGCTTAATCGACGATTATAAAAAACACGGCACTTTGGTTGTTGCTTTTGATTTTGACAATACTGTTTATGATTTTCATGGCACCGGCAACAGCTATCGGTACGTGACAGATCTTTTAAGAAGATGCCATAAAGCAGGCTTTTATCTGATCTGTTTCACGGCTAATAGCGACACCACTGCTATTAGTGATTATTTAAAGACCAATGATATACCTTACAATGGGATCAATGAAAATCCGCCATTCTTTAAATGCGATAGCCCTAAAGTTTATTATAATATTTTGCTTGATGACCGCGCAGGATTGATCCAGGCTTATACAGAACTTGATCTTTTACTTAGAACGACAGAGTAACATCTATTACTTTCAAAATGAAATATTATCATCAGGAAGCATTAAAATATCTGTAATAAAAAGAGGCTGATGACAGCCTCCTTTTATTTTATTTAACTTATAACTCATTCAATATCCATCGCGGTCTTCATCATTTTTCAATGAGATGAATGTAAGGTTCATGAATATGATGATTTTTAATGTATTTAATTTTGTTCTTATTTTTAATATAAATGTTTTTGGCATCTATTTTCTGGGTAGCTACAAAACCATCAGGAAGACTATCCGCCGAAGTAGTCACAACCATAAATGTGTCGGGCATTAATACCATTTCGCGCTCCTGCTCATCCAACATTTGCTTGATCTGTTTTTTGCTCAATCTCGACCAGGTTTCATTAAATACCTTGGCAGAATCCGGATTTTGAGCAAACGTGACCTTTTCATGGTACTTATTGGCCATCGCTTGCATATGCTTTTGGTAATAGGAAAGCTTACCCTTAACAGAGAGACAGGAACTCATTATACTGGTAAGCAACAATAATAAATACATAGTTTTTTTAACCTGCATTGGGTCGTTTTTTTTAATACTTAATTAGGATATATCCAAGGGAATGTAGAACTCCAAACTGCCGTATTAAGGGTGAGCGGTGCAGATTGAGAAGCAACAGTTGATGTTGACCCTCCAATAACATGCAGTGTTTTCACCAATGACACCTGACCCGAATAGCCTAAATTAGCAGTTTGCGAGTTATTGGTTAAAGAAAATATATTTGAAATTGGTGTGTAATCAAAATTATAGCTATAATAATAAAGCGTGCCGCCCGTTCCTGCATAGACTCCTGAAGGAGCCGATGATTTTAAACTGGATACGCCAGAAATTATATTAACCCTGCTCATTTTGCTATAATATTGAAAAGATGCAAAATAACTGACCGTATAGTATCCAAGTTCACTGGAACCTACGCGTTGTGAACTTGACCATGCATACGAACCGTAACCGGTTACAGTGTCATCATCATTCGTCGCCAATGTTGAACTTGTTTTTAATGATTCGGTTGAGATCTTCTTAATTGAAGTTGAAAGCGTGTTTGGCACAACTTTAATGTCTTTAGCTAACGACGAGAACACAGCTAAAGAGTCATCCAAAGCTTTTAGCTCGTTACCGGTAAGAACATAATTGTTAGTGCCGCTTGTTGAGATCACTTTTAGATTGGGATACTTGGCCAGTAATTGCTCTAATTGTTGAGGCGCTTTGGCCCTTGTTTTGGCATCATTCTCCTTTTTACAAGCAGAAAAAATAAACACAGAAATAGCTGCGATAAAGAATAGGTTTTTTTTCATAATATGATATGTGTTAAAATTTAGTATTCAAAGCTACCGGCTCTAATTATTATTATATTTTATGATACTATCTTATAATAGATGGATATTAACTTATTATATAATCCTTAAAAGTAAATGAGGTCCCCAAAGCTAAACGGTGCCATAGTTAATGGCATTTTACATCCCTTCGCTGGTGCACGCGTGCCGCATGTTCCTCTCAACCTTGCCTTGACCCCAGTTAAATTAAGCTATCTTGCTAAATATTATTTCAAAACAAAATGAGTAAAGTACACGCGACACGCGTGCACCAGCAATGGGCTGAAATAATTAAGTTTATCTGAGTTATCAACACAAGTTAAAGTAAATCTAAATCCCTTTTTCATGAACAGAATTTGGACAGTCTGCATTTTTATGACTTTAATATGCGTAAACACCGTTTTTGCCCAAAAAGCTTCGTTACACTCTGTAAAGATCGAATGGGAGTCGTTTTCAACCGAAAGTTTCCGTGACGTTAGCTGCGATGATTTTGAATACTCTTTTTTAGATACACGCAAGTATTGCGTAATAAGTAAAAAACCTGAACTAACAAGGTTAAGTTCATTGCGAATAAGTAAGTTTTTTAAAACCGAAAAGGAGTTCAAATCAATAGACGTTCGGGGCAAAATAATTTTCAGCTATTCAAACTCAACTGTTAAGTATTGCTTTGATCAATTTGGGCATTTCTGTTATCGGGGAGCATTATTTAATAACAAATCACTTTGGGCATTTATCATCAATACTATTCCAAAAGCAGATCAATGAATATACCCGCTATCCACTTGGCTGGCACGCGCGCGTCGCGTGTGCCTTTCAATCCAGCCGAGAATACCCAATTAAGTGAAGTTAAGCTCTTATAATAAGGAACACTCGGCACGCGTGCACCAGCAATAGGCTTTGATAAAACTACCGCAACATTGGCTTAAATAAACTACATCAACAACACTTTCCAGGCATCCATTACCCGGCCGTTATCTAACAATTGCTTAGCTTTTAAATGCAGGTGCAGGGTGCGGGTTTGGCTATCATTGATGGTAGCATCAATCAGTTCTTTCATTTCATCGGTTAAACCAAAAGCTCTTACCTCCTCATCGGATGGTAGCGTTTCAACAAGCCCCAATACCCCCAGATTATTCCCGGTTAATACTTTGGAGTATTTAACCTCTTTTGGAAAAGCATCTACGCCGATACCTATTCCGGCACTGCCTGTTGGTTTGGAAATTTTAAATAAATTATCGTTAGTTACCCTACAATACCAATCGCCGCCTAAACGAGCCACCAGGTCTATTTTATGCGGGTCTATTTTATCATTAGCATCCAAAATAGCTTCACTGATATGAATCCGTTTCACCTCGGCAATAACCAAATTACCCGCGCCCCCGTTTTTTCCTAACGATATCACATCATTCACTACACATTCCAATTGAACGGTCGATTCCGCTACCCTTGGTGGCTTTACCGTCTCCGAAGCCAATTCAGTAAACCCCGCTTTCGAAAATTCATTTACTCCTTTTTTGTAATCCAAACTGGTTAAATAGGTCTGTTGCACCATATCATAGTTCACAATATTAATTACACATTCAGGCACTTCCAAAACGTTTTCGAGCGTGTGTTTAGTGGTATTGTCACGCGCCCTACTTGTTGGCGAAAAAACGCATATTGGTGGGTTGATACTAAAAACATTAAAAAAACTAAACGGACTTAAATTAACCTGGCCGTTTTTGTCAATAGTGGATACAAAGCAAATTGGCCGGGGTGCAATGGCATAGTGCAAATAAACCTGCATTTCGGCCGGTGTCAACGATGATGCATCAATAGATCTTAACTTCATTCAAATTTTTATTTAAAGCTTAACCAACCTGACAGCTATTTTCTTTGATCCGGTACCGACCATTTGGTTTGTTCTTGTGCCACTGGTCGAAGTTTAGCGATAGCCTAACTTCGTCCTAAAATGAGTTAAGCTTTCAGCTTAACCTTATGACGGCAGTAAATCCTTTATTGCTATTCAGAGCACGCAAGCAAAATGCTTGAGTTAAGCTATCGCTAAGCTCCGACCAGAATCAGAGTTTCCCGGATCTTCATCACCTCGAAATACTAAAACTACCGCTTATCTCCACAACCTCACCGGGCGCCCATGCCGAAAAATTGAGATTAGTTTTAGTTTTAAATGTTCCCTCAATTAAGGTGTCACTCGTTTTATATTTTGTGATCTGGGTTGTACCACGTTCGTAAAGCCCCCAGGTCATGGTGTAATTATTTGAAGGTATAGAAAAGCCGCAGGTATACAAATCAACTTTTCCTCCTTTAAAGCCAAGGTAAGTCAGAAGGAAGCCCTGTGTTCTGTCGGCACTATGCGCAGAGATCATGGTTGTCGGGCTACCATTCCAGGGTTCAAAGATCTCGCTCATCGACAGGCTATCTTTAGGCGTTTCAAACGTATAGGTTTTTCCCTTTACATTTATTGTTACCTTACCGGTTTGCGGTACGGTACACAATGAAGCCAAATAGGCATTTTTAATCCCGGCCCTTATCAGGTTATTGTTGTTTTGATAAATAATTTTGTTTTGCTCATCATAAACAACCAATTTACCATTGTTACCGTTGAACTCGCAGAGAAGGAAGGTAAACTTAAAATAGCCATTGTTATCAAGATTACTCAGCATCTTTTTGCCGTTAAAAGTAAACTCGGCCCTGCCCTTCACGCCGTTAAATCCGCAATCTTCTATTTTACCCTCAAAGGTGGTTATGTATGGCGCCAATTTAACAACCAGTGGCTGCTCTAATTTTTTATCGACCGCAATTGGCGGGATTAAAAAGGCATTCAACATATCATAACACGGCGATGTTACGGCTGTACGTATTTGTGTATTGGCGGGCACGTAAATTAATGCAACGCCTTTCGAGTTAATTCTTACGCCCGAAAAACTATTAACGGCGTAATTATCTATACCGCAACCAAGCCTAAAAAAGCTGGCCGGGTTTGAATTGCCATCCGTTACATAAGCCCTGAGCAAAGCTTGAGGATAAGCTGTGCCCCATTGCAAATAGGATAGGCTTGTTGTGCTACCGGTAAAATATTGTCCGTTCAAGGTGGCGTCACCGGCTTCTTTCCAGATATCATCGGCTTCGTCGTAACTCCATATCTTTATTGAGTTGCTTTTATTAATGTAAACATATCGCCAGTCAATTTTATAAGTATAATTAACCGGCTTTACCAGTTTAAGCAGTTGCCCGGTGTTGCCATAAACCTGCACATTCATCCCTCCCCAATGGTCTAACACAACTTTCTGATTCGTTGCCGTTAAAGCCCTGTTATCCCCCGGTAACTTATCCGCATATTCGCTAATAATATTGGGAGGCATTTTTACGGTCACGTTTCCATTATAGGCACTTCCGTCTTGATTAACAAAGCTATTAGGCTGAAAAACCAGCGTAGCATAAGTAGTGGTGATGGTACCGCCGCTTGCCGATCCGAAACTGCCGGCGGTTTGTTCCAAAATTAAAAGGTAAGAAAGGTTTTCTATCGTACTATTCTCTTCCAGCGTAAAGGTTTTACTGAATTTGAAATACCCGTTTTTAGATATCGAAAGTTTTACCTTATCAGCGTTGCTTACTTTGCCGGTATACTCAAACAAGCCGGAAGCTGAAGTTATGGTTTTATGTCCATCTATAGTAACTTCCACTCCTTCGGCCGCAGAACCATCAGGGTTCTTTACATCACCCGATAAACCAATTTCTGTCACTCCTGGACCGGGTGTAGGTGGTGGTATTATTTCTTTTGTGTTTTCTCCTTTTCTACATCCATAAAAAAATAAAACAGCAAAACACAGTACGATAAGGCGGTTTAGTTTCATGCTCAAAAATAGCTAATATCCACCTCATTGTAAAAATCAATCGCCATTTATGCTATCAATTCTTACTACCACAAGGGCAAGGAGTTTCGCTTTATCAACTTATCTGAAAAATTCACGAGTACTCAGCCCACACCCCTAGCGCTACATACTCACGCCGGTTAAAGATGCTTTCGGTAGTCTTTAGGAAAGGAGCGTTTTGATTTAAGTACTACTTTTTCGGTATAGCGAAAATGGAAACAAACAAATATTTTTAACGCTAATAGAGAACAAAAATTAGTTTTAGTTAAATGCCCCAGTCAGCGAGTGAGAGGGGCATTTTGATTTATATTCAATGTAACTCAAAAGCGAGCAAGCTTACAGTAGCATTGCCCATTTATAGCTTTAATTGCAGGTTGAGAATCAGAAAAAAGGTTGAAGTTATGTTACCACTAAACTTCGACCAGGATAAAGATTTACCATCTTTTAAACGGCAGGAATTTGCCTTCCATCACCACTTTAACGCGGTCGCCGGCAGGGTTTTCAACTTTGCTGATATCCATGGTAAAATCAATGGCGCTCATGATGCCATCGCCAAACTGTTCATTGATGATAGCTTTTAAGGTTGTACCATAAACCAGCAGCAATTCATAAAAACGGTATTGGGTAGGATCTTTAGGAGGCATTTGATCTAATGAGCCTCTGTCGGGGATCTCTTGTAGGGAAATCACCAATTCGGCATCCAGTTCAAGCAGTTCACCGATCTTTTCAGCCTCGTGTTTTTCCATTACGGCCTGCCCATGCAGGGCGAGGGTTGTCCATACCAAACTCCGTCCAATGGCATCGGCCAGTTCCTGGTATTTAACCTGTTTATTTTTGATCTGCCTGATGATGATTTCAGTTGCTGTTATCCTGTTCATTTTGCTTTTCTTTTTGAAAGTAAAATTAGCAGTTAACCTACTGTAAACCATGGTGCTTTTCAGGCAAGCAATGGTACAAATCAACGATTTTTAGCGTTTGGTATACAACCTTAACCCTGCTTCAGTAATAAAGCATCGTCAGCTTTAAACTATCACCGGTCGAAATTATGCTTCGCTAAACTTCGACCTGCCAACCACCGGTTGACGAAGCTACGCTTCGTCATAAAAAGAGAAAAGCACAAAACTAAACTTCCCGGCTTTAACCAATGGTGGCAGTACTTTGTCACCATCAAAATTCTAAGACCTGGTCTTATCTAAAAAGTATCAAAAAAAGGATAAAAACACGCTCAAAAATCAGCCCTTATTTTCAGCAAAAGTGAAACACCTAACAGATACTCCATAAAGTTTTAAATACTGATTAACAACGATTTAAGCATGTTCCATACAAAAACTTAAACGCGTGATTATCAAACAATAACGTTTTTTACCCATTCCGCTGTTTTACTCTCAAAAAATGGAACACATGAGTTTTTCAAAAAAAGAAGCACCGGGCTTTTTTCACTTTTTTTTGGGGA
>Ga0163162_10001613_pt1 | contig 21119 bp, 19 predicted proteins | sample S55metaG_FD_115310 | JGI IMG/M metagenome (GOLD analysis project Ga0163162, IMG submission 115310) | Switchgrass rhizosphere microbial communities from Kellogg Biological Station, Michigan, USA - S5-5 metaG | ecosystem: Host-associated > Plants > Roots > Rhizosphere > Soil | place: USA...
CACATATAAATAGGTGTTATTCCACATCACGCCATAAACGGTGGTATTGTTGGGCGTACCAATGATGGCCTTTGTAACAGCCGTATTGGTGATCCATGCCGATTCATTCAGATTACCATCAACTGTAATGGTGGCGCTGGTTTTATTGGCGGTGATGGTCGGGGTTTGGGCAAATGCAATTAAAGACAGGAAGCTGGAGAGCCCCGCAATGGCAATTTTTCTCATAAGCAGAATTTAGAGGTGAAAAAGTCAGTCTTAACTAAATTGACGAAATTCCTGTACATATACAAGGATCAGCGGAATAAAAGGCAAAAGAATCCGGGCATTGCCTGGCCATACCCGAAAGCGTGTATTTTACGCGGCTTACCCCGACTTTCAAATAATCAACGTTTAACCATTTATTTTTATTTGGGGGCGCTTAAAACGGCCGGAAGGGCGTAAATTAGTAGTTGCTAATCCTGATTCATTCATCTACAAAAAACAAATAAAATGGGCACCACGGAAGAAGCTGTAAAAATTAAGTGGGGCGTTGATCCCACGCACAGCGAAATCGCATTCAAGGTGAAACACCTGATGATTACAACTGTTACCGGCAAATTCAGTGAATATGATTGTGTGATCTATTCTACCGGTGAAGACATCATGACAGCGGAGGTAGATTTTTGGTTAGATCCCGCTTCGGTAAGTACAGGAGACGCCAAACGTGACGAACACCTGAAAAGCCCTGATTTTTTCGATGTCGAAAATTTTAAGCAAATCAATTTTACCGGTAACACCATTGAAAGCGTGGACAAAGACGGCAGTTATGAACTGTGGGGTGACCTTACCATCAAAGGAATTAAACGACAGATAAAATTAGACGTGGAATTTGGCGGCGTGATGAAAGATCCATGGGGCAACGAAAAAGCAGGTATCTCCCTCAATGGAAAAATCAATCGCAAGGATTGGGGGTTGAACTGGAACGCTGCGTTGGAAGCTGGCGGCCTGTTGGTTTCCGACGAAGTTCGCATCAGCTGCGAAGTGCAACTGGTAAAGCAATCCTGATACGGTCGAGGCTGTTTATTTTTTGAATTCAACCAGCCATTCCGAAAGGTATTCACTCTTATCGGGCAAAATATCTTTGTAAAATAGTCGCGCCTGCCTTCCCATTCGAAGGCAGGTGTTTTTTTCTGTCTTATCTTCCTCAGTATTCAATGGTTGCAGGGAAGGATACCACAGCGTGTGGCCGGGTTTGGAAAAAAGCAATGTGGGTTTCGACCATTGTTGCGAATGATTACCTGTTCCCAGGTCTGCGTTCAAATTATAGGAGATGTAAATGCTGTTGCCTTTCCAGCTGGCGTCTTCCGATTTCGCCATCAACATTACCCAGCACTGCAGGTATTTGTTCCAGCTAACTGAAGGCCCCCAATAATATTTACCCAGCGGTGCAGATGTGGGCCCACCACCTTCTTCCACTGGAATTTGCAGGGAACGAATGGGAGCGCCCACACCATTATAAGAAGCTGAAAAGGCTTTGCCATTCCATCTTTTCGCTTTGCCAGCCGGTGCATCCAGGTCTTTCAGCGCGATGCGGGCGATGCTTACGCACTGGCCTTTGCGCGTAGCCTCCGGATTGAACCTCACAGAATCGTACTGGCCCGGATAGCCGTATTCTCCGTAAAAAAGATAGAGGTATTCACCGCTCACTATTGCGGACGGATCGCCAACGCCTCCCGCAAAAGTGACGGAAGTGTTGTGGGGTTTCAGGATCATGCGCGGCTGAAGGTCTTCAATAAAAATACCGCGGTTGCTCCAGCTATGACCGCCATCCGTGGATTTCATAATTCCAATCCGGCAAACGGCAGCAGGTGTGGTGTCACCAGTCAGGCCCTGTGGCCATTTGTGGTTAATATAACCCTCACGCGTAGCCGAATTATAAGGAAGTGTGGCGGGATAATTTTCATTGTGATAGACCGCATACAGTGTTTTCCCGGTTTTATCGGCTGCTGATTGATATACTGTTTCGAACCAAACTGCGCCGTGCAGACCGGCCTCGCCGGGTTTTGAATTGGGTGGCATTGATGGCTCCCGAAATTCCGATGCGCTTCGCGAAAAGGTCTCATCAGGATTGAAACCATCGGCGAATTTCAATTCGCGGCTATATCCCCACAACGGATCCTCCCCATACTTTCCCGGAAATATTCTGAACGTGTCGCCCACCCAAACTTCTGCCATATTGCAGTCCACAAAGGAATTGAACAGGAACCTGGGCGTTGCAGTGAGTATGGCCCGCGGAAGATTTATTTGATGCCCGGTCGGTTCGCTATCTGGAATACCCGATAACGCACCCATCGATACCAGGCAGGAGAAGAGAAGAACATGCATTTTATTTTTCAAAGCACGAATTTTAGATTGATGGCATCGATCAGGCCTGTTTTTTCACTTCATCTTTCAGGTGATCTGAAAGTCTGAGCGTAAGTGCAATCAGTGTAAGCGTGGGGTTGGGAGCCGCGGCCGTGGCATAGCAGGAGGAGCCGGCGATATACAGATTCGAAATGCCGTGCACCCTGCATTGGCTATCAACAACACCCAGTTTGGGATCATCATGCATCCGCGTGGTTCCCATGTGGTGCCAGCCACCACCGGTGAAGTCGGGCCAAGTGTCGTCTTTCTCATCCTGTAAATATTCCATCAGCTTTATCCTGCCCAGTCCGGCCTTGCCAAATTGTTCGCCCATGATTCTATACATGGTTCTTACACTTCTTTTTTCGAAAGGGGTAAGCACCCAATTTAATTTCGCACGCGGAACACCGAGTGCGTCGGCCTCGGTATCCAGGCTCACACGCGAATCAGGATTTGGCGCCTGTTCAATGCGCGTGAACATTTGAAAGGCAGAACTTCCTTCAGCGGACTCCGGCTGCGACTTTTCATCTGCCTTTCTGAATGAGCCCAGCATATTTTCCATGCTCTTCCTGGGATCGGCATCGTTCCAGCTTTTTATTGCAGGCAATACATTTTGTGCCACTTCCAGCCTTTCCAATGACGATGTTCCATTCAGTATACCATATTTTTCCTGCAATGCGGGATGAATAGCCAATTCAGCCCTTGCCTTGGTTTTTCCAAATTCGAACTGGAATATTTTAAAACGCCCGGGTTTAAAAAGATGCAGTTCAGCCGACCTTATTTCCAGGTGTTCCATAAAGTAACGGCCAACCAGGTCCTGGTCGTTTCCCAGCCCGCTTTTTGCCTGCTGGTTGGAAGCCAGCAAAAGCCTTGCGTTTTGAACAGCGCAACAGGCGAGCACAAATTTTTTGGCTTTGACCTGATGCGTTTTTCCCGCCAGGTTTTTGATGGTTACTTCCTTTACCGATTTTCCATTTTCGTCGGCGGTGATTTGCGTGACATTGGCATAGGTGTACAAATGGATATTGCGGGCATTCACGATTGTGTTTCGATATTTTTCACCGAAACGGGTGGGCGGACTGAATTGCCAGATTTTATGCCACACCGCCTTCTCATCTATTTCAAAAGGCACCATTGATGGATCGGTCTTTTTCCAATAGTCTACACTGTAGTCGTAAGGACCGAGGTCGATATTTTTATGTGCGCGTGCGTAGAAGGGATCAAGTTCTGCACGTGTAATGGGCCATCCGCTGTGCGGAACCCAGGCTCTTTTTTGAAAATCAATTTCATCGAACACCGAACAGAAGCCAGCCCAATGCCCGGTGGTGCCACCAAACTGGTGAAGCCGGCAGGAGGTGAGCGGATAATAATGTTGACCCGTTGTTTTGCCAGCGAAGAGTTCCTGCATTTTCGGATCGTAATCGAAACCACCGCCTTCCAGCAGAATTACTTTATAAGGAGAACCGATCCATTCCAGCGCCATGCTTATTCCTGCAGCACCGGCGCCAATAATGCACAGGTCACCTTCAATGGTGGTCCCATTTTCAATTTTTCTCGCGTCGGTGTGCATGGATGAATTTTATTTTGATTGAAGAGAAAACAAAGCGCACTGACGTGCTTCTGTATCACTTAACACCCATCCTTTAATGATATGTGTTTTTCCATTTTCAAAATCTGAATGAATTTTCTGTGCTATCCATTGTTCCCAAACTGCTTGTTGCGGTTTCTCGGGTGGCGTCAGCGCCGTCAATAATTTTTCGGGATCATTTTCATCCGGAATGGTGGTTAACCATGCTTGTCCGATGGAGCGTATGGTGGCTTCATCACAGAGTTGTGACAAATCATGCGGATGATAAACCCATGATGGAGCACTGGTTGAAGTGTTGCTGCAACCTCCAAAAGGTAAGGCCGCCGTGATGACACCGGTGCCCGAAATCCAAAGGAAATGCCTACGTTTCATAAAATGAATTTAGCCATTAAAACAGTAGGAGCAAACAGGTTTGGTGTAAATGGTTTTTATCACCGCATTTGGCGTAGGCTAAGAATAGTGATGAGAAACCGCCGAGTCCCTTCGCCTTCGGCGAAGTAGACTCAGCGGAGATATATCAATCTTTTCTCCCCCCTCTCCGCGAGGAGAGGGGGTCGGGGGGTGAGGCCGCATTTGGCGCCCCGCCGATGGCGGGGTCCCGCTTGTGCCGCTGGTTGAAGTATTATGTCACAAGCGTCCCGCTTGTGACATTACCTGCAATTTTTTTGTTGACGATTTAGTTGAAGGTCTGGTGCAAGCGGGATGCTTGCACCAGACAAACTCATGACCTCGGCACAAGCGGGACGCTTGCGCCAAATAAGAGAAACCGTCTCACACCAATTGTTCTTCAATCAGCTTCGCCATACATGCAATCCATTCCGGATTTTCATTCATTGCGGGAATCATTCTGAGGTCCTCACCACCGCTGTTCAAAAAATCTTCTTTTCCTTCCATTTCAATTTCTTCGAGGGTTTCCAGGCAATCACTTACGAACGCCGGACAAACCACTAATAATTTTCTAATCCCCCGTTGAGGAAACTCTTTAAGCTGTTTAACCGTATACGGTTTAAGCCAGGCATCAGTACCCAGCCTGCTTTGAAAACTATAACTGAATTTTGAGTCTGGGATTGCAAGGGCCGCGGCCACCAGGTTGGTGGTCGTGATGACCTGGTGCCGGTAACAGAAATGATGGGCAACCGAAGGTGTTGAGCAACAGGGAGCAGATTGCAAACAATGCGAATGCGTGGGATCGGTTTTCTTTACATGTCGTTCGGGAATGCCATGAAAACTGAAGAGAATGTGATCGTAAGGTTGGTTCAGCCAGGGCTTGATGGAGGAAGCCAGCGCCTGGATATAAGCGGGATGACGGTAAAACGGCGGAACCACCCGGATTTGTGAGGAATAGCTTTCTTTTTGGTGTTCTGATTTTACATCTTCAACCGCTGTTTCATAGCTGCTCATGGCATAGTGCGGATACAATGGGAATAGCAGCAATGTTTTAAGATCTTTATTTTCTGCATGAATACGGTGAAGGGTATCCGAAGCGGAAGGATCGCCGTAACGCATACAATAATAAACAGGGTAGGCAACCTGTTCTTTTACCAAACTAACCTGGTTTTTGGTATGAACCACCAGCGGCGAACCCTCCGCCGTCCAGATGCTTTTGTATTTTTCTGCACTTTTGGAAGATCGTCGGGGAACGATTAACCCTTTTACCACTACGGTACGCAACCATCGTGGTATATCAAGCACACGCTCATCCATCAAAAATTCGGTGAGATAGGGCTTAAGGGCTTTGGTATCAGGACTTTCCGGTGAACCCAGGTTCATTAACAAAATGGCAGTAGTGGACATAGCACGCAAATGTACATTGCAGATTTACATAATTTGACGAATGTGAATTTTTACCGAGGCATGACAGTTCATTTAATATACAGCTGATCTTTGTAAATTATGGTTGGATAAATATGGGTGCAGAACAGTTGACAATACCGGATCATATCATTTCCCGACTTTTTGTTGCAGGCATTAACTACCACAAGGCCGACATTGGCATGAGGGGGCTTTTTGCTGTGGACGCGCAACGCGCCGCAAATATTCTGGAAGAAGCCAGTGCTTCAGGCATCAGGAGCGCATTTGTGCTGAGCACCTGCAACCGCACCGAAATATATGGTTACTGCCAGCAGGACCAGGAACTGACAGAAATACTTGTGAAGCACAGTCGTGGCACAGCCGACCAATTTCATACCCTGGCTTATAAGAAAAGAGGACGCCAGGCACTTCAACACCTGTTTGAAGTATCGGCAGGATTGGATTCACAAATTATCGGCGACAATGAAATACTGGGCCAGCTTAAACAAGCGGTTGCCCTTAGCCGTGAGCATCAAATGATCGGTCCGATTATGGACCGCACCCTCAATTTTGCTTTTCAATCGGCAAAAGCCATCAAAACAAAAACGCAATTAAGTACCGGAACAGTTTCCGTGTCGTACGCCGCCATTGAATGGCTGCGCAAACACGAAGGTGTTAAGACCGGTAATATCCTGGTATACGGAGTTGGAAAATTCGGCAGAAATGTTGCGAAGAATATCCGCACCTATTTTCCCGGCGCCAGCTTGCGGGTGATTAACCGCACCGATGTGGTTGCTGCTTCCTTTGCCGAAGAAGCCGGTGTATCATGGGTTCCCCATGCTCACCTGCAGGAGGCGCTGGCAGAAGCCGACATTATCTTTGTTTGTACAAACGCCGGTGAATATACCCTGCTGCCTGAATTTTTTGAAGAAGGAAATAAGAAAACGATCGTTGACCTTTCGGTTCCTTTGAATGTGCATCCCGCCATCAGCAGGCTGAATGGTATCAGGGTGGCTGACGTTGACGAAGTTTCGGCATTGTTGTATGAAACCCTCCAGGCCAGGAAAGCAGAAATTCCGCAAGCGATGAAAATGCTGCAGGAATTTCAGCAGGAATTTTTCGACTGGCTCGCCATGTATCAACATTCCGCCCATATCAGGGAAATGAAAAATAAATTGTACGCATTGAACGGCATCCAAACTGCCGCCTGTGAAATGGCTGACAACGCCGAATGGATAGAGGCGCAATTGCAAAACCGGGTTGACAAAACGGTTCACTACCTGGCTGAAAACCTGCGAACCAAAAAGGAAAAAGGCTGCCAATTCATCCACGCTTACACCCATTTCCTCGAAACTGCTCCTCCGAATCATTCCCTCACCAATACCCGATAACATGATCAGGGTGGGTACCAGAGATAGTCAGTTGGCCTTGTGGCAGGCTGAAACAGTGAGCCGTCAGTTGGCGGCAAACCATCATTCCACACAACTGGTGCATATCAAAAGCGAAGGTGACCTGAACCTCACTACGCCATTGTACGAAATGGGCGTGCAGGGCATTTTTACGCGCGCGCTGGATGTGGCGCTGCTGAACAATGAGATCGACCTGGCGGTCCATTCTTTTAAAGACATTCCTATACAACCCGCGAAAGGGTTGAAAGTAGCCGCCATACTGGAACGCGCCAACCCATATGATGTGCTGGTATGCCAGGACGTGGAATCGCTTATGCGTTACCGTGATGGAGTGGAAACGGGAAGGAGTGGCGGTGAAATAGCCACCAGCAGCATTCGCCGCCGGGCGCAATGGTTGCACCGCTTCCCGCAACAAGCCATCGTTTCATTGCGCGGCAATGTGAATACCAGGCTTCAAAAATTGAAAGACGCCAAATGGGACGGCGCCATTTTCGCGGCCGCAGGCTTATTGCGGCTGGGGCTTACCGAGAAAGAAACGGGACCTCAATGGCTTTTGTCGTGGATGCTGCCTGCACCTGCGCAGGGTGCCATGGCCATTGTTTGCAGGGAGAACGACGAAGAGATGATGGCTGCTGCCGCTCCTTTGCATCATCACCACACGGCCATTTGTACCACTGTTGAGCGTGATTTTTTGCGCATCATGATGGGCGGCTGTTCAACACCCTACGCGGCCCTGGCTGAAATAACCAGCGACATCGTGCACCTGAAAGCGAATATCACCAGCACAGATGGAAAGGACCAGATTGAAATTGCGGTGCAGGATAATATTACCAATTATGCCACGCTCGCAGCAAATGCGGTAGCGGCAATTAAAAAGCAAGACGTGCACCAGCTTTTGAAGTATTGAGAACCACCACTACTATATTGTCGACAAAGCGATTGAAGCCAGCCCTTATCCGAATTGCTGAATCAGCGGGTTTTGCCGTGCTGCAACATGATTTTATAAAAACGGTTTCCATTGTTGACGAGAACGCCACACATGCTTTGTCGACCGTTGGCGAATGGCTGGTATTTACAAGTAAGCAGGCGGTGAAAATATATAGTGCTTTTAGGAAATCTGCATCGCTAAACAACCCGCATAAAATTTATTGCCTGCAGGGAGAAACCATGAAGGCAGTATCTAAACTGGTGAATTGCGAAATAGCCGGCGTTGCCAATGATGCGGCTTCATTGTCCACACTCATCGTGCAGGAAGGTCGCGCCAATTCGCTAAGCTTTATTTGCGGCAAAATGAGACGCAACGATTTGAGTACCGCCTTGCGCGCCGCTGGCGTAACGATTAAGGAAATCCCGGTGTACGATACTGTTTACAATGGGAAACCGATCGGAGATTCTTATAAGGGTCTTCTTTTTTTCAGTCCGAGCGCAGTGGAGAGTTATTTTCAAACGAATATTCTTCCCGTGGCGTTACCGTCTTTCTGTATTGGAAACACCACGGCTGCCAGTTTTCGCGAACACAGCAACAATCCCGTGATTGTCGCTGTCGAACCGAGCCAGGAAGCGATGGTAGAAGCGTTCATAAAATATTTTTCAAACTTAGAAAACAACAAACCGAATGACCGGACACCAGGCATTGACAGAAGGGGAAAAGGAAATCGTGACAGGCTTGCAAAATGATTTATTTCTGCGGGCCCTGCGCGGTGAAAGCGTGCCACGTCCACCCGTTTGGATGATGCGGCAGGCCGGCCGGTATTTACCGGAATACCAGGAATTGCGGGCGCGATATGATTTCTTCACCCGTGTGCAGAGTCCTGACCTCGCCGCCACCATCACCATTCAACCGGTTGACAGGGTTGGTGTGGATGCAGCCATTTTATTTAGTGACATCCTGGTGGTGCCGCAGGCGATGGGCCTGGTGGTGGAAATGAACGAGGGAAAAGGACCTCAACTTCCGGAAACCATCACCGGCATGAACGATGTGCTAAAGTTAAAAGTGGAGGAAGCGCACCTTCGATTGAAATATGTGTACGATGCCATTCAAACTACAAATGCCCGGTTGAATGGCCGCGTACCCTTGATTGGATTTGCAGGCGCACCGTGGACCATCTTTTGCTACATGGTGGAAGGAAAAGGAAGCAAAACATTCGACAAAGCAAAAGCTTTCTGTTATGAGAAACCCGATGTAGCGCACGCTTTACTGCAAAGCATTACGCTTGTTACCATTGCCTATTTAAAAGAGCAGGTGAAGGCTGGCGTGCATGCCTTACAAATTTTCGACAGCTGGGGCAGTGTGTGGGACAAAAAAGACTACGCCTTATACTCCATGCCTTATATCAACCAGATTCTGCAACAATTGCGCGATGAAATTCCGGTCATCGTTTTTGCAAAAGGTGTTTGGCATTCGTTACCGGAAATGGCCGGCACAGGCGCGGCCGCGTTGGGACTGGATTGGACGAACACACCGGCGGAAGCCAGGCGACTGACGGAAAATAAAATTACCCTGCAGGGAAATTATGATCCGATCAAATTATTACAACCCATTGAAAAAATAAAACGCGACGTGGACGAAATGATTGGCGAATTCGGAAAGGATCGCTATATCGTGAACCTTGGCCATGGCATTGTGCCACAGATACCCGTGTCACACGCCCAGGCCTTTGTAGACGCCGTTAAAAACTGGGTGGAAAAATAATCAGGACAGCAATGATTAGCAAAGCACCAACCATTAAAGCAGAATTCAGCAGCCACATCAGGCAGCTGCAAAATGATATTTGCGCTGCGTTGGAAAAAGCCGATGGCAGTGTTCAGTTTAAGGAAGACAAATGGCAGCGTAGCGGAGGTGGAGGAGGATGGAGCCGTATTTTGCAGCACGGTGATGTGATTGAAAAAGGTGGGGTGAACATCAGTGAAGTAGAAGGCGCCGTAAATGAAACCATGCGCCGCCAATTGAATTTGGAAGGGGAACAATTCTTCGCGGCCGGCATATCATTAGTTATCCATCCGCGCAATCCTTTTGTTCCAACTGTGCACGCAAATTTCAGGTACTTTGAATTGTACGACGCGCAAAGGCAACTGATCGACAGTTGGTTTGGCGGCGGAGCCGACCTGACACCCTACTATTTGTTCGAAGAGGATGGCCGGCATTTTCATAGTTGTTTTAAGAACGCCTGTGATAAAACCGACGAATCATTGTACCCCTTGTATAAAAAGCAGTGCGACGAGTATTTTGTTAATCGCCACCGCCATTCGGAAGCCCGGGGAATCGGTGGTATATTTTTCGATTATCTTAGGGGTCGTCCCGAATCATGGTTTTCGCTGATCAGGGATTGCAGTGCGGCTTTTATTCCGGCCTATGTGCCGATTGTAGAGAAAAGAAAATCTATGCTCTACGACGATCGCCATAAATTCTGGCAGGAAATCAGGCGCGGCCGCTATGTGGAGTTTAACCTGGTGCACGACAGGGGAACATTGTTTGGGTTGAAGACCAACGGACGTACCGAAAGTATTTTGATGAGTTTGCCGCCAACCGTGCGTTTCGAATATGACTACCAACCCGAAACCGGGTCGGAGGAAGACCGGTTATTGCAGGTTTGTTTGCATCCAAAAGATTGGTGTTGATGAAAATTTAGCAGGGAATAAATATTGAACATGTATTTACAGAAAAGAAACAGGATACTACGGAAGTCGGCCGCCATCCGGAGCATGGTTGCAGAAACCCAACTGAGCGCAAATGATTTTATTGTTCCGCTATTCGTAATAGAAGGAGAGGGGCAGAAAGAAGAAATTTCTTCGATGCCGGGTTATTACCGCATGAGTGTAGACGGAACGGTGCAGGAAGTGAAAAATCTTTATCAACTGGGTCTTAAATCTGTGCTATTGTTTATAAAATGCAAGGACGAATTAAAAGATAACAAGGGAACCGAGGCGCTGAATGAAAACGGATTGATGCAAAGATCCATTCGCGCTATTAAATCTGCCGTTCCGGAAATATGTGTGATGACTGACGTGGCGTTGGATCCTTTTTCCAGTTACGGGCACGACGGCATTGTGGAAGATGGGGAAATCGTGAATGACGCTACGGTAGAAGTGTTGGCCAAAATGAGTATCAGTCATGCGCGCGCAGGTGCCGACTTTGTAGCGCCCAGCGATATGATGGACGGTAGGATTGGTGCTATCCGCAAGGCACTCGAAGAAAATAATTTTACCCAGACCGGCATTCTGAGTTATGCCGCCAAATACGCTTCCTGTTTCTACGGACCCTTCCGCGACGCGCTCGATAGCGCGCCGGGTTTTGGAGACAAGAAAGGGTACCAGATGGACATTGCCAATCGTCGCGAAGCCTTACGGGAAGCCATAACCGATGTGGAAGAAGGCGCCGACATCATCATGGTGAAGCCCGCATTGGCCTACCTGGATATTATCCGGGAAGTGAAGGATGCTGTTCACACGCCGGTAGCTGCTTACCAGGTAAGCGGAGAATATGCCATGATAAAGGCAGCAGCTTCCAAAGGCTGGTTGAACGAAGAAAAAGCAATCGTTGAAACACTCACTGCCATCAAACGCGCGGGCGCCGATCTCATCGCCAGTTATTTTGCCAAAGACTTTCTAAAAATTACCAACGGCTAATGGGCATATCTATCAGCGAAGAACTGTTCAGCAGGGCGCAACAATCTATTCCCGGTGGAGTCAATTCGCCCGTTCGGGCATTCAAGAGTGTGGGCGGCACGCCGCGGTTCATGAAAAGTGCAAAAGGCGCCTATCTCTTCGATGAAGATGGTAACCGTTACATCGATTATATCAATAGTTGGGGACCCATGATATTGGGCCACGGCGCGGAAGAAGTGGTGAATGCCGTGCAGGCCGAAATGCAGGAGGCGATCAGTTTCGGCGCGCCTACCCGGCTTGAGATTGAGATGGCGGAGAAAATTAAATCGCTGGTGCCTTCATTGCAACTGGTGCGCATGGTGAACAGCGGCACCGAAGCCTGCATGAGCGCCTTGCGATTGGCGCGCGGATTTACAGGTAGAAATAAATTAATCAAGTTCGAAGGCTGCTACCATGGCCACGCCGACAGCTTTTTGATCAGCGCCGGCAGCGGTGTAGCCACGCTGAATATTCAACGCGTGCCTGGGGTTACCGAATCCGTTGCGCGCGACACCCTGGTGGCGCCATTCAATAATATAGAAGCCATTGAAAAGCTGGTAAAAGAGAACAAGGACGAAATCGCCGCCATCGTACTGGAACCCGTTGCCGGGAACATGGGCTGTGTTCCGCCACAAAAAGATTTCCTGGAATCCCTTCGCGCCATTTGTAGCAAAGAAGGCATCGTGCTGATCTTTGATGAAGTGATGACGGGATTCAGACTGGCACCCGGAGGTGCACAGGAAAAATTTGGCGTGGAGGCCGACCTCGTAACTTTTGGAAAAGTAATCGGCGGCGGACTTCCTGTTGGAGCTTACGGTGGCAAAAAGGAAATCATGGAATGGATATCGCCGCTGGGTAAAGTTTACCAGGCGGGTACCCTCAGTGGCAACCCACTGGCTATGCGCGCCGGATTTACCACACTCTCCATATTACAGGACCAGCCTTCCATCTACAATGAATTGGAAAAAAAGACGGCTGAATTGCAAACCGGATTGAGAAACGCTTTTGGAAAATACGGGGTGCCTGTTACCATTAACCGTGTTGGCAGTATGATCAGCGTACATTTTACCGAAAAGCCCGTCACCGATTTTACAAGCGCTGCGGCTTGCGACATTGACCGGTTCAGGAAATATTTTCATTATTGTCTCGACAATGGCGTTTATCTTCCGCCATCCGCCTTTGAAACCTGGTTTATCTGCCGACCACTGAGCGAAGAAGATATCCAACATACGCTTGCCGTTTCTGAAAGTTTCGCCCGCAACTGCTGAACATGGAATTTCAATATATCAAAGCCATCCATATTATTTTCGTGGTTACCTGGTTTGCAGGTTTGTTTTATTTGCCGAGGTTAATGGTTTACGCGGCAGAGGCCAATGAGCTGCAAGATGAAAAGGCAAAGAAGATTTTACTAGACCAGTACCAGATCATGAAAAAGAGGCTGTTATTTGGGATCACCTGGCCTTCGGCAGTCATTACCTTTTTGTTGGGCGCGCGGCTATTGATGATATACCCGATAAGCAACTGGCTTTGGGTAAAATTGATCTTTGTTTTCCTTCTTTATCTTTATTTTTTGAGTCTTCAGAAGATTTATAACCAGCAGGCTGCCGGCATATTTCGTTATAGTGGCCAGCAGTTGCGAGGCTGGAATGAAGTGCCTACCGTGATTTTGTTTGCTATCGTTTTCCTGGTGGTGTTGAAAAATACCGTGAGCTTCCTCTGGGGACTGTTGGGATTGCTGGTGCTGATGGTGCTGTTGATGGCGGCGATCAGAATCTATAAAAAGATGAGGAGAAAATGATTTTCTATCTTCGACCTACTTCGTCACTTTCATAGAAACAGATATTTATATGAAAAAATTGCCATTGATTTTTATTGTAGTCCTGTTTTGGTGCGCTTGCAAAGATTCAAACGCGCCCGCTAATAAGGTTGTCCAAATTCAGGGGTTGGACAGTGCTGTTAAACCCGGAGATAATTTTTTCAGGTATGTGAACGGCATTTGGTACGACTCCGCCCAGATCCCCAGTACCCAGGCTGGTGTGGGTGCGTATATGTTTATGAATTATCCGCAGCGGATGCGCTTACAAATGATTTTGGACAGCGTTTCAAAAGCGAGTAACCCGGCAGGAAGCATCGAGCAAAAGATTGGCGATTTTTTTGCGTCCGGCATGGATACTGCAACCATCAACAAACGGGGTTATGAGCCTATCAAACCGCTGCTTGCGAAGATTGATGCAATCAGTGATATCCCTTCGCTCATGAAATTTGTAACAGAGGAAGAAAAAGTTGCCAATACGTCAATCCTGGGATTTGGCGTGTCGCCCGATCTCAAGAATAGCAATATGAATATTGCCGGACTCTCACAAGCCGGCATTGGTTTGCCCGACAGGGATTATTATTTCAAGACCGACTCATCTACCGTCGCCATCCAGGAAGCTTATAAAAAATATTTGGCGACGATATTTGAACTTACCGGCAGCAGTAAGGATGAGGCAAAAATGAATGCTGACCTGGTTTACGGAATTGAGAAGCAACTCGCCTCGTCGCATAAAACGAATATCGAACTGCGTGACGTGCAGGCGAATTATCACAAGATGAGCGTTGCACAGCTTGAGAAAATGCATCCGCAGATCGGTTGGGGGACTGTGCTGACTAATTTGGGTGCCAAAGTGGATACTGTTGACGTTGCACAGCCTGCCTATTATGACAAATTAAATGCCGCGTTGAAATCCATTCCTGTCAAAGACTGGAAGGTTTATTTGAAAGCAAGTTCAATCGGATCTTATACTGATGTGCTAAGCCAACCTTTTGTTGATGCGTCATTCGAGTTCACGAAAGTTTTGTCTGGCCAGGCCGTCCAAAAATCGCGCGGCGAAAAAATGGCGAGTGCGGTTGATGGCGCACTGGGAGAGGCACTGGGGCAACTGTATGTGAAGCGCTATTTTCCGGAGTCTGCCAAGACGCGCATGCTTGACCTCGTGAACAACTTGCAGAAAGCATTTGCGGCGAGAATGGACAAACTGGACTGGATGAGTGATAGCACAAGGGTGAAGGCAAAGGAGAAGCTGGGCGCGATCACGAAAAAAATTGGCTACCCAGATAAATGGAGGGATTACAGCAAGGTGAATATTGCGAGAGACAAGTATTTTGAAAATGTAGTAGCAACAGCCAGTGGCAACTATCAATTCCAATTGGCAAAGCTGGGAAAGCCTGTTGACAAGGCTGAATGGTTCACGACACCTTCAACCGTTACGGCTTATTATAATCCTTCCGGGAATGAAATCGTTTTTCCTGCGGGAATTTTGCAATCTCCCTATTTCGATAACGAAGCAGATGACGCGCTCAACTATGGCGGTATTGGAATGGTGATCGGGCATGAATTGACGCACGCCTTTGACGACCAGGGAGCGCAGTTTGACAAGGAGGGCAATGTGAGCAATTGGTGGACCAGGGACGACTATGACAAATTCAAAACGAAGACACAACAGGTGATTGATTTGTACAACAAATTTACCGTTTTGGATACCCTGCACGTAAAGGGTGCGTTGACGGTTGGAGAAAATACAGCCGATGTGGGTGGCGTGGCTATCGCTTATGATGCGTTCAAGCTGACCAAAGAGGGCCAGGATTCCACGCTCATTGACGGCCTTACGCCGGATCAACGATTCTTTATATCAGTCGCGAGGATTTGGAGAGTTAAAATGAAGAATGAATTTCTGCGTTTGTGGATCAACAACAATCCCCATTCTCCTCCCATGTGGCGTGTGAATGGTCCGTTGATGAATTCTCCGGCTTTCTATAAGGCGTTTGCCGTTCAGCCGAGCGATAAGATGTCATTGTCAGATACGGCGAGGCTGCATATTTGGTAGGGCTCACGCCAAGTCTTGCGCCTTAGCGAGAAGACTACTTGCTTCCCGCCCAAAGAATGGCATCTCTAACCAATGTTGCCCATGCAGGGTTACTGCATACCGATGAATCGTGGCCCACGCCAATGTAAATCATTCGGCGAAATTTTTCATTCGTCCAAATGATGGGATGATCTCCCATGGGTTTGTTTTGCGTATAACTGCTTTCATCAGCAGTGCCCAGCACGCGCACATTTGGGCGTGGGCTTTTGTTGAATTCATACCACTCATCGCTAATCTCAAAGCGCTCGGGCATGTTTCGCGTAACGGGATGTGTGCGATCTTCCACAATCACGGTACCTTTCTGGAATTTGGGATGCGGCGAATAGGTTACGCCACCAAAATAATCTTCAAACCATTGCCAGTAAATATCATTGGGATGAAATTGTGTGCCCGTTAGTCCTGCAGCATGAATGCCCACCCAACCTTTACCACTTTCTATAAAACTTCGAATAGCGGCCTGTTGCGCATACGACATATCGAAGGGTGCCTCATGAAGTTGTAAGAACACCTGGTATTTTTTGAGGTTGTCATTATTTACAAGACTGGTATCGGTGGTGATGTCGATGTCGAAATTGTTATCCTTTGCCAGTTGTTCAAAAAACGGTCTCGCCCTGGCAATCATTACCAGGTGATCTTTGGCAGTGGAGCAGATGGTGAAGACTTTGAATTTCTTTTTCCTCATATCACCACCTGTGGCAGACAAAAAGAGGCAGGCTGTTAACAGCCAAACGATTTTGGGGAAGAAACGCATAAACGTTGGTTTGTAGTTTGTTGTTTGTGGTTAGCTTCCTGGCGCCACTTTGCGCCTTCGCGTGAAACTACAAACTACAAACAACAAACCATAAACTAAAAAAGCCCCGCCGGGGGCTTTTTTGCTTTGCAGGGTTGCTTGCGCCTCATTTCAATTCCTTCAACCACGCTTCTGCAAAGGGCTTAGCAACACTGTTCACTTCGGCTCCCGCGCGATAAATCATTTTCCAGTCTGCAGATTTCCTCTCATATTCATCTTTTACAAAAACCTTCTTTCCGTTCTTTTCCTTTAATTCGGCGGTGAAATCAACTGTTGTGCAAATACCCAGGTATTTCTGTAATCTTTTTTTGATCAGTTCATTTACATTCGCCGGATAATCCTGTTCCCATTTCTTCAATTGGTCCTCCGCGTTTTTGCCATTCTGTTCGTTCAGTTTAATTTCAATATCAGCCATCGAAGCAAACATTTCATTTTTAGGATCCTTATAACTTGTGATCATTTCTTCGTACGATTTGATAGAAGGCTCCATCATTTTCTGCATGTCGGGTGTCATCGTTTTGGTGCGTGTCTTCAAATCATCCAATGCCTTCTGTGTTTCGTCAATCATATCTTTCCGAATCTGCTCGGCGGAACGTGGCGCTTTTTGTGGCTGAACCGCCGGTTTTACCTGTTGCCTTTGTGCTTCATAATCCTTTTTAAATGCGTCGCTGTTTACGAATTGTTTTACATAGGTAAGCAGGTTGGTGGTGGCGGCAGCCTTATTGCCACTGATGCTGTTTCTTACAGTGGCTGCGCCGTAGTAATAAATAAATCCGCTCAGAAAGCTGTTCTTGATGTTGCTGGTGCCTGTCTGTTGACTAATGCCGAGTTGTTTCCAAAGGTCGTCGAGATTATTGTTGAAAGAAAATGATAGAAGGAATGCACTAAAGCCTGTAACAATTAGAATAGCCATGCCTTTTCCCATTAAAGCCAGTCGTTTGATTGAGCGTTTCATAAAATGATTTTTGATGATGATTAATTCCACAACAAATATGCTCCTAGATCTGAGCTGTTGCAAGCGCCGCGGGTATCAGTTGAGGAAAGGGTTACATGAACCGCAAAGGGAGGCCAATGGATTGCGGGGCGGAATAGACTAAAATCAGGGCTTTTTAGGAATAGGCGCGTTCAACCAGCGATTCATGGTATTGTGGGGAGCTTCCCAAACGATTTTACTCATATCGCCGGAAGGAATGGAAGAAGCCGGCATTTGGAATGACCCCTTAGCCACCGGCACTTCTGCCAACAGCTTGTAATCATCTATGCCGCCTGTCTTGAACCGGTTGGTGCTGGTTATCCATATTTTAACGTTGCCGGTTTTTTCCATGGCCTGCCATTGTAAGCGCAGGATGTTGTTGTCAACGGCGGCAGTTGGATGAACAAGTGACAACTTACCAGTGAGGGGAATGCCATCCATCTCAATTGCCTGCGCACGCGGAATTGTTATTTTCAAAAATCGCAGAATGGTGGGAGCAATGTCAACAATGCCGGGATTCATCCGGCTGTATTCATTCAGGTCTTTTGCATTGGTTACAATCCAGGTGTTTCTTTCCCGGTTCGACTGACCACCATGATTTTTGCCCATGATCGAATCGCGGCCGTGATCGGTTGTGATGAAGATCTGCCATTCCTCTCCGAATTTTTCCTGCCGATATTGTACGGCTTTCCAGATTCTTCCCACCTGCTGGTCCATCAGGTCAATGGCATGGTAAAAGGGTTCGCTATTGCCGAAGTCGTGACCCATATCGTCTGTGTACTGCAGATAAACCCATGAAAGATCGGGTCCGTTGGCACGCACACAGGCGGCCGCGCTGTCGACAATGATTTCATCAATCCGGTGAATGTATTCGCTGTTTTTATCCTGTGGAAAAGCGATGGTATCTCTTTCTAAACCATCGAGGTGAAAATCGATTTTAAGTTGCCCTGTTTCCGGGCGGCCATCGCCTACCAGCAAGGTCCTGTTTTCGAGCCAGGTTGAATAAACGGCGGTGGTGGCAGCTGGACGTTGGGATTTCAAAATTCGAAACAGGGTCCAGTAATTATAATTGGGTGCTTTGATGTCATTCCCCCACACATTGTGTTTGTTCACCCAGGTGCTGGTGAGCAAACTGTTGTAGCCCACGGCAGAAATGGTCGGCGTTTGGCTATAACCACCTCTCTCTCCACCCACATGCGCTTTCAACAAAGCACCTTGCCGGGCAATGGCATGCAGGTTGGGCGTAGGCAATTTCTCAATCAGGTCTACCGGTATGCCATCTGCAATTATAAAAACAGCCTTTCGCTGCGCAACAAGCAGCAGTGGGAAAAACAACATTAATAACGTGGTCACCTTTTTCATCGCATCGATTATTTCAATTTTCGAAGAAAAATTTTTTTTCTCAATCATCCGGCAGTTGAACTGCATTTAATAATATGATAATCCCCCGCTAAAGCTCCAGCACCTGTTTCCAGATTTCATCATTTACTTCTATGCCGTCTTTCTGATTTCTCTTTCTTGTTTGCATCGTTTTCTCGCCGGGATAAAAAATTTCCTGTCCGGGCTGTGCGGGTGCGCTGCTTTTGGTGAAGGCAACAATTTCTTCAATGATATCAGCATGCAGCGATTTGCCGTCTATGCACAGAAATGCCTGCGACAGTCCATATTCCTTACCTCTCGCGGTAATGCCTGCAACCGAACGGCCACCGCTAAGCGAAGAAAGCAGCACGTCCAGTATAAATGACAGTCCCGACCCTTTCCAAAAACCAATGGGTAGCATTCTGCGCGAATCGCGAATGGCGGCGGGATCGGTAGAAATTTCCCCTTCATCATCATAACCGCCGGCAACCGGCAGCTGGCTTTCCCGCAATTCATATTCCTGCAACTTGCCATATGAAAATTGCGACATGGCCATGTCTAATACAATATGACCTTCCTTCCGGGGTACGGCAATCACCAGGGGGTTATTTCCCAGTCGGGGTTCTTTTCCTCCCCAAGGTGGCATATTGGCGATGGTATTCGAACAGCAAATACCAATGCAATTGGCATCGGCAGCCTGCCAGCCGTAGGTTCCACCCCGCATCCAATGGTTGGTATTCCGCAAAGAAACGCAGCCCATGCCTTCTTTCTTCGCAATGGCAATGGCCCTGTCCATGGCAAGTGTTGCACTATACATGCCCGGCGCCAGCTGCCCATCCCAGAATTCAATCACGCCCATCTCACCTGTTTTTTCCGGTACTGCCCTCGGATCAATGATGCCTTCAGTTACCATCCTGATAAAAACGGGAAAACGATTCACGCCGTGGCTGTAAATGCCATCGCGGCTGTTTTCGGCAAAGATGCGGGCGCAAAGAATGGCCCTGTCCTCAGGGAAACTATTTTTCATTAACACCTGCCTGAATTGTTCATGGAGTTCAGCGATGGTAAGTTTCATGATTGAAATTGATTTGGCTGAAGAATGAAATCCAAAGTTAATCCCAGTAATTGAATACTGGTTGTGATTCTCATTTTGTAGTATCTTCCTCAAAATGTTTTTCATGCGAACCGGCAAGTTTTCAATCCTACTTTTTTTCAACATCTTGATTGCTTTTCATACAGGCCATTCCCAAACTAACGTCGATGCCCTGCAACAGGCCGTACAACAAAAATTGGCGGAACAGAAAGGCGTGTACGCGGTTGCCTTTAAAGATCTGAAAACTGGAAAGACCCTGTTCGTCAATGACCAAATGACCTACCACGCAGCAAGCACCATGAAGACGCCGGTTTTGGTGGAAGTTTTCAACCAGGTGAAACAGGGGAAAATCCGGTTGACTGATTCTGTACTACTTCACGACAATTTCAAAAGCATTGTGGACGGATCAGAATACAAGCTGGATTCTGCCGATGACAGTGAATTTGATCTTTATAGACATGTGGGTGAAAAACGAACCGTGTACCAATTGATTTACCAAATGATCATAGTGAGTAGTAACCTCAGTACAAATCTTATGATTGACCTGGTTGGTGCGAAGAATGTTACTGCCACCATGGAGAAGATGGGATTTCCGAATTTGAAAGTATTGCGGGGCGTTGAAGACGACAAGGCTTTTCAACAGGGATTGATCAACACGGTAAACGCCCACGATTTGGCAGGCCTGTTCGAAAAAATTGCGAAAGGAAAAGCTGTTAGCAAGAAGGCTTCGGCCGAAATGATTAAGATATTGCTCGATCAAAAATTCAACGACGTGATTCCGGCGCAATTACCCGCCGGCGTAAAAGTGGCGCACAAAACCGGCTCATTCAACACTGTTCACCACGACTCCGGTATTGTATTCCTGCCCGATGGCAGAAAATATGTACTGGTCATACTCGGTAAGGAAATTGCCGATGAAGCAGCCGCAGTAAAAATGGAAGCAGATGTTTCAGGCCTGGTCTATCATTCTATACAACCTTAGAAGGGGCTCTTACCGAGGTTGCTGAGCCTTAAACTTCTTTCCACGACCGTGTGGATGGGCTTGGATTGCGCCGGAACGTTGGTTTCGCTCACCACGATTTCATGCAGATCAGCTTTTTGAATCCATCCACTTTCCACATCTTTATAAATGTCGCCGAAGTAGTGGGAACTACCATTTGTTTTCACCGTTATCAAAGGAAACGG
>Ga0163162_10001614_pt1 | contig 21113 bp, 10 predicted proteins | sample S55metaG_FD_115310 | JGI IMG/M metagenome (GOLD analysis project Ga0163162, IMG submission 115310) | Switchgrass rhizosphere microbial communities from Kellogg Biological Station, Michigan, USA - S5-5 metaG | ecosystem: Host-associated > Plants > Roots > Rhizosphere > Soil | place: USA...
ATATCGGGCCAGCCATCGTTATTTACATCGCATATGGAAACAGAGTTGCCGAAACCTTCTATCAAAATGCCAGCTTCTTTAGTTACGTTGGTAAATGTGCCATTGCCGTTGTTACGGTATAGCCGGTCATTATTCTGCGCGCTGCCATCGGTTAATTTAGGGCGATAGGCAACGGGTGTTTCCTTGCCTAAAAAGTTGGTGAGCAGGTACATGTCCAGGTCGCCATCATGATCGTAATCGAAAAATACTGCCTGGGTGCTATAGCCCGTATCCTGCAGACCGTAAGCCGCTGCCGATTCTTTGAAAGTTGGTATGCCGTCTTTATTATTTCCCTGGTTAATGTATAACAGGTTTTTGCGGTGATTAGGATCACTTTTGAACGACGAACATACGTAGATGTCCATCCAGCCATCATTGTTGATGTCCACTACGGATACGCCGGCATACCAGTCGCCGTTACCGGCTACTCCTGCTGCATCGGTAGCATCTTTAAAAGTAAGTGCGCCCTTGTTGATGTATAATTTATTGGCAACCATGTTGCCGGCAAAGTAAACATCGGGTAATCCGTCATGGTTAAAATCGCCGATACCAACGCCTGCACCATTGTACAGGTAGGGATGGTTAAGGATGTTGATGCTGTCGCTTTCGGTGATGGTATTTTTAAAATCGATACCGGTTTGCGATGCATCAAGCAGTTTGAAAAGCGTTGGACCGGATGATTTTTTTGAACAGCCAACACCTAAAAACAATAACAATAGGGTAGATAGTTTAAACGCTTTGGGTAAACTTTTTATCATGCAGAAATGGTTAATAATTGATTGATGGTTTATGCTTTGGTTAAGCTTTAACTTGTTGGTTTTAATGCAATAAGCCATTGTAAAGAAAAAGGATTTTACAATTCCTGATTCTGCAAATTGTATCAAAAGTTAGTTAATTACTATCGCCTCATACTTAAATATTTATTAACTGTTAGCTTTGATTTAAACCCTGTTTTGAAGGGTAAACCAATTAAACTGATCAAGCCCTTTCTGTTCATCATGATGAAGAGACTATATTTTGCCTTTATTGTTATTGTAACCTGCTCATCATGCGGTAAAAAAAGCTGGGAAAAACCGGCCGAAAACTCCGATTTTATCCACCGGTCTATCAAGGATGTTACCGACGTGGTTCGGCATGATATCTATTCGCCGCCGGTTGCCAGTCGTATTTATGCCTATATCAGCGTAGCTGCATACGAGGCTGCACGCAATGGCGATAATCATTACCAGTCGCTCGAGGGGCAGTTAAAGGGGCTCGACTCGGTGCCGAAACCTATCGCCGGAAAAAAATACTGTTTTACATTGTCTGCATCGCATGCTATTTTAACTGTCGGCAAGATCCTGATCATGAGCGAGGGCCGGATTGAGGGTTTTCATGACAAGCTGATGCAGGAGTTTAAGGATACCGGGATGCCCGACAGTGTATACAATAATTCGATTGAATACGGCAAGCTTATTGCCGACAGGATCATTAAATGGGCGGGCAAGGATAACTATAAACATACCCGCTCATTATCAAAATATGATGTGCAAACCGATGATGCCAGCTGGAAACCTACGCCTCCCGCTTACATGAAAGGAGTGGAGCCTCACTGGAACGAGATCCGCCCGTTTTTGCTCGATTCGGCGCAACAATTTAAACCTTCCCACCCTTTTACTTTTAGTAATATCCCCGGCAGTAATTTTTACAAGCTGGCTATGGAAGTATATGATACCGGCAAACATATCACTGATGACGAGGCTACCATTGCCACTTTTTGGGATGATAACCCTTTTAAAGTGAATATTAACGGCCATACTATGTTTGCTACCAAAAAGATCTCGCCGGGAGGGCATTGGATCAATATCACCGCACTGGTTTGCCGTAAAGCAAAGGCTGACTACATGCGGAGCTCCGAAGCTTATGCCAGTATAGCCGTAGTTATTGCTGATAGCTTTATCAACTGCTGGGATGAAAAGTACCGAAGCAACGTGATCAGGCCCGAAACTTATATTAACCAGTATATTGATCAAAGCTGGATGCCGCTGCTGCAAACCCCGCCTTTCCCGGAATATACAAGTGGGCATAGCGTGGTTTCTACGGCTTCGGCAGCGGTATTAAGTAAACTGTTTGGCGATGAGTTTCCTTTTATAGATTCTACAGAGATGGAATTTTCTATCCCGGCACGTAAGTTTAAATCATTTAAAGCCGCGGCCGAAGAAGCTGCTATCAGTAGGTTTTACGGCGGGATTCATTACATGCCATCTATCACCAACGGCGTAGATGAAGGCGATAAGATAGGTCAGTTTGCTTTGACTAAACTGCATACGAGGCATTGATTTGAAGAGTAGCTCATTATCGCACGAATAGTTGGGCTAAAGCCCGTTTACATGTGGCTTTAATCGTTGGCTAAAGCCAACGGCAATGAAATAAGGTGGCACATGCTTAAGCGTCCTTGATTAATTTTGAAGATGAGCCTACATGGAACTAATTAAAGGCTTTATTGCCGTTGGTTTTAACCAACGGAACTTATAAAACTAAAAAGTGGCTTTAGCCCCAATAAACTGAAGCCAAGCCTGATCTGATTAAACCTGCTTCACCTTACTCCGCTTAGCCTGCTGATACTCCGTAGGTGTAGTTCCAAATTGTTTCAGGAAGTTACGGCCCAGGTGCGATTGCGAACTGTAACCCACCATATTGGCTACCTCATAGATCTTATAATCACCTTCTTCCAGTAACTGTGCGGCGGCTTTAAGGCGGGTGATATTGATAAGTTCATTAATAGTTAGGTTTGATATAGCCTTAACCTTGCGGTACAGCGTTGGCTTGCTCATGTTCATGAGGTTGGCTATCTGCTCCACATCCAACTCTGCATTTTGGATGTTTTTGTAGATAACGCCGTTAAGCTTATCTAAAAAACTTTCATCGGGCTTTGAATACGCCATCGACTTGATATGTGCCAACGGCGAGCTTGCAAAATGATCCTTTATCTTATTGCGGTTAATGAGCAGGTTAGCTATTTGAACCTGTAAATGCTCGGGCGAAAATGGTTTTTCGATATAGGCATCGGCACCAACTTCCAGTCCTTCAATTTTACTTTGCAGGGTATTTTTAGCAGTAAGCAGTATGATTGGTATGTGACTGTAATCGAAGTTGGTTTTAATGGTTTTGCACAGTTCAAACCCATCTATCCCTGGCATCATAACGTCACTTATAATAAGCTGGATGTTCTCAATGGCTATCATATCCAGTGCTTCCTGGCCGTTAAGGGCTTTAATAACCGAATATTTGTCGCTCAGATCATCCGAAATAAAATCAAGTATTTCCGGGTTATCATCCACTAAAAGTATAACTGGTTTCATAAAGTCAATATTCTCCTCTCTGTTACTTAGGTCAGCCTGTTCATATTCATCGGGGGTAATATGCAGGTCGAATTCTTTTTCCTGGTGTACAGGCAAAGTAAGGTTAAATATATTAAAATCGTTAATAGATTTATTCAACACCAGTAAACCTTTATGCAATTCGGCCAGCGAGCGCGACAAAGAAAGCCCTATTCCTGTGCCAATTTGCTTTTCCGATTCCTTCATCCTGAAGAAAGGCTCAAAGATCTTTTCACGCATTTCAAAAGGAATGAGGTGCCCGTTATTCCTTATTTCAATGGTAAAGGTTGGATCGTTGGCGGGGTGATCAAGCAATTCGATCTCAACAACAGAGCTGCTGTATTTAATGGCATTATTGATCAGATTACTTATAATTTTAGTGAACGCCTCAATATCAACATAGGCATAAACAGTTTTAGCCGGATGTTTAAAGGTATAGCTGAGGTTCTTTTGCTCGGCCATAGGTTTAAACCTTACAAAGGTATCGGCAAGCATGTCGATGATATCGGTTTTAACAAAACTGAGACTAAAGCCAACGGTTTCTGTTTTGCGGAAATCAAGTAACTGGTTGGTAAGGTCAAGGAGGCGGTTGGTGTTCTTTTCCATGATCTTCAGGTTGTTTTGAATATCCGGAACATGCTCTGCCTTCCTGATCACCTTTTCCATCGGCCCTTTAATAAGGGTTAGCGGTGTGCGGATCTCATGGGCGACATTGGTGAAAAATTCAATTTTGGCGTTGTAGATCTGCTTTTCCTTGTCGTTTTCAAGGGTCTCGATAATGCGTTTGTTTTTTTCGCGGGTTTTGCGGTGATAGCTTCTGAGCAGGTAATAACCTGTTAGTAAAAACAACATGCTATAGGCAATGTATGCCCAAACACTTTCCCAAAAAGGAGGTGCTATATCAATTTCAAGGCTGGTTTCTTTTTGCGTCCAGGTACCGTTGCTGTTTGCCGCTTTTACTACAAAGGTGTAATGGCCGGGTTGAAGCTGAGTGAAATAAACCTTGCGGTTGCGTTTAAGTTCGGTCCAGCCCTTATCCAGGCCTTTCATCATATATTTATATTGCGTCATTTCAGGCGATGGAAAACTCAACGCAGCGAAATCAATACTAAACGACGACTGGTTATGATTCAGGGTAATTTTTTTTGTGCTGATAATAGATTGGCTCAACAACGAATCGGCGCCGTTTACAGAGATCTCTTTATTATGAACCTGGAACCCGGTTATATAAACCGGTGCTATAAACTGATTTTGTTTGAAATTGGCCGGATTAAAGCTAACCATACCACGTACGCACCCAAAATACATAGTGCCATCCGTATCTTTAAAAGATGAGTTGTAGTTAAATTGATCGCTCAGAAGCCCATTGGCTTTGGTATACGTTTTAATGGTTTCTGTAGCCGGGTTAAAGCAAACCAGGCCGCGGGTAGTACTGATCCATAAATTTTTATGATTATCTTCCTCAATCCTGAAAATGTAATTGCTGGGGAAACCATTATTACTGTCATAAAACTTGTAGCTATCATTTTCCGGGTCGTATCTCCATAAACCCAGTCCTTCGGTAGCAAACCATAATTTGTTGTCGCTATCTTCAAAAACACCATTAACAGTTGTGGTATTAAGGATATTTTTAACAGGGTAACGGTAGTTTAATTTAGTACTTGTATTAGTAATTGGGTTATAGCAGTAAATACCATCCCGTACAGTGCCAACCCATATTCTGCCATTATGATCTTCGGTAATAGCGTAAATGAAATCATACGGAGGTAATTTATCTATCAGGGTAAAATCCCTGGTTGCTAAATTATACAGGTACATGCCCCGGGTTGTACCAACAAAAACGAGCCCGTTTCGGGTTTTGCAAAAGCAGATTATAAAGTTGCTTTTAAGATCATTACTTCGGTTCCCGGCAAGGTAAACACGTTCAACTTTGCCGGTTTTAATGTTCATGATATCCAGCCCCCTTTCAAAAGTGCCCACAAAAAGTTCATTGCCTATGGGTAATATGCCGTGAATGTTGGTGTTGGAGATGCTGGCGCTCCCGCCGGGATAATAATGGGTCCAGGTGTGTTTATCGGGGGCTAATTTGTTAAGCCCGTTATCTTCGGTCCCCATCCAAAGGTTGCCATACATGTCTTTATTAATTTCACGCACAACGTTTCCTTTAAGCGAATTTGGCTCGGGCTCGGGATAAAATTTATTAAAGGTTGAATATTGCTTAGGATAATAATTAAGGCCGCCAAAGTAGGTACCAACCCAAACACCTCCTTCAGAATCTTTAAAAAGACAATAAACAGCATTATCAGATATCGAATAAGGATCATTAAAATGTTTTCTGAGATTGAGGAATGTTCCCTTTACTGAATCATAAATGAACACGCCCGATTCCGTTGCTATCCAATATTCGGTATCGCTGTATTTTAAAAAATCACGTACGTAAATGGCTGTTTTATCCGGGTTATAGTTAAGCAGGTCCCTATATGTACCTGTTTCGGCATCAAATTCCTTAAAACCATGACTGTTGGTAGCTACAAATATTTTGTTGTTACCGGCATAATAGACCTTCTCGATAAACTTTGATGTAACCTTATCAGTTGGTTTAAATACGTTGTATGCGGTGAAGGTGCGGCTTGCCAGGTCCAGCTTCTCCATAACCCCCGATGAAGTTGATGCCCATACTGTACCATTAATAATAACTACAGATGTAGCTTCAAAATGCTGCCAGGGCCAGTAGTCAATTTTTTCGCCGGTTTGGGCATTATACTTTATTAATGAGGCGCCGGCTATAAACCAGCAGTTATTCTGTTCATCAAAGGTGATGCTGCGCACACCATTAATATTGGCCGAATTTATATGTGTAAATGTTTCGGATAGGGGATCATACTTATCAAGCCCTTCGTCGGTACCTATCCAAAGTGTACCTTCTTTATCAAGGCATAAAGTATGTACCATGTTGTTGGAGATGGTACTTTTATCTGCATGGTTGTGCCTGAATGTTTTAAAGGTGTAACCGTCAAAGCGGTTAAGGCCATCTTTAGTGCCAAACCACAAAAAGCCGCGCTTATCCTGCAGGCTGCAGTAAACGGTATTGTGCGATAAACCATGTTCAACCTGGTAATGCCTGAAGTAGTAAGTCTGGGCATTACTAATGCCGCATGATACTGTAAAAAGTAATAAAAAAATGTATAGTGGTCTCAAAATAATTAGCTTAAAGCAAATATAGCCAATCTGTTGCAGCGTTTTTACCCTCCCGAAAATTGATACATTTCGACTAAGTATTGATATGATTTGGTTAATCGCCGCGGCCAAAATCCTTTTTCTTTGAAGCATTGATTTTAGATATGTCAATCGTACATTTTTTAAAATCAAAACTTAACCAATTAATAGATCATTTATGAGAAAATTTTTACTACTCAGGCATGGGGGATGTCCTCATGTACAGTGGCCGCCCAGTAAGTGGGGCCCAAAAGTAACACTAATTGCTTTCTTCATCATGACCGCTTTTCTTTTTTCGTTTCGTGCATCGGCGCAAAATAAGATTAAGGTAACAGGTACTGTTGTTGATACTACCGGCGAAGTGCTTACCGGTGTAGCTATCAGGGTGCAGGGAACGCAGGGTGGTACAACAAGTGATGTTAGGGGTAATTTCACTATTAATGTACCCAGCGCAAACAGTACGTTGGTGTTCAGTTACATCGGTTTTATCACCCAGGAGCTGCCACTAAACGGCCAAACTACGATCCGGATGCGTCTCCGTGCATCAAACGCCTCTTTGCAGGAAGTTGTAGTAACCGGTTACGGTTCGCAGAAAAAAGGATCACTTACAGGTGCTATTTCCACGGTTACCAGTAAAGACCTTGATCGTGTACACGCCGGTTCCACGGTGAGTACGGGTTTGGCAGGCAAAATTCCGGGTGTAACTTTCAGGCAGTCTGAAGGCCGCCCTGGAGCAAGCGCCAGCATCCAGATCCGTAACATGGGTACACCTTTATATGTAATTGACGGGATCCAGCAGGATGAAGGTCAGTTTAATAACCTTGCCCCTAACGACGTAGAGAGTATCACCGTACTGAAAGACGCATCGGCCGCTATATATGGTGTGCGTGCGGCTAACGGTGTTGTGGTGGTAACTACTAAAAAAGGTGCCGGCGATGCACGCATTAATATTGATGCTTACACCGGTTACCAAAACTGGTACAGGTTCCCTAATGTGCTTACCAACTCGTATGATTATATGCGCTACCGCGCCGATGCCGAGGTAAACAGCAACGGTTCAACCAGCATTACCCAAGCCGAGCTTGATAAATATAAGGCAGGTACAGAAAAAGGATACCAAAGCTTTAACTGGCGCGATTATGTTTTGAAAGCCAATAACAATGCTCCGCAAAACTCAGTTAACGCCAACTTTACTGGTGGTAACGACAGGGTTAACTACTATGTATCAGCAACTAACCTATACCAAAACTCTCAATTGGGTAAAGAGTATAAATTTAACCGTTCAAATATCCAGTCGAATGTTTCGGTTAAAGTTGCCAACGGACTTAAAGTAAGTATGGACATCAATGGCCGTATTGAAACCCGCGAAAACCCAGGTGTGCCGGGCGGTGACGATTATTTTCTTGCCCGTTTTGCTGTTTTAAGGAATACCCCGCTTGAGCGCCCTTACGCCAACGACAATCCTGCATATCTTAATGATATCGGCCATACCGAGTCAAACTATGCATTCCTTAACAAAAAGCTTTCAGGCCTTTACCATAGCGACTGGCGCGTGCTGCAGGCCAACTTTGGTGCTGAATACCAGGTGCCGGGTGTTAAAGGGTTAAATTTAAAAGGCTTGTATTCATACTATATTGCTGATTATTTGCTTAATAACCAGGAGTATACCTACAATGCTTATACCTACAGGCCTGCTACTGATACTTATGATGTAACAGGTGGTAGTACCAACCCGTGGCGCGAGCGTGAGCAGCGTAAAGAGTTTGCTAAAACATACCAGTTCCAGATCAACTACAACAACACCTTTGGTAAACATACTGTTGGTGCAACTTTTGTATCTGAACGTATCGAACTTCAGCATTTAAGAAATTGGATCCACGCTTCGCCGGTATCAAATAACCTGCCGCTGATCTATTTCCCAACTGCCGATCAATACCAGGATAGCGATAATAAAGAAGCGCGTATCGGTTACATCGGTCGTGTAAATTACAACTACGACAACAAATATTATTTAGAAGCTTCGGCAAGGCGTGATGCATCATACCTGTTTGCCCCTGATAAGCGTGTAGGTTATTTCCCTGGTGTTTCGGTGGGATGGCGTATCACCCAAGAGGGCTTCATGAAAAAATTGCTGGGTAACAACAGCGTCCTGAGCGATTTGAAATTCAGGGCTTCATATGGTGTACTGGGTGATGACCGCGATCCTAATAACACTAATAACCCGATTGTGACGCCTTATGCTTACTTACCGGGCTATAACTACAATGCAGGTACGGCCATTATTGATGGTAATGCGCTGGTAACATCAAGGGATAAAGGTATCGTAGTATCAAACATATCATGGCTTAAGAGCAAGATCACCGACGTTGGTGCCGATTTCAGCTTGTTCAATAGCAAACTATCGGGTACTGTAGATTATTTTTATCGTAAACGTACCGGCTTGTTAGGTACTAAAAACGACGTGATATTACCTATTGAGGTTGGTTACTCATTACCTCAGGAAAACACCAGCAGTGATTCACAGCAGGGTGCCGAGATCTCGCTGGCCTACAATGGTACTATTGGCAAGGTTAATTTTAATGTTGGAGGTAACTTTTCTTACTCGCGTCAAAAAAACCTGCAGCAATATAACCCGTTGTTTTTTAACTCATGGGATCAATACCGTAACTCGATCACTAACCGGTATGCGCACATCGATTGGGGTTACCAGGTTATCGGTCAGTTCACTTCACAGGAGCAGATCAATAACTACACCATCAATAATGATGGTAAAGGTAACCGTACCCTGTTACCGGGCGACCTGATGTACAAAGACCAGAACGGCGATGGAAAAATTGATCAGTACGATGAGCGCCCGATCGGCTACGGTTATGGCACCCAGCCTAACATCAACTTTGGTTTCACCTTTGGTGCCGCTTATAAAGGTTTTGATTTCCATGCTGATTTTTCAGGTGGTGCAGGTTATACCTGGTTCCAGAATTACGAAACAAGATGGGCATTCCAGAACAATGGTAACCTTAACTCCATTTTCGAAGACAGGTGGCACCGTCAGGATGCATTTGACGTAAACAGCCCATGGGTTCCGGGTAAATATCCGGCAAACAGGGTAAACCCTGGTTTTGGTCATAGTGATTACGAGTTGAACGGCCAGCGTAACTCAACTTTCTGGCTGCATAGTGTACGGTATTTGAGGGTCAGGACTTTGGAGTTAGGGTATTCGTTACCAACCGATATGCTGAAGAAAGTAAAGATCAGGAGAGCAAGATTTTATGTAAACGCGTATAACATGTTTTCATTTGATAACCTGAAACAATACTCAGTTGATCCGGAAACTACCGATGATAACGGTTTGCAGTTTCCGCAAAGTAAGGTGCTCAACTTCGGTGTTAATTTAACTTTTTAATTAATCCCTTAAGTTTAAAATTCAATGAAAAAGATATCAATAATTTCAATGTTGGCACTTCTTGTTGTAACGGGATCGTGCCGAAAAGACAGCTCATTTTTAGATGTGCCGCCTAAGCAGGTGATAACTTCTGATGTGGCGTTTTCTGACCCATCACTGGTGCTGTCAATTTTAGGTGATTTATATAACCGCCAGGTTGATTTTTCGGGCCTGGATAACGGATGGGCTTCTTTTGCTGATTTCAGTGAGGCTTTTCCGTCAGAGAACGGAAGCTACTATTTTGTACAGCGTACAGGCTGGGGATACGGCGAATGGGGGCTATGGGATTATAACTATGTGCGCGACCTGAACCTGTTCATACAGCGTGCTACCGCGGCAACCAAACTTACCGATGCTGATAAAAACCAGTTTATTGCCGAAGGCAGGTTTTTACGTGCCAACTATTATTTTGAGCTGGTTAAAAGGATGGGTGGTGTTCCGCTGATCACCACACCGCTTGATTATGATTTTTCGGGCAACGTGGCGAAACTACAGGTTCCCCGTGCCAAAGAATCGGAGGTTTATGATTTTATCATCAGCGAAGCAGAAGCCATTAAAGGCTTATTACCTGCCAAAGCCGAAGAAAAAACACGGGCAACCCCGGGTGCTATCCTGGCTATGGAAGCAAGAGCTGCGTTATATGCAGGTTCAATTGCAAAATATGGTGTTAACACACCACAGGTAACATTGCCGGGCAATGAAGTTGGTATCCCTGCAAGCATGGCTACAGGTTACTATACCAAAGCCTTAGCAGCTGCGCAGGCTATCATCAGCGGCAGCGCGGGTAACTATTCGTTATATAAACAATTGCCCGATCTGAGCGATAACTATGCTAACCTTTTCCTTGATAAAAGCAGCTCAGAATCAATTTTTGTGGAAGACTTTAAAGCCAATGGCGGTAAAACTCACGGCTTTACCACAAATGACCAGCCGTTTTCGATCTCTGATGAAGGTTTGGATGCAGGCCGTTTAAACCCGTCGCTGAATTTGGTTGAATCTTTTGAAAAAACCAACAATACTTACGCGCCAATGGCAACTAAGGATGGTTCAGGTAACCCGATATACTATGCCAACGAGCTTGATATTTTTGCCGATAGGGACGCAAGGCTTGCAGGTACAGTATTGTTGCCAAGCGGTTTATTTAAAGGAAAACGTACTGATGTTTTTGCAGGTTACCAACTTGCAGATGGCAGCATTTTAACAAGCGGTGATGCTACCCAATTGAAACCACTGCCAGGTACAACTACACCTGTGCAGGTTGTTGGTAAAGACGGCCCGGTTAACGGTGCCGAATTTAGGACTCAAACAGGTTTCTACATTCGTAAATATCTTGACCCTACTGTAGGTTCTGGTCGCCGTGGCCGTGGTAGTGATGTTAACTTTATCCGTTATCGTTACGCTGAGGTTTTATTGAACGCTGCTGAAGCTGCGTTTGAACTGGGCCAGACCGCTGTTGCAGCAGGTTACATGAACCAGGTACGCGCACGTGCAGGCCTAACCACACCATTGGTAGCTGCAGATATTACTTTTGACCGTATTGTACACGAGCGCCGTGTTGAACTTGTTTTTGAGGGCCACACACTGTATGATATGAAACGCTGGAGACTGGCCAACGTTGTTTGGGACGGCAACCAGATGTCTTTGACCGATTTGGTTAGCAATATTGGCAAGGCAACAAAACGTAATACACAGCCCTGGGGTTTATGGCCGTATAAATACTATAATCCGGGAAATGCTAATAATGGCAAGTGGATATTTAAGGAAGTGCTTCCAAGCCCGGTTACCGGTGCAAACAGGTTCCAGTTGGGTAACTATTATTCACAAATAAGTGACGATATATTAGGAGCGAACCCTAAAATTGTTAGGCAACCAAATCAATAAGTATTATTTAAATTAACCATCATGAAAATAAAATTTCATCATATCATACTGGGCATCTTGCTTGCGGCTACCGGCTGTAAAAAAGATAACTATGCCCCTCCGGGATCAAAGCTTACAGGACGCTTGACATACAAGGGCGAAGCTGTAAATGTTGAATACAACCAGGTGCCGTTCAATCTTTATCAGCCGGGTTTTGGTAAATCAGCGCCCATAGTTGGCACTTTCCAGCAGGATGGTACATACTCGGCATTATTATTTAACGGCAACTATAAATTCACTATCCCACCAAACCAGGGCCCTTTTATGTGGAAAGAAGTTGGTCCCGGCAAACGCGATACGGTAGCTGTTACCATTAGCGGTAATCAAACCATGGATGTTGAGGTAACACCTTTTTACATGGTGCGCAATGCTAAAATAACAGCTGCTGCCAGCAAAGTAACGGCTGTATTTGATCTTGAAAAAGTAGTTACCGATGCGGCCAACGCCAAAGGTATCGACAGGGTAAACCTGTATATCAATAAAACGCAGTTTGTATCAGGTGGCGATCAGATAGCTTCGACCGAACTGGCTGGTTCTGCTATAACAAGCTTAACCAACATCAGCATGAGCGTTAACGTACCGGGTATTTCGCCTACGCAAAACTACGTGTTTGCCCGTGTAGGTGTAAAAATTTCGGGTGTGGAGGATATGATCTTCTCACCTTTAGTTAAATTAACTTACTAAGTAATTAAGCGGGCCCTGCTGTAAAGCAGGGCCCTTTTTATCCCCCGAATAATTTTAATTGTTATATATAATCCACTCATTTAACTGATGAAGAAACTATCGCTTTGCCTGTCTCTTTTTATTTCCACTTATCTATCTGCCAATGCACAGCAAGGCGAATGGCATTTGATAAAAGACAGGATCACCACCCCATGGGCCGAAAAGGTTGACCCTAAGGCACCTCTACCCGAATACCCCCGTCCGCAAATGGTACGTGGCAACTGGCAAAATTTGAATGGTTTATGGAACTATGCTATAGTACCTAAAGCAACCACTGGGCCTGCCAAATACGAAGGAAAGATCCTGGTGCCTTTCGCGGTTGAGTCGGCATTATCTGGAGTTGGTAAAACCGTTGGTAAGGATAGTATGCTGTGGTACAAAACCACCATCAGCTTAAACAAAACATTAAAAGGTAAAGATGTACTGCTGCATTTTGGTGCGGTTGACTGGCGTACCGAAGTATTTGTAAATGGCAAAAGTGCCGGCATTCATGAAGGCGGCTTTGACCCTTTTACATTTAACATCACCCCTTATTTAAAAGGAGGTTCAAAACAGGAAATTACCGTGAGCGTGTGGGACCCGACAGACGATGGTCCTCAGCCGCGTGGTAAACAAGTAAAAAAGCCCGAAGGTATCTGGTATACTCCGGTTACCGGGATCTGGCAAACTGTTTGGCTGGAAGGTGTAGCTAAAACGCACATTGAAGTCACCAAACAAACCCCCAACATTGACGATCACACACTTTCGGTTTCGGCCGAAGTTTCAAATAGCCAGCCGGGCGACAAGCTGAAGATCAGCGCCTGGAACGGCAAAACCCTTGTATCCGAAAAAACAATTGATGCCGGCGAGACTGCCGTGCTGGATATCAAGGATCAGCATTTATGGTCAACCACCGATCCGTTTTTATATGATCTGAAAGTTGCCGTTATCCGCAACAATAAAGCGGTTGACGAGATAGGCAGCTACTTCGCCATGCGTAAAATTTCGCTTGGGGCTGATGCTAATGGCATTCAGCGCATGTTGCTGAACAACAAATTCGTGTTTCAATATGGCCCGCTTGATCAGGGCTGGTGGCCTGATGGTTTATATACCCCGCCAACTTATGAAGCCATGAGCTTTGATATTGATAAGTTAAAGGAAATGGGCTTTAACATGATCCGCAAGCACATTAAAGTTGAACCGGCACGTTACTATGCTTATTGCGATAAAACAGGTATGTTATTATGGCAGGATATGCCAAGCGGCGACTTAGGCAATCATTGGGAAAACCGTCCGGGCGTGCTTGACCGCGCTACCGATCAGCAACGCAGCCCTGAATCAGAAGGTTATTACCGCAAAGAGTGGAATGCTATTATCAATTCGTTATATAATTATCCTTGTATCGTTGTATGGACTCCGTTCAACGAAGCCTGGGGACAGTTTAAAACTGTGGAGATCACTGAGTGGACAATGAAAAAAGACCCATCGCGTTTGGTGAACAGCGCCAGTGGTGGCAACTTCTATGATACTGGTAACATTGTCGATCTGCATAACTATCCGCACCCTGCTATGCCACGTCCCGAGATCTTCGGCAAAACAAAAGCTGTGGTTTTGGGCGAATTTGGAGGCTTGGGCTGGCCTGTTGATGGTCATACCTGGCAAGCTAACAAAAACTGGGGTTACCAAAACTTTAAAAACGGCGATGATCTGTTTAAGAGATATTCAACCTTTACCGATAGGTTGGAAGAACTGATCAAAGTTGGTCTTTCGGCAGCGGTATACACCCAAACAACAGATGTGGAAGGCGAAGTGAACGGTTTCATGACCTATGACCGCAAAGTGATCAAAATGCCTGTTGAATTGTTACAAAAAGCCAATAGCAAACTGTATGATCCTGCATTGGTGAAATAATATCTTTACGTATGACTATCAAAAACAGTATAAAACTAATGCGCAGGGAGGTTTGTCTTTCTGTGGCGATGATATGTGCAGGCTTTGCAACTGTGAACGCCCAGGGCGTAAAAGCAACCACGGTTACAACAGTTGATAATAAAGGCGCAAATGCTTTTTATGTAAATAACCGCGCCCCTTTGCAAAGGCAATATTTTGCCAAACTACCTACCGGTAGTATTGAAGCCGGCGGCTGGTTAAAAAAAATGATGGAGCTGCAACGCGATGGTTTAACCGGCAACCTCGGCGAGATCAGTGTATGGCTTTCAAAAACAAATAATGCCTGGCTCAACAAAGAGGGTAAAGGCGAATATGGTTGGGAAGAGCTGCCTTATTGGCTAAAGGGATATGCCGATATAGCCTATACGTTGAAGGATAAAAAGATGATTGCCGAAACCAAATTCTGGATAGATGCCGTGCTGAACAATCAGCGCGATAACGGCGATTTCGGTCCGGCGGTTGAGCACAATGGCAACCGCGATTTGTGGACTAACATGCCAATGCTGTGGTGCCTGCAATCATATTACGAGTACACTAAAGACCCGCGGGTTATCCCTTTCATGACCAAATATTTCAAATACGAGCTATCGGTACCTGATAGTAAGTTTTTGAAGGATTACTGGGAGAACAGCCGCGGCGGCGATAATATGCTGAGCGTTTACTGGTTGTATAACCGTACAGGCGATAAGTTTTTGCTTGACCTGGCTACCAAGTTGGATAAAAACACTGCCGACTGGCGTCAGGCCAATAACCTGCCCAACTGGCATAATGTTAACGTAGCACAGTGTTTCCGCGAACCGGCAACTTATTATCTGCAAAGTCATGATAAAAAAGATCTCGACGCTACTTACAACAATTTTAAACTGATCCGAGATATTTATGGACAGGTTCCGGGTGGTATGTTTGGTGCCGATGAAAATGCCCGCAAGGGTTATGATGATCCGCGCCAGGCAGTAGAAACCTGTGGTTTGGTAGAACAAATGACATCCGATCAAATGTTGCTTGGCAATACCGGCGATCGTTTCTGGGCCGAGAATTGTGAGGATGTAGCTTTCAATACCTTCCCTGCGGCCTTTATGCCCGATTATCGTGCTTTGCGCTATTTAACTGCACCCAACATGGTGGTAAGCGATGGTAAAAACCACCATCCGGGTATAGCCAATGAAGGTCCGTTTTTAATGATGAACCCTTTCGGCAGCCGTTGCTGCCAGCATAACCATGCCGCAGGCTGGGTTTATTATGCTGAAAATAGTTGGATGGCAACACCTGATAATGGTATAGCCGCCCTGCTTTATACCGAAGGTAAAGTGAATGCAAAAGTTGGTAATGGTACCGCGGTAAGCATTGCCGAAACAAGTCATTATCCATTCCAGGATCAGATTAACTTTACAGTTACCACGCCAAAGGCGGTCGATTTTCCGCTTTACCTGCGCATCCCGGAATGGTGCAAAGGTGCATCTGTAAAAGTTAATGGAATAGCTGTAGATGTAAATACTTCAACAGGAGATTACATCCGCCTTGCTAAAAGCTGGAAAAACGGCGATAAGATAACGCTTCAATTACCAATGCAGCTGAAAGTGCAGGAATGGGCTAAAAACAAAAATAGCGTAAGCGTGAGCTACGGCCCGCTTACTTATTCATTGAAAATTGAGGAGCAGTATACTAAAGGAGACAACCTGAAAGATGCACAGGGCGATTCGCACTGGCAGCCGGGCGCCGATCCTCAAAAATGGCCATCTTATAACATCTACGCAGCATCGCCATGGAACTACGGTTTGCAGATAGATGAGCAACATCCTGAAAAATCAATAACGGTCATTCATCGTGCCTGGCCAAAGGATAATAATCCATTCACCAATGCTAATGCGCCAATTGAGCTGAAAGCTAAAGGTAAACAGATCCCAGGCTGGAAAATTGACGAAACAGGTTTATGTGGCGTATTACCTCAAAGCCCTGTGAAAACAGAGGAACCTGCGAAGGAACTTACATTGGTACCTATGGGCGGTGCAAGGTTAAGGATCTCGGCTTTCCCGGTTACTGAATAATGAACGTACGAATGATAAAAGGAATATTATGCGGTTTAATGATGATGGCTGGTTTTACTGCCGTAGCACAGGATGCTGCCGTTAAAAACCAGCCGCCATCACCGCTATACCGCGACCCGATTTATGATGGCGCCGCCGACCCTGTGTTGGTTTATAACAAAGCCGAAAAGGAGTGGACAATGTTATACACCCAGCGCCGGGCCAACGTACAATCGCCGGGAGTGGCATTTTGTTACGGTACTGCCATTGGTGTTGCTACATCAAAAGATCACGGGCATACCTGGATTTACCGGGCTGCGCTAAACTTGGAGCACGAACGCGGACAAAATACCTTTTGGGCTCCTGATGTGGTTTTTGATAAGGGCGTATACCACATGTTTGTGGTGTATATCCGCGGGGTATACACTCAATGGGGCGGTGATTCGCACCTGGTTCATTACACCAGTAAAAACCTGTGGGACTGGAAATATGAGGGCCTCCTAAACCTGCCCGATCATAATATCATCGACCCAACCCTCATGAAACTGCCCGACGGTAAATGGCACATGTGGTATAAGGATCAAAAGTTGGGTAGCATCACCATGACTGCCGAGAGTAACGATTTGGTGAACTGGAAAGCCGACGATAAACCCGCCATTGAAGGCCGTGCGCATGAAGGCCCTAAAATATTCCGGTTTAAAGATTATTACTGGATTATCACCGACGAGTGGCAGGGCCAGCGGGTATATCGCTCAAAAGATGCCAAAACCTGGGAACATCAGGGGTTGGTATTGGATAAACCCGGTCACCGGCCGGAGGATACGCCGACAGGTGCTCATGCCGATGTGGTGGTTAGCGATGATCATGCTTACATTATTTATTTTACCCATCCCGGTCGCAAAAAGCATTTTGAAGATGGCGGGCTTGATGCGGATGGCGCGTACAGTTATTCAACCAAACGCACGTCCATCCATGTAGCCGAGCTGGAATTTAATGGCGAAACGCTGATTTGTGACAGGGATAAGCCATTTAGTTTCTGGCTTGCCGACGTTAAATAAATATCAACAGAAATAAAGAGAATATAAATTGGTTATGCGGCAGATATTCATTTGGTTAATGGGGGTGTTTGCCCCGGTGATGGTTCTGGGGCAACACAATGCCGTTAATAATAAAACCATTGTTTGGGATCAGTCTTCTTTAAAAAAGGTAAGCGTAACAGATGGTAATTACGCCCGCATGATCCAGTTAAAGGATGGTAACCTGATTTGCGTTTATCAAAGCAAGGCAGGTATAATATGCACTACAAGTAATGATGCTGGTAAAACATGGTTGAACCCGGAGATTGTTGCGGCCTCATTTAAGGGAATGGAGATGGCTGTGCCTGAGATATTGGAACTTAAGGATCATTCTCTTTTGTTATCGTACAATCCGCGGCCATATAAGGTAAATGGCAGTTGGGATACCACCAAACGCTTCGCCATCCGCACCAAAAAGAGCTACGATAAAGGTAAAACCTGGAAAGATGAACGCCTGATCTACGAAGCGCATTACAATTTTGAAGATGGCTGCTGGGAGCCGTCGCAGATCCAGCTGCCTTCGGGCGAGATCCAGTTGTTCTTTTCAAACGAGGGTGTCTACACTAAATCAAACGAGCAGAATATTTCGATATTCCGGTCGAAGGATAATGGTTTAAGCTGGACAAATCAACCCGAAATAGTATCCTTCAGGCCCGGCCACCGGGATGGAATGCCGGTACCCATTATCCTGAAAGGGAAAAAAGAAATTGTGTTTTCGATAGAAGATAATGCGGGTGCGAGCTTTAAGCCATCCATTATCCGTAACAGCATCAGCCAAAACTGGAAAAAAACGGTTGGGCCAGATGATGCTGAACGCAGCTACGCTCTTATTCCAAAGCTACCCGATACGGTTTATGCAGGCGCACCCTATTTGAGGCAGTTGCACAATGGCGAAACGGTATTATCATACCAAAGCACACTTAACCGCAATCACAACTGGGAACAATCTTGTATGCAGGTAGCGTTAGGTAACAGTGATGCTAAGGGTTTTGTTGGTGTACCTACACCGTTCAACATCCCGCTTAACAAACAGGGGCTTTGGAACTCGTTATGTGTGTTGAATGATGATACCGTGATCGCAATTACATCAACAAATGCATTTGGGGATAAGACGGAGGTTTGGATGATAAAGGGGAGGTTAGTAAAAAATAAATAAACAAATCTTCGCCGCCGCTCGGCTCCAGCCGAGCGGCGGCGGGTGATTGGCAGGTAAGCGTCGACGCGTACCCTAACTATAGTTCAAGTGTGGACGCTTGAACTTGCAAACAAAAATTGAATTAAACTATTAAACACAGATAAATGCAAACAAAATTAAAAGTATTAGCCCTGGCTTTGGCAATGCCATTGGGGATGAGGGTGATGGCGCAGCAGAAAGCACCGGCGCAGGTATGGTCTGAGCAAAAAGCAAAAACGTGGTACGCACAGCAGCAGTGGCTGGTAGGCGCCGATTTTATCCCAAGTACCGCTATCAACCAGTTAGAGATGTGGCAGGCCGATACTTTCGATCCAAAAACAATTGACAGGGAGTTAGGCTACGCGCAGGGCATTGGCATGAATGTAATGCGCGTATTTCTGCACCATTTAGCCTGGGAGCAGGATCCTGAAGGTTTCAAAAAACGCATGGACGAATACCTGGCTATTTCAAGTAAACACGGCGTAAAAACCATGTTTGTGTTTTTTGATGATTGCTGGAACAAAGTGCCTAAAATAGGTAAGCAACCTGAGCCAAAAACGGGTATCCATAACTCGGGCTGGATGCAGGATCCGGGGCAGCCGGCATCTGATAATGCTGCTAATTCTCCGGTGCTTGAAAAATATGTAAAGGATGTATTAAAACGTTTCGCTAACGACAAACGCATTTTGCTTTGGGATTTGTATAATGAACCGGGCAACTCTGACAAAGGAAACAAAACCTTACCGCTGTTAAAAAGTGTTTTCAAATGGGCAAGGCAGGTAAACCCAAGTCAGCCGGTAAGTGCCGGTGTATGGCGCTGGGATTTGGAAGAATTAAACAAATTCCAGATAGCTAACTCAGATGTTGTTACTTACCATGATTATACGCCCGAAGCTGAACACCTGAAAACTGTGCAGTTCCTGAAAATGAACGGTCGCCCGTTGATTTGTACTGAATATATGGCCCGCCCGCGCAACAGCCTGTTCGGTACTGTATTGCCAATGCTTAAGAAAGAAAATGTAGGCGCTATCAACTGGGGTTTTGTAAGCGGTAAAACTAATACCATTTATGCCTGGGATACCCCAATGCCTGATGGCAACGAACCTAAACTGTGGTTCCACGATATTTTCCGTAAGGATGGTACTGCCTACATCCCGGAAGAAACAAACTTGATCAAGAAATTGACCGGAAGATAAATTTTTGATGTGCAGATTTCAAATGTGCAGATGATTTTCGGATCCTGAAACCGATGTTTTAAGTAGAGACGCATCACATGCGTCTCCCGCGTTCAACCTATCACACAAATCTGCTTTTCATATTTGAGAAGCAGATTTATTACAGACTTACGAAGTCTTAAAAACTTCGTAAGTCTTGTTCCTCGCTAATACTATCCTTAAAGCAATTACACCTATGAAGAAGCTTTTTAATTACCTGATGCTGGGTCTGTTTGGCACTACAGCCGCCTGTAGCGGCCGCGCGCAGCAAGCCGAACCGGTAAAGCAAGCGGCGCCTTATAGTGGCCTTATTCATGTTGTGCTTGACAGGGATTTCCCCGATCCTACGGTGATCAGATATAATGGTAAGTATTACGCGTACGCAACCCAATCGCCGGGTGGCGATGGCCGTATGATCAATATCCAGGTGGCCTGGTCAACCGATCATGAGCACTGGGTTCATGCGGGCGATGCCCTGCCGCAAAAACCGGTGTGGGCATCCAATACCCAAAACTTTTGGGCCCCTGACGTATTCTTCGATGCCAGGCTCAATAAATTTGTAATGTTCTTTTCTGCCGATCCCAATGAGTTGACCGGCAAATGGATGGGAATAGCTTATGCCGATAATCCACTTGGGCCATTTACTGATAGGGGCACACCGTTTATGAAAGGCCCCGATTTTCAATGTATCGATCCCAAAGCTTTTACAGATCCAAAAACTGGCAGGCACTTCCTTTATTGGGGATCGGATTTTCAACCACTACGGGTAAGGGAAATGAAGGACGACTGGTCGGATTTTGCCGATGGTTCAACAGCTGCGGCAGTTGTCTATCCCGGTAAGGATAAAAGCTACAGCAACCTTGTTGAAGGTTCTTGGCTCGATTATGATAACGGCACGTATTACCTATATTATTCGGGCGATAACTGTTGCGGTGCCGGGGCAAATTATGCGGTGATGATAGCTAAGGCAGATAATCCGCTTGGCCCTTTTGTAAGA
>Ga0163162_10001616_pt1 | contig 21082 bp, 16 predicted proteins | sample S55metaG_FD_115310 | JGI IMG/M metagenome (GOLD analysis project Ga0163162, IMG submission 115310) | Switchgrass rhizosphere microbial communities from Kellogg Biological Station, Michigan, USA - S5-5 metaG | ecosystem: Host-associated > Plants > Roots > Rhizosphere > Soil | place: USA...
ATATAATCTATCTGGTAATTAGGAAAACTGCCATTATAAGTACGGCCAAAACCGGATCCTCTTTCGCGAAATGCATTTTTTAACCCTTTGGCCATTTGATTAACCGAATAGGATGCTGGGGTATCGTTAAAGTCGCCGGAGATAATATACGGGTAAGGGCATTGAGCCGCGTGCGCCTTTATGATGTCCACCTGTGCGCTTCTTTTTATAAATGCGCTTTTTAATTTACTGCCTAACCTCCTGGTCGAGGTCATATCCGTTTTACCTGGGTCTGATATCTTGCTAAGGTACTTATAGTCCTCCGGGTCGAAACGGATGGATTGCAGGTGCAGGCTATACACCCTGAATGTCTTCCCATTCTTTTTTACATCGATATAGATACAGCTATTTTCAGTTACCTTTTCCGACAGCCGGATTAACCCGTGTGCTATTATCGGAAACTTCGAAAACACGGCAAGACCGATGGCTTCACTGGCGTTAAAAATTACCGGTTCAAAATAATAATTATCCGCACCCATTATTTTAACGATGGAATCGCGCATATTGTATTGCCCATGGTAGCGGGTATAAAACTCCTGGAAACCAATGATATCCGGTTGTTCGTCACCGATGATCTGCAGGATTTCGTGCCGCGTTGACCTGTCGTTGCTGGAGCCGTAACGTTTAAAATTATGCACGTTGTAGGTCATCATACGGACCACAGTAACACCAGGTGCATTAGAATATGATGAAGGAGAATGCAGTTCAACGTTATTGCGCAATATATTCCAGCCACAGGCAACAATAACAAGCGATACAAGGGCAAACAGCTTTTTGCTGAAAAGCCAGTAAACCAGCAGTATTAAATTGAACGTAATTAATATGGGGTAGCCCAGGCCGAAAAAAGCGATGGCCCATGCTTTACGCGGATCGGTAAAGGGTGCCATATAACTAAGTAAAAGCCCTATCCACAGCAGGACATTTACAAATAATAATATCTTATTTAAAAAGGATAAGTGGTTTTTAGCCTTCATTATTGCTGGCTCTAAATAATATTTCCTTCTCCTGTTTGCTCAAACTGTCATAGCCGGATTTTGAAATCTTATCTAATATAAGGTCAATATCTTCCTGACGGGGCAAATCAGAAGAATTTTTTGATGTGTTTTTTGAAACAACTTTTAATTTAGATTTTGACTTAAACAAGTTAACGACAAAGCTGATCCAGTCGTGCCCTTTTTGTAACTGTTTGATATATACAAAGCCTAATAATGCGCCCCCGAGGTGCGATATTTCGCCGCCGGCATTTGGACCTACTATTCCCAAAAAATCAATTATTATAAAAAATAAGGCGAGCCATTTTAATTTTACAGGGCCTATCAGCATTAAGGAAATACTGTAACCCGGCAGTAAGGTTGCTGTGGCTACTATAATTGCCATTACGCCTGCCGATGCACCCGCCAGCGTGCTAACAGCAGCAGCACCCTGGTGTGTAAAAAACGGCAATGTGTTATAACTTAAAATAAAAAGTGCCGCACCTGCAAGCCCGCCCATAAAGTACAAACCCAGTGTGCGCTTTTTGCCCAGGTATTCTTCAAAAATTTGGCCGAACCAGTACAACCATAACATGTTGAACAGGATATGAAATATGCCATCGTGCATAAACATATAGGTGATAGGCGTCCAGAAACGGAGCGGAAGTTTGGGCAGTGAGGCCGTTAGGCGCAAATATTCATCGCTGAAAAATGAAACCGAATCACTGAGGAAAAATACTTTTGTTATTGTTGCGGTTACATTTATGAGCAAAAAAACAACAACATTAATGCCGATCAGCAAGTTTAACTTACTGTCTGAACGGAGCACTTTATATTGTATGTTTTGCCAGAGCGTACTCATAATGTCTATATATCCTTACGTGATAACCTTAATTTTTTTAAAATATTGTAACCTAAACTGCATTTTACAATTTACGAACATTGCAGGATTTTTTATACGGTTAATATAAGCATTTATGTTGTTATCCGCCACAATTTCACCACTATAAAGCCAAGCAATGCGCCGCCTAAATGTGCGAAATGGGCTACGTTGTCGCCGCCAAACTGCTCAAAACCCAGGTAAATCTCCATCAATATATAAACGGGGATAAGATATTTCGCCTTGATAGGCACCGGCAGAAATAATATCATTAATTCAAGGTTTGGATAAAGCATCGCGAAGGCAACCAATAAGCCGAATATGGCGCCGGAGGCACCAACTATAGGACCAAAATAAATGGCCTTAAGCTGATCGGGAACCGAGGGGTCAGTAATTGCAAAATGCGGAAATACAGTAAATCCACCGGTCATTGAATGTACTTCAAATGCCTGCACAAGCATCTGGAATAAAGCAGCACCGATACCGCAAATAAAATAGAGGTTAAAAAAGCGCTTCGGTCCTACGGCATATTCAAGTATTGGCCCAAATGAAAACAGGGCAAACATATTGAACAGGATATGTGTCCAGCCTCCATGTATAAACATGTAGGTTATCAGTTGCCATACCCTGAAATATGGCGAGTTAAAATAAAATAACCCCAGGTGGCTTACAATCAAATCGTTATAACTATCTGAGCTTAACACCACAAATGGAATAAAACAAATCAGGTTAAGAATAAGCAGGTTTTTTACAACTGGTGTAAGATTAGCGAAAGGAGATTGCCTGTATGCACTCATAATAATATATTAAACCGTCTTTGCGGCTATTTTTCAAATCGTTCTAATAATTCGTTTACTGTAAAGGTAGTAATAACCAGTTTACCATTTAAGGCAACATTTGGCATCTGGCAGGCAAAAAGCTGGTCGATCAATTGGTTCATTTCTTCTAATGACATTTTTGTGCCTGCTTTGATAGCGGCATTCCGCGCCAGCGACCGGGCCAGGCTGTCGCGTTTATCCAGTTTCAAAATGGCCTGGTTATTTTTAAAGCCTTCAAGCAGCTGTTCCAGCAGTTCGTGCTCGCCCACATTATTCAGTTCAGCCGGGATGCCTTCAACCACCACCGTATTTTTACCAAACTCCCGTATGTCAAATCCCAATGCACGAATATCGGGCAAAAGTTCTTTTAATAGTTCAAAATCGGCGCTGTTCAGTGTTACCGACTGCGGGAAAAGGCTTTGCTGGCTTACGCCCGAATGATTTTCCAGCTGCTGCAAAAAACGTTCGTATAAAATACGTTCATGTGCCGCCTGCTGGCTGATGAGCATAAACCCGGATTTTATCTGCGAAAGGATAAATCGCCCCTGAATCTGGAAAAGCTGCCGCTCACTCGGCTTATTTAACTCCTGGTCGTCAACTTCAATACTTTTTTCGTCGTGCATCTGATGCTGCACTGTGGTCTCCCTTCGGCTGATCTCATAAAGCGTATCCCAATTTTGGGGAACCGGCGATTTCCTGTGGTCGCCCTCATTCCTTAAAAAGGGAATTTCACGCTCCATTTTTCTATCGGGTGTAAAAGGATTAAAATCAGGATTAAAGGATATGGTGGGGGCAACAATTTCCTCAAACGGCTTGGGCGTCACCAAATGTTCAATGCTGTTTTCCTGGTCAAAGTCAAGGCTTGGCGTAATATTATACCTTCCTAATGACCGTTTTACCGCCGAGCGCACAATGGCATAAATGGTTTGCTCGTCCTGATATTTTATTTCAGTTTTGGTGGGATGTACGTTGATATCAATTTTAGATGGGTCAATTTCTATAAACAGCACATACATCGGGAAAGTATCCTCGGGAAGCAGCTCTTTAAAAGCCATCAACACCGCATGATTCAAATAAGCATCCCTTATAAAGCGGTTGTTTACAAAAAAGAATTGCTCGCCGCGTGTTTTACGGGCATACTCGGGCTTACCCACAAACCCACGCAGCTTAATTACTGAGGTATCCTCCTGCACCGGAACCAACCTTTCGTTATAATTATTGCCGAAAAGATGAATAATCCGCTGTTTGAGCGCCGCGCCCGGTAAGTGATACACTTCCTGCCCGTCGTGGTGCAACGTGAAAAATATCAGCGGGTTGGCCAGCGCCACGCGCTGAAACTCATCGATGATATGCCGCATCTCCACGGAGTTGCTTTTTAAAAAATTACGGCGGGCGGGGGTATTATAAAATAAATTTTTAACGCATATGGATGTGCCTGTATTGGCCGAGCAGGCCTCCTGGCTTATCACTTCCGACCCCTCTATATAAATGCAGGTGCCTAATTCATCTTCATGCCTGCGGGTTTTCAGCTCTACCTGAGCTATAGCAGCAATGGAAGCCATCGCCTCGCCCCTGAAACCCATGGTGCGGATAGCGAACAGGTCTTCAGCTTTTTTTATTTTTGACGTGGCATGCCGTTCAAAACTCATACGGGCATCGGTAAGGCTCATTCCGCAGCCGTTATCGATAACCTGTATCAGTGATTTTCCGGCATCTTTGACAATCAGTTGTATCTTATCGGCGCCCGCGTCGATAGCGTTCTCAATCAGCTCCTTTACGGCCGACGCCGGCCGCTGCACAACTTCGCCGGCGGCAATTTGGTTAGCAACGGCATCCGGTAAAAGCTGAATTATATCTGGCATTTTTTTAACATTCCCTTCTCCGCCAGCCGGCGGATCTTTTTCAGCCGCTAAATTAAATATTTGATCGCACAACTTTATGATTTGACAGTTGTATATAGTTTTGTAGTTTACAACGTTTAATACCTGCTTATGAAAAGATTATTGCCCCTGCTGCTGCTTTTAGCGGCGGCTGCCTGCAAGCAAAAAGATTATAATGCCGATCTGATCATTAAAAACGCACGGGTTTATACCGTCGATAATAGTTTTACAATAGCAGACGCCTTTGTTGTAAATGCGGGAAAGATAATTGCCGTTGGCAAAGCGGATACGCTGGAAGAAAAATATAAGGCCCGCACGGTGATTGACGTGCATGGAAAGCCTGTATATCCCGGCTTTATCGATGCACATGCCCATTTTTACGAATACGGTTTGGCCCTACAAGAAATTAACCTGAATTATACCAAAAGCTGGCAGGAGGTTGTCGACTCTGTAAATTCCTATGCCAGGAAAAATACCGACGGCTGGATTATCGGCAATGGCTGGGATCAGAACCAGTGGAAAACAAAACAATTCCCCAATAAAGCTAAGCTGGATTCCATTTTTCCGGTGCGGCCGGTTATATTGAGGCGCAGCGATGGCCATACGGTGATTGCAAATCAGGCGGCGTTAAACATAGCAGGAATTAAGCCTGGGCAAAACATTTATGGCGGCAAAATTGAAACTATCAACGGTAAATTAACAGGCATACTTGTTGACAACGCCCAAAAATTGGTTGAAAAAAAGATGCCCGCGCCAACCGACCAGGTAACACAAGCCGCCTTTCTGGATGCACAAAGTAATTGTTTGGCAGCAGGCTTAACCACGGTTGACGATTGCGGATTGCAGTATACAATGATAACCACAATAGCCGACCTGCAGCATAAAGGGGCGTTAAAAATGCGGATGTACGTAATGCTTTCGGACAACCCTGATAATTATGAATATTTGTTTAAACGCGGGGTGTACAAATCTCCGGGGCTTGATGTACGTGCCTTTAAAATGTATGCCGATGGCGCTTTGGGCTCGAGCGGGGCGTGCTTGTTGCAACCTTACGCCGATCAAAAAAACTGGAAGGGGTTTTTGTTGAATAGCCAGCAACACCTGGAAGACGTGGCCATAAAGTTAGCGAATAAAGGTTTCCAGCTATGCACGCACGCCATAGGCGACTCCGCAAATCGCGTGATGCTTAAAATTTACGCCAAAGTACTAAAGGGTAAAAACGACCGCCGCTGGCGCATCGAGCACGCGCAGGTAGTATCACCGGAGGATATAAAATATTTCGGCGAGTACAATGTGATACCATCCGTGCAGCCGGTACATGCTACTTCAGATATGCGCTGGGCGCTGTCGCGGCTTGGCAAAAAAAGATTAAAATCGGCCTACGCCTATAAACAACTGCTGGATCAAAATGGATGGATGCCTTTAGGCACCGATTTTCCTCATGAAAATATCAATCCCATTTTAACTTTTTACGCGGCTGTTGAACGCAGGGACCTTAAAGGCTACCCGCAAAACGGATTTCAGCGCGAAAATGCATTAAGCCGGCAGGAGGCGCTGAAAGGCATGACGATTTGGGCGGCAAAAACAAATTTTGAAGAAAAAGAAAAAGGAAGCATCGAACCGGGAAAATATGCCGATTTTGTGATCCTTGATAATGACATTATGGAAATAAAGGGCAGCGCCCTGCCAAAGGTTAAAGTGTTAAAGACATATATAAATGGGGAAAAAGTTTATGAGCGAAAGTAGAAGCCGGGTTTATCTTTTTATTGTACTGGGATTTATTTTATTTGATTCGGCTTGTGCGCAAAACCAGACTTTTACCGGGCAGGCTTACGTTAACGAAGAACGATTAGTGGAACGTTCCACCGTATTGTTAAACAATGGCGCTTACTTTATCCCCCTGCAAAACGTAGATCAGCTAAAAATTGCGAGCATACATTTCTCTAACCTCTATGCAGCCGGATTTGACAGTCTGCTGAATAAATATACCAGGGTAGCCACTATCGATGGCAACTATTATTCAGGCATTAAAAACCTCGATAATCTATCCACCGATCTTAAATGGTACAACACCCTGATAATCCAGTTAAGCGAGGCCGACCTTAGTAATCCCCTGCTGGCTGGCTTTATCGCCTCCAACCAAAAAATCAAAAATGTAATTATTGCGCTGTTTGGCAGCAGTAACGCCTTAGTTAAATTAAATAATGTTGCCGTTCCTGTTATCTGGTCCGAGCGGGCAACGCCAGTATCTGCGTTTTTTGCCGCCCAGGCTATATTTGGAGGGGTTGCCATAACACAAAAATTAAATAGCAACTTTTCCCCCGTTTATAAAGCGGGGATGGGTTTTACCACTGGCAAAATACGGCTGCAATACACAGTACCCGAGGATGCAGGGATAAAATCCGATGATTTGCTGGGGATAGATAAGGTGGCACTAGAAGCTATTTCGGAACACGCAACGCCGGGTTGTGTGGTTTTGGTGGCAAAGGACGGCAAGGTAATATTTAACAAAGCGTACGGCTATCATACCTATGATAAAGCCCTGCCGGACAAGCTTACCGATATCTTCGATGTGGCGTCGTTAACCAAGGTATCGGCTACCACTATTGAAACGATGCGGCTTTATGAGCAGGGCAAGCTAAGCCTGGATGCTACAGTCGGTGAATACCTTGCAGAGGCACGCAAAACCAATAAGGCAGATCTCCGGGTGCGGGAACTGCTAACCCACCAGGCCGGGCTGATACCAGACATACCAACTTTTGAAAGAATAAAATCTATCGACCACAGCGTCGATTCTTCGGCAGTTTATCCGACCAAAGTAAACGATAACTATTATTTAAGAAAGGATTACTTTAAGGACGTGATGTGGCCGACCATGCTAAATTCGCCGCTCAGAACGCGCGGGCAGTATGTTTACAGTGATTTGAGTATGTGCTTTATGCAGCAAATTGCTGAAACGCTCACGGCCACGCCGGAGAATTTATATGTTCAGCAGCAATTTTACACTCCGCTTGGCATGCAAAACGCCGGATTTTTGCCTTTATACAGGTTTCCACCGCATCAGATAGTTCCTACTGAGGACGATGAGGTTTACCGCCATTCCCTGCTCAATGGCTATGTCGACGATCCTACTGCCGCATTAATGGGTGGCGTTGCAGGGCATGCAGGGCTGTTTGCCAATGCCAATGACCTGGCTATATTATACCAAATGCTGCTAAACCGCGGCAGTTATGGTGGCCAGCAATATTTTAAACCTGAGACAGTTGACTTGTTTACGGCTAAACAATCAGACATTAGTCGGCGTGGTTTGGGATTTGACCGGTGGGACCCAATAGCCGATCATCATTATCCTTCGGAACTGGCATCGCCGCAAACTTATGGCCATACTGGTTTCACCGGCACCTGTGTTTGGGTTGATCCTAAAAACAACCTGGTTTATGTATTTTTATCAAACCGCATACACCCAAAAGTTACCGACAAACTATCGAGCCTGCGCATACGGCCACGGATACAGAACGTGGTTTACGAGGCGATACAAAAAGGGATGTAAACTATTCTTTAAAAACTATCGCTTGATCCGCCACCGCCGAAATCTCCGCCGCCGAATTTTGTGCCTTTATCGGCCGGAGCCGATGGCGCGTGCGAGAATGTTTGCGCAACGGCTAACGATTCTATCCTTAAATTATCCATCAAATGAGCTTCTGTTGGTTCAGCTAGCGTAAAACCATTCTTTGGCGTTTTGAGGTATTTCGTAACCAGGTACACAACGCCCAATATTATTGCGGCCACAACTGTTAATGTCACATCCAGCGGGAAGATATGGTAGTAGGTTCTAAACGTAACGGCAGCGGCTGCTACCAGCAACAGGCCAATGCGCAGTAGGATCACGTTCTTCTTCTTTATCCCAAAGCAAATGTAAACAAAGGGCAAAACTATCGTCCACATCCAGAAAAATGCGCCTAATGAAATAGCTTTGGTTTGCCCGTGCAACTCATCACTTAGGGTTTGAACGATGTAATAATTACCGGCCGCGTAAAGGGTTAGCAAGCAGATAACCTGGGCGACGACGATACAATTTTTATAATCAGCAAACGCCTTTTCGTTTCTATTAACATAGATAAGCCAATAAATAGCCGCTGAAACCAGCATTATTACAAATTGCACGGTTGACAAGCCGATAGGTTCTATTCTTATCCAACTGTAAAAAACAAGCGAAAAAAAGGCGGCGCAACAAATTGCTGTTGCAAGCATATCCGCAAATCGAAGAGTAAAATAAAGGCACAACACGAAAACGATTCCTGAAAGCATTATGTAGAAGGAACTGTCGTTATGCAACCAAATGGAAAAAGCGATCACAAAGAACCATCCTGATAAAAACAGCAATGCATCATCTACTCCGGAGCGGTAATGGTAATTACTGGTTATCAAAATCTCCAACAAGGCATAAACAACAAGTCCCAGAAAAAAAAGCCACCCGCCGGTTTCGATGATTGCTGACGAAGCGATCAAGCTTAACAAGCCAAAAGTAAATGCAATAATAATAAAGGTAAGCATAAACAAGCCAACACGAACGAGTATGTTCGGCGAGTAAAACCCTACAGGATATTTTTCGGTTATTGTTATAAACTCGGTATTAGTGATAAGACCTTGCCGCAAATCTTTTCTTGCTTCTGCTTGGATCCGCAGGTTGCTTAGCCAGGTTTTGTTATAGCTGATCATGCTCCTTTTAGTTTTTCATTAAAATTGATAAGCAAGAATACTAAGCCGGCGCCTGTTGCCATAAAATAAATTGCCACCAGTTCTTCTATGGCAGCGCCGTTGCCTATCAGCATCATCCCCCTTATCATTAAGGAACTGATAGCAATGTAGCTATATAACACTACCAATAATAAAAAATAAAACGACTTATTTCTAACGGCATCCAGATAAATCAGGGCCGAAAGAATAAAAATACCCAACATCCAAATTACAGCCATCCAAACATCATAATAATGAAAATAGCCCGCCAACAAAGCGATAAATGCCACATGCACTCCATAATGCTGATAACTAAATTTAAAATGCTTTTTAAAATTGAAACGTGCTGTTAAATAGGCAGCTGCCAATAACAACATGCCCAAAACCAAATAGGTATATATAATAGTCCTGTTGTTAAAGTCGCTGTGCAGTAATAGCTGATTTGGTGTTACAGAAACGCCCATCCAAACGGCTAAGTTGGCAATAGCCATACTCAACAGACCTAAATGGTCAAAATAGTAGGCGGTGAAAAACAGCACCAGCATCGGGATAAAAGTTGCCAGGCCATAATTTACCCCGAATATTTTATACTCAAACTGCAGGTACCCTACAAAAATTAAAAAACTGGTATTGGCCAGCAACAGGATATAGTCAAAGGAGGAATTTGATGCGCGAACCTTTTCAGTACTGAAAGGCAGTTTGTATTTAAAGCAATAAACAAAACACCCTGAACAGATAAGCCCGATAAGCAGCAATACAAATTGATGGCCGATACTGTCGATATTTTCATAAATCAACAGCCCTAATCCGGTGGTTAACAATGCTACCCCTAAATAAAGCAAGGTCTTTATTTCCCAATGTAGTGAAAATAACGCCGCCCCGGCGGATTTGCTTACTTTCCCGAACGATGCGTCGCTTAACAACCCTTCTCTGTGCAGGTTTTTATAAAAGTCTTCACTCATTTTTATTGCGATAAAGCCGGGGCAATTGGTTTATCAAGTATAGCGAAGATTTTTGATATTTTTATTTTGCGCAGGATACTTTAGCATCACTCGCTACTTCTCACTGACTATTCATCACTCAATATCAGAACTTCAGGTTCGACTTAAGCCATTGCTGAACTTCTTCCTGTTTGGTGATGTCTTCCGGGAGTTTATCGTGGATGAGTTTTTCCATTTTGTTGCCGGTGTTGGAAAAGCGGTAATCCCACAGGGCCATCAGCTTGTTAATGAGGTAAACCACCTCGTTGCCTTCTTCTTTATTAAAAACAGTACTATCCGGCCGCCCGTTCACACGCGGATCATGCTGTATATAACTGGTCCATTTATAATCGGAATAATGCAAATTTCTTCTTGAAAACAAGATCATAATGACGGTTGATTTTTATAAAGGTACTGATAATTAATGGCGTTTAGGATTTTATGCGTGATCGCTGTTAAAGAATTACCCGCGTGATATTCGTACAAGCCCGAAGTATTGGAATGTTTTAAAAAAGACCGCTTGTCATTGCGAGCGTAGCGCGGCAATCTTTTCGTCGTGAATGGTCGTTATGCGCACTGGCAAGGCATAGTTACGAGATTGCCACGCTGCGCTCGCAATGACAAAGGAATGGTTGTGTTATAATAATGAACAAAAAGCATTCATATAGTCTAAATCCTACCACCCTTTCAACTGCTTAATATAAGCAGTTAACTCGTTAGCAATCAACTCATGTTCAGCCATATCCGGGTGGCCGTCGCAGCCGCTGTGAAACTGCTTCGAAAAAAAGTATTTGGAAACATGCTTATCACCCTGAGTATTGATGCTTGCCGTGATAGCGGTTAGATAATTTTTCAGAACCCCAGTTAATTTGGCATCGGCCATAGGGCTGGTAAGGCAAACAATAGCCGCCTTTGGATAAAGCTGCCTTATAGTATGGATAAAATCAATATAAGCAGTGCAAAACGTGGTCGAATCCTGCACCCCGTCGTTCTGACCCAGGCATATCGTTACTACATCCGGCGTATATTTTTTAAAATCCCAGGCAATTGAGTCGCCTCTAAAATTAAGCTTGTTGTATACTTGCGGCATCACCATATTCATATTGCAGCAGCTATGCGTCAGCCCAATACCTGCCTGGGCAGTTAAATGCCATTGTGCATTTAAATTACGCGAGATACGGGCGCCATAACTCATGTAGGCATTATGCTGATCGTGCCATTGCCCTTTGCCGCATGGCACTACGGAAAGGTCCATGCCGGTTCCGCTGGTAATGGAATCGCCGAAGTATTCAATCTTGCGTGTCGGTTTGGGCTGTGGCGACAACAATTTTTCGCATCGTAACCCAACAAATTCAATATAACCTGTGTTTGATTCCGTATCCTTACAAATGAGTATAGTATGTTCCCCATCAGACAATCCGGGAACATCGATCTCGTTGATTTTACCGGTAGTTTGTAACCTGTAAGGAGCGTTATTGTCCACCACAATCTCCAGGTAATTCCCGTTGCTGCCACCGGGTGCTCCGTCGTTAATCAGCAGCACGCATTTACTGCCCTTAAATTTTGCCGTTATATAAACGCCCGGCGCCCAAAAGCGAGGCTTTGCCGGATCAGAAAAATCAATGCGTCCTGTATACTGTATCTTTTTGTTGTTCGCTTTAAAGAACTGAATGTGTGGTTCCTGATGCCGTTTACCGGCAGCCAAAGACGAATTGATAATCAACGCGAAACACAAGCAGGTAAACCATCTCATCATAATTTTACGGCAAAAGTTTTGGTTATAATCGTTTTATAGTACGGCTAATTTAAACAAAAAAAGCGACCCACTGACGTATGGGCCGCTTTTTCAAATATCGAAATGGATTAATTTTGCTCAGGCTCGTCAGACGGAAGGCCGACAATTTTATAGGCGCGGTTTCCGTTTGAGTCCTTTTGTTCCTGGTAGTAAACGCCATCGGGCGATACGTATAATTTTTCGCCGTTAACTCTTATCTTCCTGCAATCGGGAGGCAACTGGAGAACTATATCACCCATTTGCGGGCCCTGTGGTTGGTCGTCCTGGATCGAACCTGTGTTTAGTTCGCCGTCTTTCCCTGCAATTTCATAAACCATAGTGCCGTCATCCTTTGTAACCGGCTGGTAATACACACCGTTCAGCTCGTAATATTGCTGGCCATTAATAACTATCGACTGTGCGTTTTTTGGCAAAGTATTAATCTGAGCGCCAACCGGTGGTTCAACTACGGTGTATTGGTTATTATCATATTGATAATACAAACCATCACTATAGAAATATTGATAGTCGCCGAAATAAAACGGATAGTAACCGTATGGCAAAAAGCCTATAGAAAAACCAAGGCGCGGGCTATAATAGGAATTATAATAGCCTCTGTTATAATGATAATAACCGTGGTTTCCCCAATAGCCGCCGTGGCCGTAACCAACTTGAGGTGATGAGCGATAACTTGAAACACCCCCGGAAACACCGCCCCTTGCAGTAACTCCTACACGCGGAGCGTAACCATAATTACCCCTTACTGCACCCTGACGGGGTATATAACTTCCGTTGCGGCCTTGTGTTGCGCCAACGCGGGGAACATAGCCATTGTTATTACTTCCCGGCCGGTTTATATAACCCTGCTGGGGGGCAACGCCTGTACGTTGCTGACCATATCCGGGACGCGCCACGCCTACGTTACCGCCAGATGGCCTCGCTACACCAACGCTTCCTGAAGGGCGTTGAAACGAACCGCCGCCTGACGGTCTTGGATTAAAACTCCCGCCACCGCCTGAAGGGCGTGGACTGGGGCTGGGACTGGGGCTTCCGCCGCCACCTGAAGGGCGTGGACTTGAACTTCCGCCACCGCCGCCACCAGATGGTCTGCCGTCACGCTGCGCGCTGGCCGGCATTGCTAAAAACAAACAAACAAGTGCGCTTAAAGCAACATAGAGTGAATTTTTATATGTCTTATTCATGATGAAAAATTGTTAAATAACTGGATAGCTCACATCGAGCTCGAAGAAAATAATATGTGTTAAAAATTTTAGACTACTACGCGGTTAAATGGTTTAATGAGTAATAAATTTTTTAATTATAATAAAAAAAGTGCCAGGTTTTTAATTAAACCGGGATTGTTACAAAAAGCTGCTTAAATGGGTTTCGGCTTATTTAGTAAAAATAGTGATTTTATGGCAATGTTGGTTGATTAAGTTGAATAGGTTGATTGAGTTGGAATAAGTTGCGTGAGGTTAACCATTCAACTTAGTCCAACTCATCCGATAGCCATCGGATGAACCACTCTATACTTCTTCGGCAATAAACAAGAAGGGTTCATCAAATTGCAGGTCAAAAAATCCGTCGGCCTGGGTTTGGTATTTGTCAGGGCTTACAGCCTTGAGCCCGTTTGTATTTAATTGACCGGGGTGGATCAATAATTCAATGTATTGGTCCGCTGGCTTCCATTTGCTGAAGCCTGATCGCACCGGGTAAATTTTTTGAGTGTTATAGAAAACGACTATATCTAATTTATCGGCAAAAGGGATAACATCGGCTAAGTTAAATTCATCCGTTACAACATTAACGGCCGGAAAGCTGTTTGCTACCAGGAATTCTAAAGCGTCTTCAATAATACTGTCTCCGGCTGCGGGCATAATCTTTACATCAGCCTGTAGATCGTCATTTGCTTCGCCGCTTATTATCCAGTCTATTTTAATGCCGTTCATATTCAGTTTTTCGGCGGTTTGTGGGGTGGTAATTACCGTGGGGCTCCATTCCAGCAACTGGCCCAACAGCTCGTCCGAAAAATTGTCAAGGCCGAGCACAAGTAATGCCGGTTCCTGCTTTTCACGTACAATATGATGGGATGACATAGATGATGCATTACCAGATTAGACGATCAAAGATATCAATATATCTTCTGATAAAATGTCTTCAAAGCACGCAAAGGGTCAACGGCCAGGTTTACCGCTGCCGACACAGCCAGGCCATAAACGCCTGTTTCCAAAAGATGTTCAACATCGGTTAGCTGTATACCACCTACTGCAATAACAGGGATATCAATATCCGGGTGTTTTTGCAGCTCACGATAACCTTCAAAACCCAACAGCGGCTTATTATTCGGTTTGGTATCGGTATGCGCGAACGGGCCGTATCCGCAGTAATCTACCACACCTTTTTGTTGCACATCCATGAGCCGTTGTACATTAGTAGCTGATGCGCCCAGGGTTTTATCTTCGCCGCTAACCATCCGGATTGCTGCCAGGTCGGCGTCAAAATCCTCTATATGTACACCCTGCGCATCTACTTTATTTAATAAATGGTAATGATTGGTTATGATAAGTGTTGTTCCCCAGTCGTCACATATTTCCGCTATTTCATCAATCTCGTCAATCAACTCTTTATCGGCTTTGCTTAAGCAGCGATATTGTATCCAGTTTGCGCCAGCTTCGCAAGCCATCCGGGCCTGCTCCTTGTGACTGCGGTCCGGTAGGTCCTGCGTGAGGTAATGGAACCTGGAGATATATTTTTTCATTGTCTGAACCTTGATTTGTAGGATTTAAGGATTAGCCTGAATAATAGAAAATGGATCCGTCTTTACTGACTTTCCGTCCCTCCCGACTTTCGGACTTTACTGACTTTCCCGACTCCCTTATTTCAACACCTCACTAATCGGGTGCCCTATCGAGCCGTTTGGAGCCTGGATATGCAATAGCGCCGCTACGGTAGCTGCGATATCCGTCATGTGCGTTTCGCGGACGATACTGCCATGCTTGATGCCCCATCCCATAAATACCAGGGGAATGTGGTTATCGTAGGGATTCCAGGTGCCGTGTGTAGTCCCCGTTGGGCCGCTATCGCCGGAACCATGGCCGGTAAACCAGGCAGGTTTTAAAATAATTTGTATCTCGCCACTGCGCTCAATGTTGTAACCATTAACAATACGGTTTCGCAACGCTTCGGGAACATCGGCGGTCTGCGCTTTTCTCATATCCACAACAAAGGCAACAGCCGGATCTTTTTCGAGGAATTTTATGCAATCCTTTTTTAATTCTTCTTTATCCAAATGAAGGTATTCAATGGTATGGTAATTTAGGTTAACCTGGTAATTGGCAAGACTTCGCACCAATTCACCGGTTTTGTATTTGTCCATTAAAAATGCATTCAACTCCTTTAAGACCACCCCATCATCCCACACACCTGCGGGAATTTGATGATCATTCAGAAATGCGGTGTTGTGGGCGGCCCCATGATCGGCAGTTAAAAATACGGTATAATTGCCCTTACCCACTTTTGCATCCAGATAAGTTAAAAAGGTTGCCAGCTCCCGGTCTAACCGCAGATAGGTATCTTCAACTTCAACGGCGTTTATTCCAAACTGGTGACCAATATAATCTGTTGATGACAGGCTAACTGCCAAAAAATCGGTAACAGGGTGCTGTCCTAACTGTTCGGCATTAATAGCAGCTACTGCGAGGTCGAGCGTAATAGTGTTCCCAAAGGGTGTCGACCGGATTAATCCTAAATTTCCCTTATACAAAGCTGATGTTTTAACAGGCAGGGTAGGAGCATCTGTCCCCTTAAATTTCCCCTCGTATTTATTGTCATCAGGGGTACTTTGCAAATAGGTGCTTATAGGATAAAGGGGTGTCCAATCCTGCTTTAAATAATTTTCTGCCAGTTTCTGATCATTAAAATCCTTAACCCATTGGGGTAAATCTTTCATGTAGTAGGTACTGGTAATCCAGTTCCCGGTTTTATCATCGAACCAATAGGCTGCATCCGCGGTATGCCCGGCAGGCAAAATACCTCCACGGTCCTTTAAGGCAATGCCAATAACCTTCGAGCGGAAGTTTGTCGCCAGCTTTAACTCATCCGTAACCGTAGTGGTCAATAAATTGCGCGGCGACATCTGGCCCGCCTTTGAGGTACTGCCCACCGCTTGAACAGAAGTATCTTCGGTACAATACATTGATTTACCTGTGGCTTGTATGATAAAATCATTCCCGGCAATGCCGTGAATGGCTGGCACAGAACCGGTATAAATGCAAGTGTGCCCCGGACCGGTAAAAGTTGGTATATAATCAACTTGCGTATTTTCGCAGGTAAATCCTTCATTTAACAAACGCTTAAAGCCGTTATCCTGGTAACGGTCATAATAACGGTACAGATAATCCCAGCGCATTTGATCAACCACTATACCAACAACTAATTTAGGACGGGGGAGGCTAGTATTAGTAATAGTTACAGGAGCGGTGGCAGGAGCAGCTACCGTTTTTTTTCGTTTGCTTTGCGCTGATACTGAAATAGCGATAATGGCCAACAATATGGAAAACAGGCTTTTGATTTTCATCTTTAAAATTTAAGTAACGCAAATATCACCAATGCTGTCAAAATCCAATGTGATATTTAGGTTAACGCAAGTTAAAATTAAGATGCATGAATATCAAATGCCAGCAATGCATGCTGACTTGCAGTATGCAGATCGCGCCAGGCCCTGTTAATTTCCGTTTCAGTATGTGCTGCTGCTAAGCCGCATAATGGATAAAGTTCGTCAACGCTTTCCCGGCTAACGTGCGCAAGTTTACGGCTGGCTACGCTTACGCGGGTTAATATATCTTCGGGGATCCTGTTATCATTTTCGATTGCTTCCCACGATTGGCAAACGACTTCATAAAAATATTTTCTTAACAGGTCGAGTCGGCTTTTCAGCGTCTTCAATTTGTTTATTAAAAAGGCTCTTTGCTGATCTGTAAGCCTTGGTTGTTTTATTTTTTCGTGAAACAGATCTTCGCACAGATCCATAAAATGAATGGCCATGCCCGATAAATTAACGGCGATGGTAGCCTCCGCCAGTTGCAAAAATGGATACAGGTACAATGGATCGGGAATAGTTGCAGCTGCCGGGTCTATTTTAAATTGCCGGTTTGAGGCTACCTCCAGGTTTTTTATTTCAAAGGCATCGCTGCCGGTAGCTATCATGCCAATACATTTCCACGCAGGCAAAATGGTTACATCTTTTTTATCAAATATAAAGGGCAAAACCAGGGGCTCTCCATCTTCTTTTAAAACAGGCTCGCCATTTTTTTGGATGCTGCAATTAGCGGTAATATGTGTTGCGTGGTGTGCACCGCTGGCATATTTCCAGGTGCCGTTTACTATATACCCGCTATCGGTTATTACGGCGGTCCCGCATACAGCGCCGCTGCCGGCCAGGCAAACCTGTGTATCACTAAATATCTCATGTGCAATTTCGGGAGTAATAAAACCGCCGAACCAGCCCGCGCCGTTACAGAGGGTAACTACCCAGCCTGTGCTCCCGTCGGCCCAGCTAATTGCCTCCTGTAATTGTAACAGGCTGGGCAGGGTTACCTGTTGCCCGGTATAAACCCGGGGAACCAGCAGCTTAAACCAATGGTTTTTATAAATTATCCCCAATTGTTCGGGATGAAGCTTACCCAACTTTTCAGCCTGGGCTGCGGTATTTCTTATCATATTTACTTCCTCAATAGCTATAAAAGCTGACGGATGCTGAATTGTGTTTTCCATTTTGTTAGGTTAGTAAAGTGTTTTCAGCGGCTTTTTCTTTTCTCCAGATAGCAAGCCACTCAAAAAAGCCGAAAAACGCAACGACAAATAAAAACAGGGTAAGTGCCGAAAACATGATCAGGTTTTTGTAGCACAGTAAAGGGATAGCAAACAGGTTGGATACGTTGAGCAATATCCAGTTCTCAATCTTACGCTTTGCCAGTAGCCACATCCCGGCCCATGCTGTTGAAGCTACCCAGGCATCCCATACCGGCACATTTGATGTGGTAAAGTTTTTGAGGATCAGATAAAGAACCGGCCATCCCGCAAATACAATTAACAGCGTAATTATCCATTCCCTGCGGGTCGAACAGCTTATTTTAACAGGGGGCTCATTCCGTTTTTTTAGCCAGTAATACCAGCCGTAAACGCTCATCACCAAATAATAAACGTTCAGGGCCGATTCGGCATACAACCCCGCCACTAGCAAAATATAAATGCCGATAAATGTACCGGCTATACCTGTTGGGTAAAGCCAGATGTTATTCACCTTGGCCAGCAATACTTCCGCTACACCCAATAACACCGCCAGCCATTCCCAAAGCGTGGTTTGGTGAATTTGATCGATAAATAGTTTGACCCAGTAGTGCATATGTTATCTGAGATATAGTTTCAGACATATTGGATCACGCAGACCATTTAAAATCAGCGTAATCCAATAATCAGCTTAAGTCTGTGATCAGAATTTAAGGTTCAGCGATGCTAAAAAGTTAATCGGCGCCTGCGGGAAAAAGTAATTATAGTTGGCTACTTTACCCCCTTCAATATCCGGATAGGTCGCCCCGTCGGACACATATTTCTTACTGAAGACATTGTTTACCAGTAAACCCACGCCAATATTCTTAATGCCTGCAATGCTGAAATTATAATTCAGGCGTACATCATTTACAAAATAGCCGTCAATTGAGCGGCTTTGGGTGGATGTATTATCCAGGTATTGCCGACTTACGTATTTGCTGATAAAAGCAATTTCGCCATTTTTTACAGGATGATAGCTGATGGTGCTGGACCCGGTAAAGTTTGGCGAGTAAGCTATATCTGACGACTTATACTGCGTTGCATCCAGTGTCCCGGTATCGTAGTTCTGCAGATATTGCGTAAAGTTTTTTACTTTATTGGTACTGAACGTTGCGTTTACATACCAGCTTAACCGCTGTGCCACTTTTACACGGGCGCTGGCTTCAATCCCGGCGCGATAACTGTCTTTAATATTGGTGCGGATAGCCTCGCCAACATCATCTAGCGAGCCGGTTAACACCAGCTGATTTTTATAAAGCATGTAAAAACCGTTGATACTGCCACTAAAAGCCGTTTCGCTGATACGGTAGCCTGCCTCAAAATCTGTTAAATGCTCAGCCTTGGGGCGGCTTTGAGGCGATGAATTTGTAAAATCACTACGGTTAGGCTCGTGATTGCCAACCGCTACAGAAGCATACACATTGCTGTTTGAATTTACCTGGTAGGTGATTCCGGCCTTTGGGTTAAAAAAGTTAAGCTCAACCTGCTGTTGTACATTATTAAGGTTTTGATCAAACCCCAAAAACGAATAAGAGATATGCCGGTATTGCACATCGCCGTAAAGCAACACTTTGTCTAAACGATATTCAGCCCTGCTAAAAATGTTAAAGTCGGTTTTTTTAGCGTGGTTGCGTGAATATTCATAATCAGGTGCAATAGTAGTACTCTGCTGTGTCCATTCAATGTTATTATAGTGATCGCCTTTATATTCGTTATAGGCACCGCCAAGTATCAAATCAAGGCCCTTGTTTGGCTTATAGGTGAAATTATAAGTTGCTCCATAAAAGTAATTGCTCAGCCAAAGCCGCCTCACTAAATCGGTATTCGCCAAGGTATCGGTGCCGATAATAACAGGCTTTAAACCATACGCCGAAACCGGCTCATTGTTTTTATATTCCTCGTAATAACCATAGCCTCTGGTAAGGTGCAACGCGCCGCTAAAGGAAAGTTTATCGCTAAGCTGTTGGTTGTACAGCAGCTGGTAATAGTTTTGGGTATAGTTGTCCGTTTGGTTTTTGTAAAAGCTATTACTGGAGTTGATGTACCCAAGCTCATTATACCTGCGATTGCCAAATTTAACGCTGTCTTCGGGCACTCCGTCCCAGGCCTGGTAGGTTTTCTCGTAGCCAGAGAATACGTTCAGCCGCAGCACACTTTTTTTACCGTAATAGGCGCCGCTTAAAAAGAATGATTTAAGGTCGGAGGATGCGCGGTCGATATACCCATCAGAAACCATCCGCGATAAGCGGCCGTCAAAGCTAAAATGATCGCCAAGTAACCCTGTTCCAAAGCCTACAGTATTTTTTATTGTTCCGTATGAACCTGCTGAATTATTCAGCTCGGCATAAGCGGTATCGCGCCGGGTAGTAGTTTGGATGTTGATGCTTGCGCCAAAAGCGCCCGCGCCATTGGTTGATGTGCCCACGCCGCGCTGCACCTGGATATTATCAACAGACGAGGCCAGGTCGGGCAGGTCCACAAAATAAACACCCTGGTCTTCCGCGTCATTCAGCGGGATACCGTTAAGCGTTACATTGGTACGGGTAGCATCCGAGCCGCGGATACGGATACTGGTATAACCAACACCAGCCCCTGCGTTTGAGGTTACCACCGTTGATGGTGTTTGCTCCAGCAAATATTCAAACCCACGGCCTGAATTATTTTTTTCGATATCCTTTTTGTTCAGATTGGTAAAAGCCGTAGGCGATTTTTCAGTTGCGCGGGTTGCGCTCACGGTAACTTCTTCGGTAAATATGGTGCTCCGGCTAAGTGAGAAGTTATTTATCGCGTCGCCATTTAGCACGATGTTTTTTGAAGTGTTTTGATAGCCTATAAAAGACGCCTTTAAGGTGTAGTTGCCGCCTTTTAGGTTATCAATATGATATTGCCCATTTGCGTCTGAAACTGCATTAATAGCAGCACTTGATAATGTAATGGTTGCGCCGGGCAATGCTTCGCCGGTTTGCTGGTCGGTAATTTTCCCGGAAACGGAAAACTGGGCCGCGGCCATGACAGGCAGCAGCAGGGCGGTTAACGCCACAAATAAATTTTTCAAATGATTAATAAATAAAATTAGTTAAACCATCTCCGTATCAGGGCGACTACGCAGTACACTTAACTTGTTACCTCTCCCTACGCCGGCATTACCCGGATCAGGTATATGTGGGAAGTCAT
>Ga0163162_10001619_pt1 | contig 21066 bp, 16 predicted proteins | sample S55metaG_FD_115310 | JGI IMG/M metagenome (GOLD analysis project Ga0163162, IMG submission 115310) | Switchgrass rhizosphere microbial communities from Kellogg Biological Station, Michigan, USA - S5-5 metaG | ecosystem: Host-associated > Plants > Roots > Rhizosphere > Soil | place: USA...
AATTCCATGCATCAATAATAGATCACTAATCGTTTTGGTACGCTTGCGACTCTTGCAATAAACGATGGCACTGCCCCCCACTTTTTGAAAGACCTCACGGATCTTATTTATTTTTGAATCGACTTTAAATACACTAAACGATAAATTCTGTCTCGCAAATGATTGCGTAAAAATGGCCGGTTGCTTGAGCTGAAGTTTCTCTGCAATATCTTTTTGGATTTCTTTTGTCGCTGATGCAGTAAGCGCAAGAAAAGGAGTTCCAGGCAGTTCCTCGCGAAGCGCCGCGATGCGTAAATAAGGTGGACGAAAATCATACCCCCATTGCGAAATACAATGTGCTTCGTCAATTGCAACGAGACTAACATGAAACGCCGGTAAATATTCTTTAAAAAGTTTAGTTTCCAGGCGTTCAGGCGATACATATAAAAACTTGCAATTACTGTTGGCGGCAAGTTTGAGAACACTAATTACTTCGCGGCGGCTCATCCCCGAATAAATGGCAAACGCGGTAATATTTTTACGTCGAAGATTTTGAACCTGGTCCTTCATCAATGCAATGAGTGGACTGATCACCAGGCAAAGTCCTTCATTCGCAAGTGTTGGCACCTGGAAGCAGATTGATTTTCCGCCGCCCGTTGGTAATAATGCAAGCGTATCTCTCCCCTGCAGAACGGACTCTATGATCTCCCGCTGCAAAGGACGAAAGGACGAATGTCCCCAATAACTTTTTAATATTTCTTCGATATTCATTTTGCGCTCTACGTTGCGCCCTGCGCCTTTGCGTGACAATAAATATCGCGTAAAGCTGCAAAGACGCAAAGAGGAAATTTATTCGGAGGATGTTTTCATGATTTAGGAATGTGTTCCGCTGTTCTTAATCTACTTTTTTTACAAATAGCCTCGTAGAATTAATCACCAGTACTACGTCACTCAATGCCATCGCTAATGCACCTACTGCCGGTGTCAATAAACCTATGGCCGCAACGGGAATGGCAATCACATTATAAAAAAACGCCCAGAATAGATTTTGTTTGATGGTGAGAAAAACGTTCTTTCCCAGGCTGAGCGACACAGGGAGATTTTTTATACCCTTATTCATCAGCACAACGTCCGCAGTTTGTATTGCAATATGTGATGCATCACTCATGGATATTCCGATGGTAGCTTTTGCCAAAGCGGGCGCATCATTGATGCCGTCTCCAACCATAGCAGTTGGTACCTGCGCGGTCAGCAATTCAATTTGTTGCAACTTTTGTTCTGGCGATTGCTCCGCAATTACTTCGTCAATGCCCAACGCATCGGCAATTTTTTTACACGCTGCAAATCGGTCCCCGCTCAGTAAAATTGTTTTGATGTTTCTTGCGTGAAGGCATTTCACCACTGCTGCCGATTCTTTCCGCAATTCATCTTTGACATCGATCCATCCAAGCAACTCATTATTTTTTGTTACGTAAACGTTGTGCCCAGTATCATTCGCAAGATTTCCTGTCATCTTAAAAGATCCGGCAAAGTATATATCGCCACTCGTTGAAGTTGCTTTAATTCCAATTCCTTTTACTTCTTCAACCTTCGTCCAGCGGGACACGTTTTTTGTTTTCCATTCTGATGAAATGCATTTTCCAATGGGATGATTTGAATATTTTTCCAGGGAAAAGACAATTCTTTTGAATTCGTCTGTGGTTACCGCGGGGATATGGTGGAATTCCCCGACGGTAAGTTCGCCCGTAGTGAGCGTGCCGGTTTTATCAAAAACAACTTGTTTGATATCCTTAAAAAGTTCGAGGCTTTTTGTATTGCGAAACAAAATACCATTCCTTGCGGCCCGACCAAGTCCCACTGCAATCGCCGCAGGAGTCGCGAGACCCATCGCACATGGACAAGCTATCACCAAAACTGCGATACTACGCATGATCGACGATGTTAGATCATGTAAAAAAATAAAATTCAATATAAAACAAATTGCTGCGATGATAAGTACAACAGGCACGAAGATCGCGCTGATTTTGTCGGCGAGCAGTTGAATTGGAGGCTTATCCCCCTGCGCACGTTTTACGAGGTTGATGATACCAGAAAGTACCGAATCTTTTGCAGAAGCTGTTACAAGTGCTTTCACCGTACCGTCTACAAGGACACTTCCGCCGATCAGCACGTCCTTTGCTTTTTTTGTGACGGGAATGGATTCACCCGTTATAATGGATTCGTTGACGCTCGCATCGCCCCATAAAATCTTGCAGTCCGCGGGAACCTGCTCGCCGGATTTAATAAGTACAAGATCTCCATGGCGCAATTGTTTATTATCAACCGGCAAAATAATTTCCTGGTGTTGATCATCAAACGCAATCATATTTGCGGTAACTTTTTGTGCACCGGCGAGTTCATTGAGCGCTTTTTGTGTTGAATGAACCGAAACATCCTCGAGCCAATTACCTAAAAAAACAAGTGTAATAATCGCAGCGGCAGTTTCATAAAACAAATAACTTTCGCCCCGTCCCATCAACGTTCCAAGCAGGCTATACACAAATGCCGCCGTAGCGCCAATAGCAATCAAGACATTCATATTCGGCATTCCGTTTCGGATGCTTTTGATTGCGCTTCGTCCAAAAAAATGCATTCCGGTTATATAAACAGGCAGACAAAGAAAAAACTGCACCCAAGGATTCATCAGCCAATGCCATTGCAACCAGCCGTTGAACATGTGAAGCATTAAAGTCAAAGTGAATGGAAGACATATCAGCAGGTAGTGAAGGAACTTATTCGTCGGTATTTTCCGGCTTTCCACTGCTGTCGATTCATCGAGCACTTTATAACCTAAACACTCGATTCCTTTTTTAAGGTCAAGCTTAGTAGCATCTCCGTTGATGTCAAAACTTACATCACCGCCGGCAAAATTTACTTTCACGCGCTGCATTCCTTTTTTCTCCAGGTAGTTGTTGATGGTCAAAGCGCAGTTCGTGCAACTCATGCCTTCCACTTTCCAGTTTACCGTTTCCATATAATTCAAGAAGTCGCCAGCGGCCACCTCATTGCTGATCAGTTTAGGATGCAAATTTACTGAATTAAGGTGACGAGTACCGTACTCTATGAAGGGGTCACCGATCTAACTAAGGAATTGCGAAAAGTGGTCATGTTTTCCACAAAGCCAAATTCGGCTTTAACGATAAATCACACAAAAACCACCTTATAAACCCATTTAACCTTTCCAAAGTTTTAAACTTTGAAAAGGTTAAATGGGACTTTGGAAAAGTAGTCCGTTATATCTTTGAAGAATGGAAACAACTTTCAGTCTGAACGACATTCAGCAAACCGCAACCACCTTCTGGCAAACATATTCTAACAAAAACGTTTTTGCATTCAACGGACAAATGGGCGCTGGCAAAACCACATTCATCCATGCGTTATGCGATGTCAAAAAAGTAACCAGTCCGGTGGGCAGTCCAACCTTTTCAATTATTAACGAGTATAGCTTCCCGGGAGGAAAAATGTTTCATATCGATCTGTATCGTTTGAACGATGAAGTGGAAGCTGTCCGCGCCGGAGTTGAAGATTGTTTATATTCCGGCGAAATATGCCTCGTCGAATGGCCGGAGCGGGCACCGGATATTTTTCCGCAAGACACAATTTATATTTCTATCGAGACAGTCGATAACACGACGAGAAAAATTCAGTCGATTGGAAATCCAAAAACATAACAATTCAATTTAAAATTGTAATTTCCCCGCCCAGCTTGTCCGGTTAAACTTTAAAGATGGCCCAGCAAAGACCTGTTATCAGCACTTCCTTTAGTTATGAAACTTTGGAGGAAACGCTGGATATTAAACCAAAAGGTAGTCAATTACATATTGGTATACCCAAAGAGACTGCTTTCCAGGAAAACCGAATTGCACTAACTCCTGAATCGGTCAGCGTGTTGGTCAGTAATGGGCATGAAGTCATCATTGAACATAACGCGGGAGATGCTGCTCACTATCGCGACAGAGACTACAGCGAAGCCGGTGCTAAGATCGTTTATGATAAGGCCGAAGTATTCAAAGCTCCTTTACTGGTAAAATCTGCGCCGGTTATAGAAGAAGATTTGCCATTGTTGCAAATGAACCAGACTATCATTTCACCCATCCACCTGTCCGCCCTCAAAGCGGAATTATTGGAAAAGATGATGGAAAGACGGATCACGGGCATTTCATTTGAAAATCTAAAAGACGACAGCGGCAGTTATCCCATCGTACGCAGCATGAGTGAGATCGCGGGAAGTGCCGTTATGCTTCTGGCCGCACAGTATCTCAGTTCTGCCAATCATGGAAAGGGTGTATTGTTAGGCGGTATCTCAGGCATCCCACCGACAAAAGTCATTATTCTCGGCGCAGGTATTGTTGGTGAATATGCAGCGCGTGCGGCGCTGGCGCTCGGCGCTTCCGTAAAAGTATTCGACAACAGCGTATACAGGTTGAAAAGATTACAGAACAATATTGGTTTTCGCATATATACTTCCGTTATAGAGCCAAGAATTTTGTCCAAGCAACTAAAAACTTGTGAAGTTGCCGTCGGCGCATTATCATCGCAATCAGGCAGAACGCCAGTAGTGGTAACGGAAGAAATGGTGAGCAACATGCGCTCCGGTAGTGTGATCATAGATGTAAGCATCGACCGTGGCGGATGTTTCGAAACTTCTGAAATTACTTCGCACGAACATCCTATCTTTTTAAAATATGGAGTGATTCACTATTGCGTTCCAAACATTCCCTCAGGTTTTGCAAGGACAGCGTCGCAGGCAATAAGCAATGTGCTAATGCCATTGTTGATGGAAGCTGGCGAAGAAGGAGGGTTCGAAAGTCTTGTGTGGCACAAGATCCATTTGCGAAGCGGCATCTATCTCTTCAAAGGTGCGTTGACAAATTTCCACCTGAGTCAACGATTCGATTTAAAGTATACTGATTTGAATTTGTTGATTGCCAGTCAGAGATAGATTTCTTTTCTTTTAATCAAACACCTTTTATCCTTCGCGGTACTTTGTGCCTTTGTATGAAACAAAATATTTCACACAAAGGCACAAAGCACTACGAGGCTATTGATATCACTTTTTGTAATTGAGAATATTTATTCGTTCTTCGCAAAACCCATATTCGTTTTTGTCATTGGAACTCACAATAATCAATCTTCCCGTTCCAAATTCTTTTATCAGGGATTGATACAAAACAAATCCCTCTTCATCAAAATTTGTACACGGCTCATCCAACAAAACAACGGGCACATCCGAGAAGATTGCTTGCGCCAATTTTATTCTTTGTTTCATGCCTGATGAATAGTAACGGATTTGCTTATGCGCTGCATGTGTTAACTGAACCAATTCAATTATTTTTTCCACTGGCAAAGAAGAAAGAAATGGTTTAAATACGCGATGAAATTCAAGAAACTCGGTAGCCGTCATTTCTTCGGTAAGCTCCAAATACGGCGCTGCATAAGAAAGTTGTTGATAGAAGTTGTCGGAAGAAATAGCGGATGTATTTTTGGAAGATTCGTAATGCAGACTGCCTTCATTCATCGCAATGGCACCAGCGATGACTTGTAGCAATGTTGATTTGCCTGATCCATTTGGTCCGGTGATAGCGTAAGCATGACCCGAAATAAATTCGTAATTAAAGTGCCGGAAGATCCAGTCGCGGTTGAAGCGTTTGCCGGCATCAGTCAGCGTAATCTTCATCGAGGCTTGTTTTGCTGTAGCGTTTGATAATGCCTCTGCCGCTTTCCCGAATAAAAGTAACGATCTCATCCCGCTCGTCTGTAGCAGGGAATTCTTCTTCGAGGAATTCCAATGCCTGCGACGTGTTCATTCCTTTATTATATAATATGCGGTAGATATCGAGAATATGATTGATCTTTTCAACAGTAAATCCTCTTCTTTTCAAACCCACAGAATTGACACCACAATAACTCAAAGGCTGGCGTCCTGCTTTGATATAAGGCGGAATGTCTTTACCTACCAATGAACCGCCACTCACAAATGAATGCTGACCGATTTTTACAAACTGGTGAAGCGCACACATACCACCAAGAATTGCCCAATCTGCGATCACAACATGTCCTGCGACCTGCGTATTGTTGCTCATGATGCAATTGTTTCCAACACTGCAATCATGCGCGATATGACAATAAGCCTGAATAAGACAGTTGCTACCAATTGTTGTTTTTTCCCTGTCTTTTGTTCCGCGATTAACCGTTACAAATTCACGAATTGTAGTATTGTCGCCGATAAATACATTGGAATATTCTCCCTGGAATTTCAGATCCTGTGGAATGGCAGCAATGACCGCACCGGGAAAAATCCGGCAGTTCTTACCAATCCGCGCCCCTTCCATGATTGTTACATTGGAACCGATCCAGGTGCCTTCACCAATATCGACGTCCTGGTGAATGACAGTAAAAGGATCGATCTTCACATTTGTAGCTAGTCTGGCATTAGGGTGTATATAGGTATGCGGGTGAATCATTCTTTGATCAATTGTATGATTGTTTGTTTCATCTGCTGATGATGCAAATTCTTCACTAAAAACAGAAAGGTCTCTCATAAAAAATGCTGAGCTAAACCCAGCATGACAAAATTAAAGTTATTTGCGGCATTTCTGCGAAATTAACTTCTCTTTACCAACTGGGCCATCAGGTCCGCTTCGGTAACCACTTTGTTCCCGACATACACAGTACCTCTCATTTCGACGATGCCTCTGCGGATCGGACTTATCAATTCAAGTTTCATAATCATCGTATCACCGGGAACTACTTTCTGCTTGAACTTGCAATTGTCGATCTTCAAAAAATAAGTGTCGTAGTCTCCGGAAACGCTGGCATTGATGGCGAGAATACCGCCAGTTTGCGCCAATGCTTCTATCTGCAACACACCTGGCATGATCGGGTTCCCAGGAAAATGGCCGACAAAGAATGGTTCATTAAAAGTGACATTCTTAATTCCGACAATATGCTTATCCGTTAGTTCGATGATCTTATCCACCAGCAAAAACGGATATCGATGCGGCAGTGTTTTTTCAATTTGCTGCGTCGTATATATTGGTGGCTGCGTTGGATCGTATAACGGAATATTTTTTACATGTTTGTTCTTGCGGATATAATGTTTGATCTTTCTCGCAAAATCAACATTCGTTGAATGACCAGGCCTGTTGGCGATGATATGACCTTTAACAGGATAACCGATCAATGCCAAATCACCAATTACATCGAGTAATTTATGTCGCGCTGGTTCATTTGGAAAACGCAACTCCAGGTTGTTGAGATATCCTTCACTCTTCACTTCTATCTTATCGCGACGAAACGCTTTTGCGAGACGGTTCATCTCTTCATCGGTCACCGGTTTGTCGACAACAACAATTGCGTTGTTGATATCGCCTCCTTTAATAAGATTATTATCAAGGAGTGCTTCTAATTCATGTAAAAAACAAAATGTGCGGCAAGGAGCAATTTCGTTTTTGAAATCGGACATCTTTTTCAAACCTGCGTGCTGTGGACCTAAAACAGGACTGTTGAAATCGATGAGTGTTGTTACTTTATATTCCATGGCCGGCATCACAACCATCTCCACCCGTTTCTTTTCGTCATAGTGGGTAATATTGGTATCGATGCTATACCATGCCTTTGCTGCATCTTGTTCAACCACGCCGACCTCTTCGATAATCTCAACAAAAGGCTCGGAGCTTCCGTCGATGATGGGGATCTCAGGGCCGTTAATTTCGATCAGGCAATTATCGACTCCCATTCCAACGAGGGCAGCCAGGACGTGCTCCACGGTGCTCACTTTGGCTCCGTTATCTTCGAGCGTAGTGCCGCGGGATGTATCGGTCACAAGATCGCAATCCGCCTTTATGATAGGCTGACCGGGCAGATCAATACGTTGAAACTGATAGCCAAAGCCCGGATTCGCGGGCCTGAGGGACATATCCACGTTGATGCCCGTATGCAATCCGGTTCCTGAAATATTCACCGGAGCGCTGAGGGTGTGCTGTTTGTCTGGGCTGAAATTAACGTCCATTGGCTTTTTGTTAAGACCCGCAAAGATACGGAGTTAGGACGAGAAGATGACAGTTGAAGGTGGATAGAGTGAGTAAATAGAGTGGAGAATGGCACTTCATGTCGCTCTCCGCGCTATTGACTTGTTCCAAATATTCTGATTGAGGCTTTGTCAACGTTTCTCGGTGGATTCTCACATCGATTCTTCCCTTTCCAGCATCAAAATAGCGCTTTGCGGAACGATAAAATATTTATCACCCTCGTAAATGACTTCTGTCGCACCGCTGAGCAGAAAAACGGCAATATCACCTTCTTTTGCCTGGAGGGGAACATATTTTACCTGCTCGTCTTCATTCTTCCATGGTTCATCATCGACGGGCATTGGGATCGCATAACCCGGACCGGTTTTTATAATGTATCCTTGTTGCACTTTTTCTTTTTCCTGCACACCCGGTGGCAAATACAAACCCGAATCTGTCCTTTCATTCGGTTTTGAAGGACGAATTAATACGCGGTCACCGATTACAACCAGCTTTTTAAATTTATTGTCTGAAGTAAGATGCATAGTGCAAATGTAAAGTTTTTGAGGTTGAGGTTAAGGTTGTGTGCTTTTCAATCTTAGCCTTAACTTCAACCTCAATTAACAAAAAATTACACTCCATGTTGTATTCCCCCTCAAATGATTTAATTTTATTTACACTTAAATGAATCATTATGGAAGGAAAAAAATCAAAGATATTATTGTGTGAAGACGATCAGAACCTCGGCATGGTATTAAAAAATTACCTGGAGTTGAATGATTTTGATGTGACATTGGAAAGAGACGGACGACTTGGACTGGCAGCGTTCCAACGCGAACATTTTGATTTATGCCTGCTCGATGTGATGATGCCTCATATGGACGGCTTTACACTTGCCGAAGAAATTCGAGATGTAAATCCAGACGTTCCTTTATTTTTCATTAGCGCAAAAACGATGAAAGAAGATATAATCCAGGGATATAAACTGGGCGCTGATGACTATATCACAAAACCATTTGATAGTGAAGTGTTGCTACTTAAAATAAAAGCCATTCTCAAAAGGAATGACGACGTGAATAAAGAAACGGAGAATCGAGAATTTGATTTGGGCTCTTATCATTTTAATCCGAAACTGCGTGAACTTAATCACAATGGCCACATGCAGACACTTTCACCAAAGGAAAATGAATTATTGAAAATGCTTTGCGAACATATGAATGATTTGCTCTCCAGGGAAACTGCACTGAAAAAAATCTGGGGCAGCGACACATACTTCAACGGACGTAGTATGGACGTGTACATTGCGAAGTTGCGTAAGTATTTGAAAGACGATCCAAATATTGAAATTGTAAATATTCATGGCAATGGGTTCCGATTGGTGGTGCCCACTCCTGCCCAATAAAATATTCTTGTGCGAGAAAGAAAGCGGGAACGACCATTTGATTCCCGCTTTTTTTATTTGCTCTCCGTTTTCTTCATTCGCCCTTAGCCATTCCGACATGATATTCGATCTGAAATGCGAATGCTATTTCTAAATTTCATATCCCGAGTTTTTACAAAAGTTCCTCTCCAAACTTTTGACTATAAATATTTGCGCCGTGTAGATAATACACAAATCAACATACAGGGAAATATTTAGATTTTTTTTGTTTCTATATTGCACGAATCGTCGATACTACCTACACAACATCCCAATCCTTATTGAACCCTACATTTTCAAACAAAATGCAAATTTATTCATACGATTTGTACAAGGAAAAATTGCGGAAAGAAAGTACTGAGTAAACGAATTTATAAATGCTCATTTTAGCGGATCCCATAAAACGAGAAGACGAAGGTGTGCAACTTTCTATTCCCGCAACTTTACAAAAACAAGTTGCGAAGTGGGCGTCTGCGCAATTCAAACAATATGACTTCGGATATATTCTTACGCAAGAGTTGACGACAAAAATGTTCAACATTTATATTTATCGATTCATCATCGAAAACAATATTGTATTATATCCAATCAGTGATTTCCCAACACTCATTCTTCAATTTATGTTGATGGGAAGTATTCCATGCATACTGAAAGGTTTTGGAGAAATCACACTGCGTGAATCCAGATACAATATGTTTTACATTCCTGAAGGCGCAAACGAAGCCAATTTTGAATCCGGCGAATATGAATCTTTTCATATCGAATTGCAAACGCCATTCATGAAAGAATTGTCGCTGACTCATGAAGATATCAAGGATTTGATGAAAAGACTAAACAATAGCAGCGCGTCTGGCCACCCATTACGCCCCGGAATTATCACAAGAGAAATAAGAGATGTGATACGGGACATGAGAACCCAGACGAGAGAAGGCAATCCGCTTAATTTAGCGTTGACAAGTGAAATTTATAAACTGCTTTCAATATATGAGGAGTATCTAACGGGGTCAAACAGCCGCAGTTATATCATTACATCCGGTACTGGGAAAGTCCTGGAAGAAATAAGAGAATACATCGTTGCCGATCCGGATATTCATGAATGCAGCGTAGAAAATCTGACCAAAAAATTCGGGGTCAATGCCAATACACTTAAGATAAATTTTAAGAACGAATACAACGTCACATTACACCAATTTGTGCTGGACCAGGTAATGCAGAAAGCAAGGATAATGGTTTTGGATAACCGGTATTCCATCAGCTCAATTGCAATTCAATTGGGATATTTTGATCAATCAAACTTTGGGAAAGCGTTTAAACAATACTTTGGAGTGCTCCCAAGCGAAATGAGAAAGAGACAGGAGTAACTTCTTATAAATAATTCCTATTATCCGGAATCACTTTAAAATAAAATCCCGGAATCACTCCGCTCAAATATTTTCATGGATGAATTTTGTTAACCGGTATTGCTACCTGTTGAGATGAAAAAATCAAAATTCCATCATGAAAATCATCACCGATCCAAAACGCCCGGATGAAGTCGAAGATGTTTTTATTCCTCCACATCTTAGAAAACATATCATACCGTGGATGCACGCCAGTTATAAAAAATTTGATGCCGGGCATTTACTGATGCAGCAATCGAGCGCGGTTGGTTTCAGTATTTATTTCTACTACATCATCATGGAATGCCCGGCAACAATTTATCTCCAATGTGATTATCCTACAATTACTTTATGCCAACAACTTCATTCAATTTGCCTCGAATACTTTCCCCGCGGTAATGTTGGTTTAGATCTTCCCAAGGGCGTTGTGGAACTGATGTATTTTGAACTCGGTGCTGACTGGATAAGGGATATCGCTTATAACAATGCCGCAGTTTGGAAAATATTCCAGGCTGCATCAACCCGGGAAAATAAATCTTTGCGGGCCGCGGAAGTACCAATCAGTTATATGATCAACCAAATTATTTCTGAAATCAAAACTTGCAAGGAAATTGGAATGGGACTTGATATCGAGTTGAAGGTGCAAATTCTTGAATTGCTAAATGCTTATAGAAAAGGCCTTCCGGAAAACAAAGTCGTCGACGTGCTTTCCACACCTTACAAAGAAATGTTGCTGAATATTTCTGATGATATCAGGTCGAATCCGAATATCCATCGTCACAACTTATCATCCTTATCGAAAAAAAACTATATACATCAAAAAACGCTAAGCAGGAACTTCAAAAAACTTTTTTGCGTCGACCTGCATACCTATGTGTTGCGGGAATGCATGAAAAAAGGCCATCATCTTATTATCACGACTGCGCGAAAGGTCGATGACATCGCACGTGAACTTGGTTATAAAGAACCAAATAGTTTCAATAGGGCCTTTAAAAAACATTTTTCTTTTCCTCCAAAAACGCTACGGCTTCAAACCAGGTAATTCTTCATTTTGGTTTGCGCCCTTTCTTTGCACCTTTGCGTGGGAAAAATTTCTCGCAAAAACGCAAAGAAAGAACGCAGATAATTTGCAGTTACATGTGACGGTGAGAGTGGTTCATCAATCTTAGGATTTTATCACCGTCCTTTTTTGTTCCTGGCGCCGTTTTTATAGTGATAAGTCAAACTCAGGAGCATGTATTGTGGAAGAATGGTTGACTGTGTATCTTCAATATAGTTGTTTGAAATGTTCCTGTGCATGTTATTGTTTGCTTTTAATATATCATATATCACAAATTTTACCTGCCCTTGCTGGCTTTTGAAAAGCGATTTTGTGACGCCAAGATTCCAGAGTAGTGAACTATGATCAAATCCCGGAGCGACATTCGTATTATACGTATAAACGCATTCAGTCAACAGTTTAAAAGTCTTCAGGAAAGAAACGGCGATATTGCCATTGGCGTTATGCACCGCATAGCTTGTATTTTGTTGATCCGATTCTATGTAATGAACGTTGTTACAGGAATAGTTGTACCCAACATTCGCTGAGACAATATCTTTAAAATTGTACGTATGAATAAATTGAATAGATAAATTATTCGTTTTTGCAATCACCTCGCTTTTGTTAACAAACATTACGTCCTTATTATGGCTGACATTCAAACCAAGCGTGAATCGCATGTTGTATGATTCAAACCTGATATTTTTTGCAACCATCGCATTGGCGCCAATCAAGTAGTTTCCATCTGCATTTACATATTGACTGATTTGCCTTCCATAGTCATCATAAAAAATCGCATTGACGATTTTATTGTTAACAGGTGCATATTGAAAACCGATATTTAGGTTTTCAGTTGCATTGAATTTTGAAAATGTAAAAGAATAATTTTGAAAAAAAGCGGGCTTTAGATTGGGGTTTCCTGCTTTTGCGTATAATGGATTGCTATTATCCGGTACCGGTTGAAGTTGTTCCAGTGTTGCTTGTTGCGTAGTTGCTGAATAATTAAACTGGAACATTCTAAAATTATCAAGATGATACATTGCATTTACGACGGGAGAATAATTGAACTGGCTTTGCTTCAAATTATTTTTTATAGGACTGGTTGCATTTTCCAAATTATTGTAGATGGCAGTTAATCCCGACGACAGATTCCATTTCTTTTTTGTGAACTCCATGGTGAAATTTGTCGAGCTGATCACACTTCTCGAAGTAAACTCACCTGAAAAATCGTTGTTGAGAGATTGCACATTGCCCAGGCTGTCGGTTATAAAAGTTTTTTTATTTGTAAATGAATAGGATGAATTCAAACTCTCATTGAAAGTCAGCCTGAGGTATTTGTTAACCGGCTCGTTATACGTAACAGACAAATTATAAGAGCGATTGTTTACGTCCGTGAATATTCGTTGGTCCTGCCTGCCCAGCGAATCTATTACACCATCTTTATAAAAAGTATTTTTGGTTAGATTCAGAGAATTAGTGTTAGTATTCGACACCATCGCACCCGATGAAATAGTTATTGACCTGCCATTTCTGCTCAACTTTTTACCCCAAAACAAGTTCAGCAGGTAGCTGTTCGAGGTTCCTGTTGTATTGGTTGTTTGGCCACTTTCATTTATTTTTTGTCCCATTCCGGTATACGTGGTTACATTATTGGAGCTATAGTTTGAGAGATTGCGAGTATTAAATTCGGGAGCAGTTGTCATTACCGAGGATGAATCGGGTAGGTATTCAATATTAAACTGGAGTCGATGGCCGTTGCTTTGGTCGGTTTGCCTGCTTTGCGAATTGACATCAAACGTTGAATCGCTTACGATTAATTGTTTGCGCGCAATTTCCGATTCATCTCTTGTCAATACCCGGTCATAGAAATAACTGCCATTTGCCTTGATATGCGTTCCCCAATCGTCGCTATAATTTAATCCCAAAAGCCTGGATTCGATAATACCGTTGCCTGGATTGATGATTCCAAGCTCGCTGCTTCCGGTAAACCCAACATTGTTGATGTTATTACCGGAACCTATAACGCTAATTTTTTTCGAACCATCGAAATAATTTCCCATTCCACTGGCTTCATAACGTGAATCAGTACCCGCTCCGCCGTGAAGAAATCCAAAAGTATTTTTGTCAGATCGCTTTAGCTTTATGTTGAGCGTCTTTTCTTGGGAATTGGGTGTACGATTATTGAATATTTGTTCTAAACTCTTAGAATCCATCACCTGCACTTTACTCACCATGTCGGCAGGAAGATTGCGTGTTGTTAGCAAGAGATCCCCGTTAAAAAAAACTTTTCCATCAACAAGAAGTTTGGATATCTTTTTCCCATTAAATGTGATATTGCCATTGGCATCTACTTCCAACCCGGGAAGTTTTTTCAATAATTCTTCAACAACCGCATTGGGTCTCACTTTAATTGCTTCCGCATTGTATTCAATGGTGTCATTACGAATGATCATGACAGGCAGTTGGGCCTTAACAAGTATTGTATCCAGCAACTTTGGAGGGTTCTTTAATTGAATCCGACCAAGATCTAACTCCTGGCCGCCTGTTATTGCAATCCGTTGTCGAAAATTTTGATAACCTGAAAAGCTGATGACTAGAACCATACTATCATTTGTCGGCAGACCGGCAAACCGAAAAATACCTTGTGCGTTGGTTATTATTTTCTTATTGACAACAGTATCGTGCAGTTTATAAATTAATACGTTTGCAAATTCGAGCGGTTTTTGAGTTGAGTCTACAACACTCCCTTTCACAACGCCATTTTCATTTTGTCCGAAGGCGCGCGATATAAACACCAGCAGCAGAAGAAAAATAAAACTCCTTTTCATGCAAGGATTTTTAGCGGGTTGCATGCATCGATTGAGTGATGAATGAAAACTCTTACTTCAATTGGGGCGGCTGCGAATGTCTGATTATTGAATTCCGGTAATCATATTAAAACTACGCCATTGGATAGGCAAAACAAACCGGATTATTGATGTTGCAAATTTTCAACGGGAAATTAGTGAAAAATGTCCGGAAATGATGAGTAAAAGTATTTTGCAGCAATCATTGCATATGAGATATCATTCGGCCAGTCGAAACGATTTTAAACAAATACTCTTATCACGAATCACTCTCAAATAAAATTCACAAATCACTCTGATTTCAATTGATGTCAGCTGAAATTTATAGTTCAAAATTCAATAAACATCACCTCCGTCCAATAATCCTCTAGCTAACCCTTCATTGTAGTATACGATAAAACCATTGCAGCGACGTATTCTGCAACCAATTATTAATTTATGAAAACCACCGGATTTCCGTTTAACATCACTTCGTGCGACGCAGAACCCATATTATTTACGGACACCGTGCCCGACTTTTTCAAGGATTATGAAGTTGAAGGAGCTTCTCACAATATTGCTTTTGGTTCATTTGGACATCTATCATTCCAGGAATGTGTATATCCCGAACTCTCCTTATCAATTCGCTATTTCAACGGGCTTCTTACAAAAAATAGGAGTTTAATTTTTTCTCATGAGGAAGACGATATCCAGTTGCTTTTCGCATTAAACAATAATTCTTCTTTGATGCAACATGATGGTTTTACATTGGAATTGGAAGAAGGGAGTTTCAATATCATTTATTCGCCTGCTTCGAATACGCAACAAAAATTTGAAACGAATAGGTTATATAGTAGCGTGTCGATTCATATAAGCAAATCTTACCTGGAACATTGGTGCAGGTATTATCCTATTCTCAATCACTTTCTCAACATTGTACAACTCAAACAAGCAATCATGCTTAGTGAATCGAACCAAGTCACAACCATACCAATGAATGATATCATCAGGCAGATTACCACCAACAAATATGAAGGAATTGCCAAATCAATGTATATCGATATTAAGGTGAAGGAACTTTTCATGTCGGTAATGGATAAGATATCCAACTATCCTTCTGCGTGCAACTCCGTATTAAGTAAAACGGAAATCGAACAATTTTATGAAGCAAAGGATTTGCTCTTGAGTAACATGCAGCGCCCAATGTCGTTAAAACAAATCTCAAAAAGATTTGGTCTTAACACGAAGAAAATAAAATCAGGGTTCAAACAACTATATCAAATGACTCCATTCAATTTATTATTGACCACAAGAATGGAAAAGGCAAAAACGATGCTTACATCCTCTGATGTGGATATAGCCGCCATCGCTGATGAAATTGGCTATGACAATACACAAAGTTTCTCAAAGGCATTTAAAAAATATTTTGGTTACCCTCCCGGTAAATGCAGGCGCAGCAAAGTTGAAAGGCTGATAGGTTGAATAATCGAGGTGCCAAAAAAACAAAATACATTTTCTCTAATTGTAAAATTTATTTCATGGATACATGGAATTACTCAGTATCATTTTTTGATACAAAATATTCAAAGAAAAAAATCCTTTTTGGACAATTAAAAGTCCGGATTGGACAACGTGTATTGGTAACAGTGAGTATATCTTCATAAACCGGAAATATTCAAAATATACAAACGATGAGATTACAAGACGATAAAATAATTGCACTTACTCATTCCCAGCCGGTCAACGAAATCACGAAACTCAGGGATTGGATGTTTGAAAAAGTATCTCCATTTTCTGTTGGAAATATTTTGGAGGTGGCGAGTGGGGACGGCAACATGTCCGACATTTTTATCCTCAACGAAATTCCTGTCACGCTAAGCGATCCGGATGTTTATTATCAACAAATATTACAGCGAAAATACAAGGCAAACAAAAACGTGCAGGCCATCTTACATCTCGATTTAGCTGATGAAGATTTTACCGATAAATATTCAGATCTGATTGGCCTGTTTGATACGATCATTTCACTGAATATAACGGAGCATATCCCATTTGAAAAATCGGCATTGGCCAATGCAAAGAAATTGCTTAAGCCCGGCGGGTACCTGATCGCGTTGATGCCAGTACACTTTGCACTGTATCATGGGCTGGACCGCGGTTTCAAACGATGGCACAAATCTAACAAACAACATATCCAGAAATTGTTGTCAGCTGATTTTAATATTATCAAGACGAAATACTTTAACCTTACCGGCATCGTGAGACGTTTTATTTCGGTGCTGACATTTACCCCTTCCATCATAACCGAAGTACAAGAGACACAATATCATCAACTGGTTCCGGCCTTCGTCGTTGACGATTTAGCATTCAAACAAACCGGTTTATCCGTGATTGCTATTGCAGAAAAAATACAATAATCAACGGAAAAAAATTAGCGCATGATGCAGACATATAGCACCAAGGAATTATCGTTCGGGAATTTTATACGTTTTGTATTCAGAGAAACACAAAACCGATTGCTGCTGTTAATTACAGTAGTTGGAACCATTGCACAATTTGTCGTCTTCAAATATTTTTATCCGTTCCCCGATTTTTCTACAGATAGTTATAGTTATATACATGCCGCGTCGCAGCATCTGACTATTAATATTTGGCCTATTGGTTATTCAAGGTTCCTTGCTTTATTTCATCAATTCACACATTCGGCCTTTGCACTAATTGCATTTCAATATTTCTTCCTGGTTTTGTCAGAGGTATACTTCTTTTTTAGCATGCATTATTTCTATCGATTCAAAAGATCAATACGGAATATCCTATTTATATTTTTATTCTTTAATCCATTGCCGGTCTATTTATCCAATTATATCGGAAGTGATACAATTTTTCTGACACTGAGTTTGCTGTGGTTTACCGAATTGTTGTGGATTATAAATAAGCCAGGCATTGTTCACGTATTTGCGCAGGCGATCCTCATATTCTTTTGTTTTGCTGTTCGAAACAACGCGTACTATTATCCAATCATTGCCAGCCTCGCTTTTATATTAACACGACAAAAATTAAGGTTTAAGCTTGCTGGTATTGTGTCGACAGTTATTTTGATTTTGCCTTTTGTTATTTATACACGTAATGAGGCATTCAAACTTACCGGAACGAGACAATTTTCTCTCTTCACAGGCTGGCAACTTGCAAACAATGCCTTGTATATATATGAAAAGATTGATGTCGATAGCAATATTTTTAAGTCTGAGGCCTGCCGTGAGCTGGAGAGAATGAACATTCGTTTTTTCAAACATTCGGATTCATGGGGCAGGCATAGGAATGAGTTATCTGCAAATGAGGGGAACTTTTTTATTCAATACATCAATTCGCCGCTGAAAGCGTTCAAGCGTGTACATTATCCGGCCGACTTAAGCGAAAGATCACATATTGCAACCTGGGGAAAGGCCTCCGCAGTGTTTGAAGAGTATGGAACGACTGTTATTAAGCACCATCCCTTTGCTTTTGCGAGATATTATATGCTGCTAAACGCAAAAAATTACTTTTTGCCTCCGCTCGAAAAATTGGCAATATATAATCGCGCAATGGATAGCATGGAAATTGAAGCGCAAGACTGGTTTGACTATAAAACACCAAACCTTGAAGTTGTCTCTGTTGATTTGCAACAAAAGATATTTTTCATTTACCCAACCCTGTTCCTGCTTATTAATTTGTATTTCCTGGCTTGCCTCGCTTGGTTCATTACCAGGAAAATATATCGCGAACCTAGTTTGGTTATTAATTCTACAATAATCCTCGCATCGGCTTTACTATTTATCAATTTTGGTTTTAGTGTTTTTGCAACTATCAATGTTTTCCGGTACCAGGTTTTTCCAATGGTTATTTGTACGGGTTATTTGTTGCTTCTCGCTGAGAGGATCTATGCAAAAGAATCGAGTAAAGAACGAACAATTACAACTAAAGTGAATCCTGGCCTGATGCATAAACCTTTTAAATTTCTCAGATAAACATTTTATGAAAAAGATATATCAACTGGTACTCGTTGGCTGTCTGCTCGGTTGTACAAATGGAGTTAAAAACCAGGATTCACAATTTGCGACCTTGCCCTCGTTGAATTTGTTGTTGCTTGACAGCGTTACGAAAATTAATACGCAGAATGTCGCGAATGCAAAACGAACCATACTCATGTATGTAAGCCCGGACTGTGAACATTGCCATAACATGACCACAGAACTGTTGAAGAATATCCACTTGTTTAGAGACGTCCAGATTTATATGCTAAGTCCATTGGCCCTGACTGATCTCAAAGAGTTTTATAATTCCTTTCATCTGGGTGATTATAAAAATATCATTGTTGGAAGAGATTATGGTTTTGCATTTGACAAGATTTTTAACGCACCAACTTTTCCGTGCACTGTCATTTACAACAAGGACAAAAAGCTTGTGAAAATGTACCGGGGTGAAATCAGCATTGACAAGATCGTGGAGGCTACGCGCATTTGACAGCGAAAAAAATAATAATCATGCAAGCAGAGGTCAATAATATTAGTATCGGCACAAACGGGTTGGAAGTTCATGCTGTTGAAAATTATGCGGCAATATTGCAGCATTTTGAGATTGACTATAAGAGCGCCGGTTATCATTTGCAAGTGGGCAACATCGACTTGACACAAGGTTGGATTTTGCATATTTCAATTGTGCGATCTCAGATACCTGAAGTTTTGAATACGATTATTCCTTTGCTAATGGAAACAAATGTTTCTTTCAGAATTGTAAAGGACAAGGATACGGCAAGAAATTTATTGGACGGTAACCTGGGCAATGTGCATATCGGAAAGATCGTCAGTGTTTATCCAAATACGGACGAGCAAGCGGCTTATATCGCACATGAATTGATAGAGCTGACCAGGGATTTCAAGGGGCCTGCAGTGCTGACCGACTTACATCTGGGAGCGCTTGTGTATACCCGTTATGGAAGTTTTAATCCGGTAATCATGGTGGATGCATCGGGTAACGAAAATAAACTCATCTACGATCGTTCCGGACAGTTGATCAAAGATGAATACGCGATCCCTTTTCAAATGCCAGCCGGCGTTGCGTGGCCCTTTTATGATTTGGCAAAACCAATAGTGGTAAAGCCTAAAAAAATCCTGAAGCAGATATACAAACCCTCTTTCAATTTAAAAACTGACCCGAGAGGTGACGTCATCAAAGCACTTTACTTACGGAAGTTGTATGATGTAAGATGGTGCGTGATCAAGGAAGGAACAAAAAATATGTGGAGCGATGAATCGGGTCGCGACATTCCTGACCGGTTGGCATGGCAACAGGAGTTGCATACGCAACTGGAAGGATCATTGTCGCTCCCAAAAATCCTGGATCTTTTTTCTGAAAATGGTAACACATACCTGGCAATGGAATTCTGCAAGGGAGATTCGCTGCACACTCGTGTGTTGAAAATAAACCGAAATGCAATCGCGTGGCGCGCATTACCTGGGGATGATAAACTTGTCATCGTCGATTATATTGTAAAACTCATCGCGATTCTTGACACGTTGCACAAAAACGGATTTGTACATAGAGATATAACACCGGGGAATTTTTTAATTAATAAGAAAAATGAATTGATCCCCATCGATCTTGAATTGGCATATTCATCAAAAGAAAAAAAGCCGAGTCCTCCTTTTGTATTGGGAACAAAAGGGTTCATGTCGCCTGAACAGGAACAATTGCGCGTGCCAACTGAGAAAGAAGATATCTATGGATTAGGAGCCACGATGATTTTTTTGTTGACCGGTTTTTCGCCTATTGTTTTCAACCCTGGGGCGCATGAAATACTGTTCGACAATTTGAATTTCTTTATTGATCATCCGGCATTGTCAAGAATAATCAGTGCGTGTATTCATCCGGATCCGGCAATTCGTCCGGAGTTAGCCGAGATTGAAGATTTTTTGATCGATTACCGGGATCATTTGCATCATCAAACATTGCACGTCAAACCATTTCATACGAATCAAAAACCAGATGAATATTTAATTCGGAAGGTGATTGATGAAGCGATATTAGGACTTGTGTCTGAACCAACATTAATGGCTGATGGACTCTGGGCATCGCCGCTACCAATTGAGGACGCAAATGGAAAACGAAAAGAAGAATTTGCAATAGCAACCGGATTGCATCACGGATTAAGCGGGATATTGTATTTGATAAGCCGGCTTAAAATAGAAGGATTTGACGTTGCATGTTGTGAATATTCATTTAAGAATTCATGGCAGCATATTGCTGAAAGATGTTTTCATGATATTGATGGCGGTGCACGTGGATTTTACACAGGGGCAGCCGGCATTGCACTGGCGCTTGCAAAATCAATTAAAGCAGG
>Ga0163162_10001621_pt1 | contig 21058 bp, 21 predicted proteins | sample S55metaG_FD_115310 | JGI IMG/M metagenome (GOLD analysis project Ga0163162, IMG submission 115310) | Switchgrass rhizosphere microbial communities from Kellogg Biological Station, Michigan, USA - S5-5 metaG | ecosystem: Host-associated > Plants > Roots > Rhizosphere > Soil | place: USA...
ATCGAAAATTTAAGATTCAGTTTGATATGAGGCCAATTATGCGGAAAGACTTGCTGCAGATTGCAGTTCCCGGTAAAGTGCCTGAATAAGCCCGTCTGCGAGACCGATCTTGGGAACGAAAATTTCCTCGGCATCAATCCAACGCATCACATTCACATAAATCAGCAGGGCTGGTACTATTACATCAGCACGGTCCTCTTTCAAATTGTAGAGTCGCATACGATCGGGGACAGAAAAACTGTTGAGTTCTTTATAATAGTCTTTCAGTAATTCCAACGGAAGGGGTTTTCCGTCTTTTCTTTTGGAAAGGGAGAAGACTTTATTGATATTCCCCCCCGATCCGATTGCGGTAATATGTTTTGAAGTGTTACGGGTTTCTTTCTTTAAGAAATCCTTCATTCCGTCCCAGTGCGCTTCCGTAACCTGGTTTTTAATCAGACGGATAGTGCCGATATTAAATGATTTTTTAAACAGGAGCCTGTTATCTGCAAAACAGGTAAGTTCTGTACTGCCGCCACCTACATCTATATACAGGTAAGAGTTTTCACTTGTCATGTTTTCGGCAATATGATTTTCATAAATAAACGCAGCCTCATCATCACCGCTAATTATTTCTATTCTTATCCCGGTAGTATCAGCGACGGTTTCGATAATCTGCGGGCCATTGTTGGCATCCCGCATCGCAGAAGTAGCTGCGGCCTTGAAATGAGTAACCCGGTATGCATCCATGAGGTATTTGAAGGAGCGTATGGTATTAAGCAGCATCGTGGTCTTAATCTCTGAAATTTCCTTCCTATCAAATACATCGAATCCAAGTCGCAACGGTACGCGTACCAGATTAAGTTTTTCGAAAAGCGGCTTTTTTTCCGATTCTATTACTTCAGTAATCAGTAACCTGGCTGCATTACTCCCAATATCAATGGCTGCCAAAATCATGGGTCTTGGATTTAAATGTGTACCATCTGGTCAGCCGGCGGAGGAGGGGCAGTTTCCGGTTGTACAGGCGTCTTGTTTATTTTTTGATTCAGATATTGATAAATTTCAATCTGGGAACGAACTTTCTTGGATTGATCTTTTTTGTAATGATTCTGCAGATTCCCGTCAAGCCATCTTGCCTTTACATTGTCTGAAAGCTGGATCTGCAAGATTTCTTTTAACTCATTCCTGATCTTCGCATCCAGTATCGGACAGGTAGCTTCGATCCGGTGGTCCATATTACGTACCATCCAGTCTGCCGAAGATATATAAACTTTCTCTTTACCCTGGTTATGAAAAATGAACACACGAGCATGTTCCAGGTATTCATCCAATATGCTTATGGCGGTAACAGGTTTTTTAAATTTTTTGTTTTCAGGTATCATACAGAATATGCCCCGCACGATAAGTTTAATCTCAACACCTGCTCGTGCGGCTTCATAAAGTTTATAGATAAGTTCTTCGTCAGAAAGCGAATTTATTTTCAATGTAATCGAAGCCTTCTTTTTATTCCTGGCAGATTTGATTTCTGAATTGATCATACGATACAGTTCCTTGCGCAGGAAGATAGGACAGGGGATCAGTGTTTTGCAGGTCTTCAAAGGCTCTACTCCGTATTTCCATTTTTCCATATAAGTGAACATGCGGTTCACATCGGCCATGATATTACGGTTGGACGTGAGCAGGCAATGATCACTGTACATGGTGGCTGTCTTTTCATTTAGGTTACCTGTACTCACGAAGCCATAATAAATTGAACGGTTACCTTTCTTTTTCTTGATCAGACAGAGTTTGGAGTGAACCTTCATATTTGGTATCACATCAATAACTTTAACGCCCTCTTCTTCTAAGATCACCTTCCATTCCAGGTTTGCCTCTTCATCAAATCTTGCCCGGTATTCCATCATGGCTGTCACCTGTTTGCCATTCCTGACTGCATTGATGAGGGCGTTGATCACTTTTGAATTGGAGGCCAGCCGGTAGCAGGTTACTTTGATGGCCGTTACATTCGGATCGATCGCTGCTTCCCGTAACATATCAATTACTGCATGAAAGGAATGATAGGGGAAATGCAGCATCACATCCTGTTCGAGTACGACATCCGTTATCCGGTGTGAACTCTTTACCAGGGGATGAGGGAATGGTTTCTTACGTTGACCTTTCTTAGTAAATACATCCGGGAAATCAATAAAATGTCTGAAATTATGAATACGTCCGCCCGGAATCGTGGTACCTTTTTTCGCCAGGTTAAGCCCCTGAATGAGGAAGCCAAGAAGATCGGCATCCATTTCTTTATCATAAACAAAACGAACGAATTTTCCTTTCCGCCGGTTCTTCAGGCCTTTTTCTATTTTTTCAATCAGGGATGTTGAGAGATCGTTGTCAATATCAATTTCCGCGTCCTTTGTAACCTTGAATACCCAGGACCGATAAAGATCATATCCGAAATAAGAGAATATATTTTTAAGATTATAGCGGATCACATCTTCCAGCAAAATAATATGATGCTCCTCCGGAGAAGGAGAGGGCAGAATTACAAAACGGCCCAGCAGACGGCTTGGTATTTCAATCAGAGCAAATTTCTTTTCTTCCCTTTCCGGTTCTTTTCTTGATAACACTACGCCCAGATAGAGGGATTTTTCCCTTAAATATGGAAACTGGGGAATACTCTGGATCATCAATGGGATGATATTGGCGCGGGCTTCTTCTTCAAAATAATTCTGAACAAATTTTTGTTGATCCTTATTAAGGTCTTTTTCGGTAATCAGGAAAATCTTTTCATTTTTCAATTCCGTATAAATATTCCGCCAGATTTCATCAAATCTTTCCTGCTGTTGCAAAACGATGGATTGTATCTGCACTAAAATTTTATCCGGGGCTGCCTCCATATGCATATTTAGCTTCCCCTTACCGCTGAATTCTTTCATGCGGTTCAGGGCGGCTACCCGGACCCGGAAAAACTCATCCAGGTTGTTGGAAAATATGCCCAGAAATTTTACCCGCTCGCGCAGGGGAACAGAGGGGTCTGCTGCTTCCTGCAGTACCCGGCCATTGAATGCCAGCCAGCTGATATCCCTCGGGATCGTTCTTCTTTTCATAAGATCCATGCTTTCCTTTATTGCAAAGTATTGAAAGGGAAAGGATTGGAAAATTAATTAATTATTATTCCCGATAAATTGAAATTTGAGAAATCGAAATCAGTGCCAGATCCCGTTCAGTAAGAAAACGGGTCAGTACCGCCTTGAATCCTTTCTAAGAGCGTTTCCGGATTTTCAATCCCCGAATTTCCCAAATTTTCAATGTTTTCTTTGAAAATCTGGGAATTATCCCGACCTTTGCCGTCCAAAATTCCGATAGTATGTCCAGAGTATGTCAGTTAACGGGCAAGCGGCCAATTACCGGGAACAGTGTTTCCCATTCGAATATTAAAACGAAACGTCGTTTTTTACCCAACCTGCAGCAGAAGCGTTTTTTCCTGGCTGAAGAAGATAAATGGGTAACCCTGAAACTTTCAACAGAAGGAATCCGGACCATCAACAAAAACGGCCTTTATTCAGTGGTGAAGGAAATGCGTAAAGCAGGAGTAAAGATCTAACGCGTAAGGGTTTAAAATTTATAAATTCAGAAAAATGGCAAAGAAAGGAAGCAGGGTACAGGTGATTCTGGAGTGCACGGAGCACAAAACGAGTGGAAAACCAGGTACCAGCCGGTATATCACGGTTAAGAACAAAAAAAATACTCCGGAAAGACTCGAACTGAAGAAATTCAATCCGATTTTAAAGAAAGTAACTGTTCATAAAGAAATTAAATAATCATGGCAAAAGCAGCAAAGACCGCGATCAAAACCAAAGATGCCCGTGCAGCGGCTGAAGCAAAAAACTGGACCAAAGTGATTAAAGCTGTGCGCAGTCCGAAGACCGGCGCATACACGTTCAAGGAAGCGATTATCCATAAGGATAGTATCAAACAGTATCTGGCCCAGAAATAAATCTGCCTTAATCTTTTTATTTAAGCTGTTCCCTACCGGAGCGGCTTTTTTCTTTCAGTAAATTTTAATAACCGGAAATGGGATTCTTTGATAAACTTTTCGGAAACAAAGAGAAGCAAACACTCGACGAAGGACTGCAGAAAACCAAGGAAAGCTTTTTTACCCGTGTCGGGAAAGCAATAGCCGGAAAAACAACGGTTGATGAAGAAGTTCTTGATGACCTGGAAGAAGCCCTGGTTAGTGCAGATGTGGGAGTCGATACAACTATCCAGATCATAGACCGGATTGAAAAACGGGTAGCCAGGGATAAATACCTGAATGTTACTGAACTCAACACGATATTAAGAGATGAAATTGAACTCCTGCTTCGCGAAAACGGGGCGGATCTTGTCCGTGATTTTGAAATTCCCGCTGACAAACCTTACGTAATATTAGTGGTGGGTGTAAACGGAGCGGGTAAAACAACCACGATAGGTAAACTGGCCTATAATTTTAAGAAAGCCGGCTATAGCGTTTTGCTTGGCGCGGCAGATACTTTCCGGGCTGCGGCTACCGATCAACTGGTTATCTGGAGTGAGAGAGCTGGTGTTCCATTGATAAAGCAGGGTATGGGCGCTGATCCGGCATCTGTGGCGTTTGATACCGTTCAAAGCGGTTTATCCCGTGAAGCAGATGTTATAATTATTGATACAGCAGGCCGGTTGCATAATAAAACTCATTTGATGGAAGAACTCAGCAAGATCAAAAGAGTTATGAAAAAATTAATCCCGGAAGCACCCCATGAAGTTTTGCTGGTTCTGGACGGCAGCACAGGGCAAAATGCGCTGGAACAGGCAAAACATTTTACGGCAGCAACTGATGTGACTTCAATCGCCATTACAAAACTCGACGGAACAGCCAAGGGGGGAGTAGTACTGGCAATCGCTAATCAATTCAGGATTCCCGTAAAATATATTGGTGTGGGAGAAAAAATAGAAGACCTTCTATTGTTCGACAGCCATGAGTTTGTTGATAGCCTGTTTAAAGAACAGCATTCCTGATCCCCTTTTTTCGGAAGTCTGCTTTCAGAACAAGCCATCCAGAGACTGCTGCCAGGACAGATGCAATCAGCACGGCTACTTTAGAACTCTGAATGAGTTCTTCATTAAGATCGAATGCCAGGTTACTGATGAAAATCGACATCGTAAATCCTATACCTGCAAGTAAACCCATCCCAATTAATTTTGCCATATTCATGCCTTCCGGTAGTCTGCCAAAACCACAGGCAATTCCCAGCAAACTAAACCCCGCTATTCCCAAGGGCTTTCCCAGAAGCAGTCCCAGAGAAATTCCCAAACTGTTTGCACTCAGGATTTCGCTTTTCCAGTTTGCCGGCAGGTGGATGGCTGTATTAGCGAGGGCAAACAAAGGGATGATCAAAAAATTTACTGGCTTGTGTAATATATGTTGCAAGAAATAGGAAGGTGGATTTTCCATGTTTTTTCGAAAGGGTATGGTAAATGCCAGTAGGACTCCGCTAAGTGTAGGATGTACACCGGAACGAAAAAGAAAATACCAGAGGAGGATTCCTGCCGGCAGGTAAAACCAGAGTGAAAAGAAATTCAGCCGGTTAAAAAGAAACAGTATCAATAAAAGCCCGATTGCCAGGGCCAGATAAAAAAAAGAAAATGCAGATGTATAGAAAATGGCAATGATGATGACAGCTCCCAGGTCGTCGATGATAGCAAGGGCGGTGAGAAATATTTTCAATGATAATGGGATGCGTTTTCCGATCAATGAAAGAACGCCCAGGGAAAAAGCGATATCTGTTGCCATCGGAATCCCGATTCCAGCCTGTCCGGGTTTGCCATGATTGAAAATAAAATGAATCAGGGCGGGAATCAACATCCCCCCGGCGGCGGCAAGAATTGGAAGTATCGCATTCTTTAAAGAAGATAGTTCTCCAATAAAAAGTTCCCTTTCTATTTCAAGACCGACCAGTAAAAAGAAAATTGTCATCAGGCCATCATTGATCCATTCTTCAATTCGAAAAGGGATAACAGTGGTTCCGATATGTAAACTGGCCGGAATATGCCAGAAATGAATGTAATCCGGGCCGATTGAAGTATTAGCAATCGTGAGTGAAATTGCTGTACAGATGATCAGGATCAGGCCACCCGCTTTTTCACTGTTAAAAAATTGTTGGAATAGTCCTGGTGAAGGGGCTGCCTTGCTCATAAGTTTCGAAGTTAGGATTTTTAGACTTAAGGCTTATGAGTTCCGGGTCGCAGATCATAGGCAGTTGATCGGGCTTCCCCTCAGCTAAAAGCCTTATTTTTGCCCCCGCATGAAAACGAAATCAATCCGTCGGGATAAAGTGAATATCATTACCCTCGGATGCAGCAAAAATATGGTGGACAGTGAAGTACTCAGTGGGCAGCTGATGGCCAATGGTATTGAAGTCGGCCATGAAATCGCAAAACGGGGTGCCAATATCGTTGTGGTGAATACCTGCGGATTTATCGACAAAGCCCGCGAAGAATCGGTAAACACCATTCTCGAACAGGTAGCCCGAAAAAAGGAAGGAAGCCTTGATAAAGTCTTTGTGACGGGATGCCTGAGTCAGCGTTACCGGGATGAACTGGAAAAGGAGATTCCGGAAGTAGATGCCTGGTATGGCACAATGGAAATGCCCCTTTTATTAAAAAAGCTTAACGCGGATTACAAAGCAGAATTGATTGGGGAAAGACTCCTTTCCACACCACAGCATTATGCCTATCTGAAAATTTCCGAAGGATGTAACCGCACCTGCGCATTCTGCGCCATACCCCTGATGCGCGGGCTTCATGTCAGCAAACCCATCGAGGCCGTTGTGCAGGAGGCGGAAAAACTGGTACGTATGGGAGTTAAGGAAGTGATGCTGATAGCCCAGGAACTTACCTATTACGGCCTGGATATTTATAAAAGAAGAATGTTGCCTGAGCTGTTAAACCGGCTGGCTGACATTAAGGGTCTTGAATGGATCCGGCTCCATTATGCATATCCAAGTAAATTTCCGCTGGAAATTCTGGATGTGATGCGGGAACGGGAAAATATCTGCAATTACCTGGATATACCTCTACAGCATGCCAGCGACGATATGCTGAAAGCGATGAAGCGCCAGATTACACGCGCTGAGATGACCGAATTGATCCATGCCATCCGTGAAAAAGTGCCCGGCATCTGTCTACGCACCACTCTGATCGCCGGTTTTCCGGGCGAACAGGATCGCGATGTAGAGGAGATGAAGGAATTCCTTACAGAACACCGTTTTGACAGGGTGGGAGTTTTTACCTATTCCCACGAAGAGGGTACTTCGGCCTATAGCCTTGAGGACGATGTGCCGACGCCAATCAAAGAAGCCCGCGCCCAGGAAATAATGGAATTGCAGCAGGAAATTTCCTACGAAAAAAACCTGGAGAAAATAGGCCGGGTTTTTAAAACCATTATTGACAAAAAAGAATCCGGCCGTTATATTGGAAGAACGGAATTTGATTCGGTGGAAGTCGATAATGAAGTGATTATCCAATCACCCGCTCCTTTGAAGATCGGCAGTTTTGTTTCTGTGAAAATGACCAAGGCCTACGACTTTGATCTCGAAGGGCATGTTGTGGAAACAGAATTGGAAAATTGAACAAAATAAATTGTTTGCTGTTAGGTACCCCTTAACGTCAGCTCATTTCGAGTTTTTCTATTATGAACTTTACTGCAAAATCGGTTCCTTATCAGGAGACAGGATATTTTTCCAAATTAGTTTCAGACTATCTGAACGAAAAGGACTTTCTCCGGCACTTTTATGAACACCCGGTCTCCTATGAAGGAATCGAAGCAGCTATCCGGGAACGTGAATTATTTCCTACAGACCGTCATCTACTCGTTAAAGTACTGAAAGAACAATATTCCGGACTTCCTTTGCAGGATGCAGTAATGGAAAACCTGGAGGCCCTTGACAGGAACAATAGTTTTACTATTACGACTGCTCATCAACCAGCTATTTTTACTGGCAACCTGTATTTTATTTATAAGATCCTCCATGTAATCAGAATTTCTCAAACACTGAATGCCCGTTATCCAGACAGGCTTTTTGTTCCTGTGTTTTATATGGGTAGCGAAGATGCGGACCTGGACGAACTCGGATATATTTATCTGGACAATGAAAAACTCCTTTGGGAAACTCAGCAAACCGGGGCGGTGGGTCGCATGCAAACCAACGGTCTGGAAAAAATCGTAGACCGGATTGAAGGAGAGTTTGCCGGTTACCCGCATGGACCGGAGTTAATTCAAATGCTGAAAAGTTGTTACGTCGAGTCGGAGAATATTCAGCAGGCAACTCTAAAATTGTTGCACCACCTGTTCGGCAGTTATGGACTGGTGGTTTTGATACCTGACAATCGATTACTCAAGACCGTTATGCGCGGCATTTTTAAGGACGACCTGACCATACACGCGCCCTATGAAATCACGGAAAGAAACAACCGGATATTGGAGGAACTATACCCAGTCCAGGCGAATCCCAGGGAAATAAACCTTTTTTACCTCAAGGATAATATCCGTGAACGTCTGGACCGGAAAGACGGAAAATATCAGGTAAATAATACTGCTATTCATTTTAGTCCGGAAGACATGGAGAAAGAGCTTGCCAATTTTCCCGAACGATTTAGTCCCAATGTAATTCTTCGTGGACTGTATCAGGAAACCATCCTTCCCAACATTGCATTTATAGGCGGTGGAGGTGAGATGGCCTACTGGCTTGAGTACAAGCCACTTTTTAAACATTACCGGGTTCCCTATCCTGTTTTGATTTTGCGCAATTCTTTTCTATTGATTAGAAAGGGCTGGAAATCTAAGATAGAAAAAGCCGGCCTTTCAGCCCCCGATGTTTTTAAACCGGAGGAAGAATTGATGGAAAATTTTGTACGCAGTAATACCACCCGTCAGCTAAACCTGGATAAGCAGATGACTGAAATGAGTGGGTTTTATCAGTCCATAAAAAACATTTCTGGAGCCGTGGATAAAACCCTGGAGCAACACGTGGAGAAACTCGAAACTCAGGCATTGCAAAAACTTGAAGAACTGGAAAAAAAGATTCTGCGGGCAGAAAAGAAAAATCATGAAGAAGTCCGCCGAAAAATTCATGAAATCCGGGAAGCACTTTTTCCTTTGGAAAACCTGCAGGAGCGCGTCGACAATTTTATTCCCTGGTACGCGGAATATGGAAAGGCCTTTTTGGATCAAATACTGCAGCATTCACTTGCACTGGAACAGATGTTTATAATTCTGGAAGAAAACCAGTAATCCTGCTACTGAACTTATATAATACCGGATTAAGCGATCTTCGAACTACATCCAGGTGAAGAGTTCTCCGGATGAAATATGGTTTATGCGGATACCAGGCAGCTTGGGTTGCAGCCATTGAACCAGCCAGTCCATGCCGGGGTCTTCACTATAAGCATGACCCAATTCGATCATAGACCACTGCTTTCCCAATGCCCTGGAATCCCTTACAAACTCAGGCGTTTCCCATTCGTTCGATTCACCCACAATGATCAGGTCCGCTTTACCGGTTATCATGGTTTGAATCTGTCTTTGCCCGCCCGCAGCACCGGGCATCAACGCAACAATACTACAAGTGCCTGAGGGATCGCCAATATATCGCAGGTTTGGAATATGCAGGGTACTTTTCAGGTGCCGGATAATATCAATCAGGGGTTGTGCAGGCAGCTGAAATACATTTTCTTCTTTGGGATTAAAAGTCAGCCACTCCGTCTTTAGTAATATTCCGTGCAGTATGCCATCCGGTTTCATGCGGTGCCAGTAATCATGGAAACGCCATACCGTGATTTGATTTTTTTCCAGTAGTTCTTTTTTTTCTTTTACAACCGTATTGTTTTCAACCCAATTCAAATCGTCCTGATGATTATAAAAACTCGGTTCATGTGCAATGATAAAATTTGCTTTCAATTTTATCGCGGCTTTTATCACCGCTACGGTTGCAAACATTGTAGTAACGATGCCGGTGACGGGCATATCCCCTGAGCCACTCTTGATCGTATCCACGGTATCATTCAGTTTTCCACCCGGCACATCCGCGATAATCCGCTCTATGACCTGGGAAACTGTCAGCGTGTCATTAATGGGATAATGCTTGATAATGGGATTGGCCAGTATGCCTGCTGCACCAGCTTTCAGTGTATTATCCAGAAATTTTCTTCTGTTATAAAGATTTCTTGCCATTATTTATTAATTGAATAATCAGTCGTAATTATTTTCCCAGCCATCTTTTTTAAGCTTCGCGATTTTCTCGGTGACCTCTGATTCCAGCTTTTTTTTATAAGCAATAATACTGGCGGAAATTTTTTCGTCAAATGCGCCGAGAATTGTAGCTGCCAGGATACCTGCATTTTTAGAGGCGTTCAGTGCCACAGTGGCTACCGGGATTCCATTTGGCATTTGCAGAATGGAAAGGATCGAATCCCATCCATCCAGTGAATTTGAAGATTTGATCGGTACGCCAATCACCGGGAGAGAAGTCAGGGATGCCACCATGCCGGGTAAATGGGCAGCCCCTCCGGCCCCGGCGATAATTACTTTGAATCCCCTGTCTTTTGCTTTGGTGGCGTAACTCACCAGTCGCTGGGGTGTCCGGTGGGCTGAGACAATGGTAAGTTCAAAAGGGATACCGAAGGATTTCAACAAATCGGCAGCGGGCTGCATGACCGGAAGATCGCTGTCGCTGCCCATAATTATTGCCACCTGGTTCATATCGTTTTTTGGGGTTGAAGTGAAGTGATACGCAATTTTTGTTTTATAGCTTTTGCTTTATAGACGAGGTCAGATTTTTCCGGACTAAGAATAGTGGCATGTCCCATTTTTCTACCAGGCCTCGTTTCTTTCTTACCATAAATGTGAAGAAAAACATTTTCCATTTTTAGTACTTCATCCAATCCTTCATAGTTGGCTTCACCGGCATATCCTTCGCTACCGATAAGGTTTACAATTGCCGCGTGAACAATATGTTTCGGATTGCCGAGTGGAAGTCCCAGCATGATACGCCAAAGCATGTCGAATTGGGAACTGAAATTTGCTTCAATCGTGTGGTGGCCGCTATTATGCACCCGCGGGGCGGTTTCATTCACCAATACGTCACCGTTTTTATCAATGAAAAGCTCAACTGCAAAAATACCGGCCGTTTTTAGATCTTTGACAACCTTCAGGGCAATTGCCTCGATACGCCAGGTGGTCTGTTGCGGAATTTCTGCCGGACTAAGCTGATAGTCGAGTTGATTTAAAATCGGGTTAAAAATCATTTCGACCGGTGGATAGAGTGCTGTCTGACCAATGTCATTGATGGCCACTATCTGCGAAATCTCTTTGTGGATGTCTACCTTCCTTTCTAATACGGCGGGCTGATCAAAACCCAGATGAAGATCTTTGCCGCCAAGGATCTGTACACCTCTTCCATCATAACCACCAGAAGCGAGCTTATGGACCGCTGGATAAAAATCTTCAAATTTTTTCAGGTCTTCACGGACCGCCGTAATCCGGAATGCAGAACTCGGAATTTCATTTTCCTTATAAAACTGCTTTTGTAAAATCTTGTCCCGGATGATGCGCAGGGCGGAAGGCCTGGGATAGATTTTTACTCCCTCGGATTCCAGTTTTTCGAGAGCCTCAACATTAACAGATTCAATTTCTATAGTAATTCCGTCAAGCTGTTTTCCAAAATGGTAAACATCGTCGAAATTCCGTATGTCTCCTTTTGTAAATGCATGACAAAGATGCGCAGCCGGGCATTCCGGGTCGTTCTCCATCACATAAGTCTGAACCGGGTAATTGGCGGCTGCCTGCAAAAGCATTCTCCCTAACTGGCCCCCGCCTAAGATTCCGATTTTGAGCATTTTTCCAATTATGGCGTGAAGATAAAACAATCTGGTTTTCAAGCGTTATTCCCAGTTCTGACATAATAATATGGCCAGATTTTTGTTTTAATAAGTAACTTTATCCGTCCCGATGAATAATATTTTTTTAGGTATGAAGAAAATCCGGTTTTTCTCCCTGGCAACCCTCTTTTTTTGCCTGATTTTGCCATTTTCACCATTGTTTTCCCAGACTTCCACAGCTTATAACGTCCGTTTTCTGGACAATCAGAAAACTTTTCCAAAAATCAATGAATTGATGAGCCGCGAGGAAGACACCCTGAAAAAGCAGTTTGTTGCAAAACAACTGGTCTGGCCAGCCCGCTTCGTATATATCCGATCTTTTAAATACGATAGTGAGATGGAGGTTTGGGTGAAGAATAAACCGAGCGAAAAATACAGATTGTTTAAAACGTATAAGATTTGTGCAATGGCAGGCTCCCTCGGCCCCAAAAGGATGGCAGGAGACTACCAGGTCCCGGAGGGATTTTATTATATTAATGAATTCAATCCAAGGAGTCTTTATCATTTGTCTCTTGGATTAAATTATCCGAACGCATCTGATAAAATGCTTTGCGATCTTTCACAACCCGGCGGAGATATTTATATTCATGGCAGTTGTGTAACTACCGGATGTATTCCCATAACAGACGGTCAAATTGAAGAGCTTTACGTTTTAGCGGCCCACGCAAAAGATCTGGGACAGGATTTTATTCCGGTGCATATTTTCCCCGTCAATTTCAATAATACCCGAAGTGTAACTTACCTGAATCGGTTTTTGGTAAGTTTTAATGAATTTGTGCCTTTTGAAAAAAGCATGCAGAATGCGTTTTTTTATTTTGAAAAAAATCACCAGGTGCCACCAGTCATCGTAAATGCAAAGGGTGAATATGTGATTGAGGAAGTTCCGGCAGCATTATCAACGAAAACGGAGGTGCGCGCAACCCGTAGGCTAAGTCATCCGGAGCAGCCGATCCCTGATGAAATGCTTGCTGTAAGTGTAGATAAGCTGCCTCTATATCCCGGTGGTAATCCCGCTTTCAAAATATTTATCGACAAGCTAAGTGCGGATATGATCAAGGAACTCGAACCCGGACAGCGAAAGGCTTTTGTATTAATGGAATATATCATCAGTGATAGTGGAAAAACCATTTATGCGAATGCCATTAGCGGAGGTAATGAAAAAATGAATCTGAAAATCGAGAAAGCCTTTACTGATATGACACCCTGGACGCCAGCCATCCGCCAGGGGAAAAATGTTCCCTTTAAACTTAAACAGACAATAATGGTGGAAGCACCATAAATAGAATGACATTGACAGATGACGGTGTTTTAGTACATCAACGTCTGAACTGTTTCCGGAGACCATTGCTGAAGTACAATTTTTCTTCCTGACACCAGCTTTTCCAGGATTTCTTTTTTATAGTGTCTTACAGTTAAAAGTGTGAGTCCTTTTTCCACTTCAACGTCAAAATGCAAAGAAGCCTCCAGCGCCAGTTTTTCAATTTTCTCTGGAATATTATCTGCGCAGACCTGTAGTATCACGGCACCTGACTGAAGCAGATTTGCCTGTATATGAAGGCCGGAAAGCAGGGTATATAGTCTTGCCGCACCTTCTTCCCCGACAAATGAATAATCTTTCGAGCGCAGGTGAATCAAGGCCTGGTTTTGCTTCAGAACGATGATGGGTGGCAGGTCTGAGATATGCCTGGAATGGATGAGTGTTCCCGGTAAGTCCGGATCCAGAAAACATTTTACATACAATGGGATGGATTTGTTCTGCAGGGGCTTTATGGTTTTTGGATGAATGACCTGAGCGCCGTAAAAAGCCATTTCGATCACTTCATCATAACCCAGTTGTTTAATAAAAATGGCATCCCGGAATGCTTTCGGATCAGCGTTCATTACGCCTTCAACATCTTTCCAAATAGTAAGGCTTACGGCATCGAGCATATTGGCAAAAATGGCTGCGGAGTAGTCACTTCCCTCTCTGCCTAAAGTTGTGCTTTCATTAGCATCTGTTGAACCGACAAAACCCTGGGTAAGAATGATATTAGATTCGATGAATAAAGGAAGAATATTCATTGAAACCCGGGTATTTGTTTTGTCCCAGTCTATACTTGCTGCCCGGAACTGGTCGTCCGTTGCAAATATATCTCTGACATCGACCCATAAATTTGTAATTCCGGATGCCCGCAGGTAATTACTTATTATGGATGTAGACAATAACTCCCCGATACATACTATCTGGTCGTAATAATAATCAAAACTTCTTACCGGTTTATCATGCAGCAACCATTCCACTTCCGTGAAAAAATCCGCCATCCCTTGTCTCAGACCGTCGCTATCAGTGATTTCCAGTGATTCGGCGATTTGCAGATGCTGCTCTTTAATTAGGTTGAATCGATCAAGCGCAACTGCGGAATCCCCCGCAAAAAATGCTTCTGCCACTTTTTCAAGTGCATTGGTGGTTTTCCCCATAGCAGAAATGACAATCAACAGATTTTCCGATGTATAGTTTTTCAGGATGGCAGGCAGCTTACGGATACGTGAAACAGAATCCACGCTGGCACCTCCAAATTTAAATACTTTCATGCTGGCAGATTTAAGAAAAGCTCAAAGATAACTGGGTTCGGGATCGCAATAACTATGTTAAAAAAACGTACTAATTATCTGTATTTGGAAATCGATTGTATATTAAACAGAATTTCAGAAAATCATGATGATGTTTTTGTATAAGCTGAATCTCTTACTAGTCCTTTATACGGGGTTACCTGCCCCTGTAGCCGTACGATACGCCGATACCATGGAAACAGAGATTTTAAGATATGTCAACGAGTATCGTCAGCAACATGGCCTTCCGGATCTCAGGATGAATTCCATGGAATCATCATTGGCTGCAAAACACAGCCGTGACATGGCAGCGGGAAAGGTCAAATTCGGTCATGACGGATTTAATTCCAGGGCAAAAACCATTCAAAAATCTCTCGGTAGTGTAGAGATCGGTGAAAATGTCGCCTCCGGTCCAATGACAGCACGTGAGGTAGTGGATGGATGGCTGAAAAGTCCTGGGCATAAAAAAAATATTGAAGGCAATTTCACTCTAACGGGAATCGGCTATGCCCGTGATAAAAAAGGGGATATTTATTTCACCCAGATTTTTTCCAGGTAAGTAAATACGGTATCCGGATTTAATGCGCATGCCGTAACTTGCCCTTCATGGAAAAGCAGTCCATTATTTCTGTTCAGGAACTTTCAAAAAAATATGGTGACTTCGAAGCCGTCAAAAAGATCAGTTTCGAAGTTTACCAGGGTGAAATTTTCGGCTTACTCGGACCAAACGGCGCTGGCAAATCAACCACGCTGGAGATTATCGAAACTCTCCGGGAGAAAACCTCCGGGAAGATTTTTGTTGATGGGATCGACCTGGACAGAAATCCCAATGAGATCAAAAAACGGATTGGTGTGCAGCTACAAACATCGGGGTATTATCCTAACCTTAATCTGACTGAGTTGCTTTATTTATTTGGAGGCCTTTATAACCGGGAAATCAAACCGACGGATTTTCTCGGGAAAGTAAATCTGCTGGACAAGTCCAAATCAAAATATAAAGAGCTCAGCGGGGGCCAGAAACAACGATTTTCCATTGCTACTACACTGATCAATCAACCTAAGATTATTTTCCTCGATGAACCGACCACCGGGCTTGATCCGCAAGCCAGGAGAAATCTATGGGACCTGGTGAGGGATATACGGGATGCGGGTACCACGGTGATCATAACAACGCATTATATGGATGAGGCAGAGGTACTATGCGACCGTGTTGCCATCATGGATTCGGGAAAAATCATTGCCCTGGATTCTCCCGACCGCCTTATTGATAATCTGGTCGCGTCGGGGTTTGAAAGGCCAAAAGAAGTAAAACAGGCAAATTTGGAAGACGTTTTTATTCAAATGACAGGAAAGGAATGGAGGGAGGAGTAATTTGTTAGTTTGAGAATTTGGAAATTTGAAAATTTGGAAATGGAATCCATAATTACCGTAAACGATTATTTTTTAACAACCAAAACTTATGTCCGACCCTAAATACCCCATTGGGAAATATGAAGTGAAACCTTATTCGGAATCCCAGAAATTGGAATGGCTGAACAATATTCGCCAGCTGCCGACAGAACTGGAATATGCCATACTAAATCTGGATGCGGAGCATCTGCAAAGTCCTTACCGCGCAGGCGGATGGACCATTCAACAGCTGGTACACCATGTGGCAGACAGTCATATGAATGCTTACGTACGTTTTAAACTCGCTTTGACGGAGGATAATGTGACTGTTAAATCCTATGAAGAACAACTTTGGGCAGATCTCAGCGACGTGCAAAAAATTCCTGTAAATGTCTCCATTACTCTTTTACATGCGTTGCACACGCGTTTATATGCGGCGATCAAAGATCTCAGTCAGGAACAATGGAACCGGTCGTTAAATTACCCGGGCAAGGCGGCACCTGTTAATATCTGGTTTCTGCTCGGTATGTACGCCTGGCATGGAAAACACCATACAGCTCATATTCTTGCATTCCGTTCAGCCAATAATTTATAGACATGAAGGACTTAAGCTGGAAAAAAATTTCTTCGGAGTATTTGTCGCGTGATGTATGGGGAACGGTACGGAAAGATGTTTGTCAAACGGCAGATGGCAAAATAATTGATCCCTATTATGTCTATGAATTTCCCACCTGGGTTACTGCAGTTGCGGTAACCGAGGAAGGCAAAATAATCCTGGAACGGCAATACCGCTATGCGCTTAATGTTACCTGTTATGAGATTCCGGGTGGTTGTGTAGATGACACAGACATTTCACTGGAAGCTGCCATTGCCCGCGAACTGCTGGAAGAAACCGGATATCGCTTTTCGAACTATGAATACCTGGGAAAGACATCTTCGAATCCTTCCACCAATAATAACTGGATGCATATGTACCTTGCCACAGGCGGTCGTTACGAAAGGGAACAGGAACTGGATCACAACGAAGAGATCGAAATATATTTATACAGCGTGGATGAAGTGAAAAAATTACTGGCGGATAATGAGATTATTCAAAGTATGCATGTAACTACCCTGTACTACGCTTTCGCTAAAATGAAAGTTCTTTAATATTCACTTCTGCCGTCAGGAAAACACTTCCGCAAACGAGGATCAGGTCTTTCGGATTTGCGTTTAACAAAGCCGCATCCAGGGCCTGTCTTACATTCGGATAACTTTTCCCCCTAAACCCCAATGCCTTCGCATGGCTGGCGAGTTCTTCTTCCGGCAAAGCCCGTGGAATCTGGGCACGGGTGAAATAATAAGTTGCCATGTTGGGCAGATGTCGGAGAATATGATCGGTGGCTTTATCTTTAACCATACCGATTATGATGTGCAATTCTTCGTGGGTAGTATTTTCGATTTGATTCGCAATTGCCTTCATCCCTTCTTCATTGTGGCCGACATCGGTAACCAGCATAGGGTTTTCATGAAGAATATCCCAACGACCGTGCAAACCAGTCAGGGTTTTTACTTGTTTTAATGCCTGTTGCATAGCACTATCTGAAATATGGAAACCTTTCTGATTCAATATTGAAATCACTTCAGCGACCGTAACAATATTTTTCAGCTGGTACAGTCCTGGTAAATCCAGATGAAAATTTTTCTTGGTATTGTTATGTACTTCTGTGAGTTGTACTGATAATAATTTCCCTTCAGCTCTCCATTCCCCTGCAAATCTTTTTCGGCTCGCAAAATGCAGAGGGGATCCATTTTTTTCAGCAACCTGCATGAAAACATTTTTTATTTCATCCTGTTCTTCTCCCACTATTACCGGAACAGCTGGTTTTATAATGCCTGCTTTTTCAAAAGCTATTTTTTGTAATGTCTCGCCAAGCAGGTCCATATGATCATAACTGATATTAGTTATTACAGAAACCTCCGGCACAATAATATTTGTGCTGTCGAGTCTTCCACCCAACCCGACTTCGATCACCGCGATTTCAACCTGTTCCTGAGCAAACCAGTCGAAGGCCATAGCGACCGTGATCTCGAAAAAGGAAGGCTCTATCTGTTCGATCGAAGTCTGAATGCGTTCAGTGAAAGCGATAACATTTTTTTCAGGAATCATATGCCCGTCAATGCGAATACGCTCCCGGAAATCATGGAGGTGGGGTGATGTATAAAGTCCTGTTTTATAACCCGCTTTTTGCAGAATGGCTGCCAGCATATGACTGGTTGATCCTTTGCCATTGGTGCCTGCGACATGAATGGATCTGAATTTTTTTTCCGGGTTACCGAGTTGACTACTGAGCAGCAGGATATTTGTCAAATCTGATTTATAGGCCGCTGCTCCGATCCTGCTAAAGATAGGCAGGCGGGTGAAAAGATATTCGATGGTTTGGGAGTAATCCATAATGGGCCCGCCCACCGGCGTTATCAGTTATTATTCTTGAAATCACCGCGTTTCCAGGCCTGTATAAAGTCTGCCCAGGCCAACGGGTTAAAAATGTTTTGCGGAGGCGCCTGACCTGTATAAGAATATTTCACCGCATTCTGTTTTAAATAATAACTCGCAGCTTCCCGGGCGTCAGTGGGCATCCCCTGTGCCAGGATCCGTCGTTTGACGGCACTGTTATTCTGCCGCGCGATCTCAATCTGATCGTCAGGCACTTTCGTATTAACGAAATCCCTTTCGAATTGTTCCCGGGTGGGTCTTGGACGAATGATGGTGGCGGGCAGATACATGGTATCTGTCACCAGCAATTGTATAATGCTCCACTGATTGCCTTCGAGGTTCTTGGGTACTTCCACCAGTTTGGGTTTGTATCCGATACTGGTGAATTCAATCTGGTCACCTTTCATTACTACAATGGAAAATACGCCCTGTTCATTTGTAAAAGTTCCGCGGTGCTGACCTTTCACTACGATACTAACAGATGGAATACCCTGCAAGCTATCGGCAGTCATCACGACTCCATAAAATTGCACAACGGAATCCTTCAATTTGTCGAATTGAGCTTCCAGGGCAAAGGGTAGGCTTATAAATAAGAAGTATAGTATAAATTTTTTCAAAACTGCGCCAAAAATAAAGTTTATAAACCGTAAATCGTTAACAAATTAATGTCCCCATAGACTAATTTTGCAGGCAGATTCTTCTTTTTAACAAAACATTGCGCATGACGGTTGAAAATCTGTTGAAGGCACTTAGTACAGTTCAGGAGCCGGACCTTGGAAAGGATCTGGTGACGTTAAATATGGTCAGGGATATTGTGATTAACGGTAATTCCGTTTCATTTACTGTTGTTCTTACCACTCCCGCTTGCCCGTTAAAGGATTTGATAAAAAATTCCTGTATCCTGGCGATTCACGAGATGATCGGCAATGAAATAACGGTAAATGTCAATTTCATTTCGGAAATGAATTCTAAACGAACAGATCAGGAAATTGTATTGCCTAAAGTTAAAAATATTATTGCTGTTGTAAGTGGCAAAGGAGGAGTGGGCAAAAGTACTGTCGCTTCCAATTTCGCACTGGCGCTTGCGGCGGATGGTGCGAAAGTAGGATTGATGGATGCGGATATTTACGGACCGAGTGTGCCCATCATGTTCGGGTTGCGGGGACAAAGGCCCATGATGCAAAACATCAATGGGAAGGGCATGATCCTGCCAATGGAAAAATATGGTATCCGCGTGATGAGCATTGGATTACTCGTAGATGAAAAAGATGCTGTAGTCTGGCGCGGACCCATGGCCAGTTCGGCCATCAAACAATTTATTTCTGAAGTTTTCTGGGATGAACTGGATTACCTGGTTATTGATATGCCTCCGGGTACAGGGGACATTCATCTGACGGTTCTGCAATCCGTTCCGGTAACAGGCGTAATCGTAGTGAGTACACCTCAGGACGTGGCACTAGCCGATGCCAAGAAAGCCATTGCCATGTTTGGGCAAACCCAGCTGAAAGCGCCGATAATCGGTCTTGTGGAAAATATGAGTTATTTTATTGCCGAGGAAGCGCCTCAACACATATACTATATTTTTGGAAAGGACGGCGGCAAGCGGCTGGCGGATGAATATGATATCCCTTTCCTTGGACAGATTCCACTCATACAAAATATAAGGGAAGGCGGCGATGAAGGGAAACCTGTTATGATTGGAGAAAATTTGGAAGCCAGGCGGGCTTTCCATGAATTTGCAGGTAATGCGGCCCGGAGTATCGCAATGATCAATGCAAATATTAACACTGAGAAGAGAGCTGAACTCGTAGTAACGTAATCTGATGTACGATATTCCATATTTTAAAGCAGAACATCCCGAAGAAGTACTTTCATTTATGCGCGCACATCCTTTTGGCCTGATATGTGGTGTTGATGAAAAAAATAAACCAGTTGCAACCCAGGTGCCTTTCTTGTTCGAAGAAAGAGAAAATAAATTATTCCTGCAGGGCCATTTCATGAAAAAGCAGGATCACACAAATGCTTTTATGCAAAACCCACATGCCCTGGTTGTGTTTAGCGGGGCTCATTCGTATGTCAGTGCCAGCTGGTATGAAAATAAAAAAATCGCAAGTACCTGGAATTACCTGTCGGTACAAGTCTCGGGCACGATTAGTTTCCAGAACTCCGATTTTCTGTATGGGCTACTCACCCGGTTAACCGAGAATTTTGAATCACATGATTCTCCCTCGCTGGTACAATATATGGATCCGGCCTATGTAAAGCAAATGATGCAGGCCATTATCGCGTTTGAAATGGAAGTGCTTTCCCTGCATCATGTATTTAAACTGAGTCAGAACAGGGATAAGCAATCACATGGGAATATTGTATCGGAGCTCAGCAAACAAGGCCCAGATGCGCAGGAAATCGCCAGGGTAATGCTTGAAAAAAATAAATTCAATTCATGACCCGGGCAACACTCGTTGAACAGATCCGCAAAAAGCGAAATTATCTTTGTGTCGGTCTGGATACTGACCCCGATAAACTGCCTGTATTTTTAAAAAATTATCCCGATCCGGTTTTCGAATTCAATAAAAGAATCATAGACGCAACGCTTGCCCATTGTGTTGCATATAAAATCAATACGGCATTTTATGAAGTGTCCGGGCCCTCCGGATGGGAAAGTATGCAGAAGACGGCTGA
>Ga0163162_10001622_pt1 | contig 21049 bp, 15 predicted proteins | sample S55metaG_FD_115310 | JGI IMG/M metagenome (GOLD analysis project Ga0163162, IMG submission 115310) | Switchgrass rhizosphere microbial communities from Kellogg Biological Station, Michigan, USA - S5-5 metaG | ecosystem: Host-associated > Plants > Roots > Rhizosphere > Soil | place: USA...
GCAGCGAGATCGAAATGCTGCGGATCGTCGTGGGCCTTCTCGATGCCCCGGTCGACGTTGGCGTGGAACGCGGGGATCATCCATTGGCCAAGTCGAGCGCTGGCCAGGACATAGAGCAGGGCCAAGGTTCGATACTGGCGATCGCTGAAGCCCGGCTGGGGTGCGATCCGGTCGTTGCCGGGCGGTCCGCCGGGGTCGGCGCGGCGAGGCTGGAGATTCTCCACGTGGAGGAACCGCCCGCGCGAGGCTTCTCCGACTGCGCGCTCGAGCTTCGTGGCCCGCCAGCCGACCTCGAAGTCGTGACCGACGGAGACTCGCCCGAGCCGATCGTTGAACAAATGCGCGACCGCGTCCTTGCCGAGGAACTGGTTGATGTCGTTGAATCGCACCTGCCGGTCGAAACTCGCCGGGAACGAACCTTCGCCCAGATTCGGCGAGCTGGTATCGTGGATGACGAAATAGGCTGCGCGACGATGATCGGAGGTCTCGGAAACCGGCGATGCTGCGGGAAGGGGAATCCGCGCCGCTCGCAACGCGCCTGCCAATCGGGTGAAGTCGATCGCGGGGCGTCCACCTATCAATCTCGCGAGCGTAGGCGGAAGGTCGGTTTCGGCACCGGCGGACCCGCCCGGCTCAACGCGCCGAAGCAGGCATCGCGCCTGTTCAAGTGGGGCGCCGGCAAAGGTAAGTGAGGCGGAGTCGAAGCGGCACTCGACCGGGGGCGCTGGGTTCGCAGGCGGAGCAAACAGCTGCGCTGCGGCGATAAGGAAAAGGCTCATTCAGATGGCCTTCGAGCTTCGGCGCGAAGGGGAGACGAAAATCTCCTCGATCGGCTGGTCGAACAGCTCGGCGATGCGGAAGGCGAGCGGCAGCGACGGATCATATTTCCCCGTCTCGATCGCATTGACGCTCTGACGCGAGACCTCGATCCGCTCGGCGAGGTCTTGCTGACTCCAGGCACGCTCGGCGCGGAGGATTCGGAGGCGATTTTCCATCAGCAGCCGCCGTCGCCGAGCGTCAGCTTGTTCACGATGCCGCCGACCCCAAGGCCGAAATACCACGCGATGACGACGTAGTAGCCATCGGCGTGGCCGACCAGGTCGAAGCTCTCGAGGAACCCCCATGCGGTCGCCAGGCTGAGCGCGAAGCCGCTGGCCCACAAGGTCTGGCGGACCATCAGCATGCGGACATATTCATCCTGCTCCTCGACCAGATAGCGGCCGATCGCCCCGAAGATGCCGATGATCGGCAGGGCCGGAAGGATGGCGACGACATATTTGAGGGCGTCTGGGACAAGCTGATGCTTGAAGCCATAGACGGCGGCGATGAGGAACACCGCATAAAAGAGGCTCAGCCAGATGACGCGCAAATTGTAGCGTTTCCATGCGGGAGTGCGTGCGATCATGTCAAGCATCCTTGTTGATATGACAAGTAAGCTTTACTTATAAGCCTGGAAATTGTCAAGCGGGCTTTACTATGCGCTCCGACGACCCAATCGGTTGAGACGAGTCCGCGCGCTCGCTACATGGCGTTCGTCATGACCAAGATGTTCAAGATTGCGCTCCCCGACGGTTCGGTGAGGGAGAGGCCGGAGGGATCGACCCCGGCCGACGTCGCCGCTGCCATGGGGCCGGGGCTGGCCAAGGCTGCCCTCGCGGCGAAGATCGACGGCGAGGTCCGCGACATCAATCGGCCATTCGAAGGCGATTCAAACCTGGCGCTGATCACCTCGCGCGATGAAAAGGACGCGCTCGAGCTCGTACGCCATGACTTCGCGCATATCCTTGCCGAAGCAGTCCAGAACCTCTTTCCCGGAACACAGATCACCTTCGGTCCGGCGACCGAGGATGGCTTCTATTATGATTTCGCGCCGGCGCCGGGACGCGGCCCCTTCACCGAGGAAGATCTGCCGGCGATTGAGGAAGAGATGCGGCGGATCATCGCCGCCGACGAACCCCTGGTCCGGGAAGTCTGGACTCGCGGTGAGGTACGCGACTTCTTCGAACGGACGGGCGAAGCGTTCAAGGCCGAGTGGGTGATGGAGCTGCCTGCGGGCGAAACCATCACCATGTATCGCACGGGCCAAGGCGAAGGCGCCTGGGTCGACCTCTGCCGGGGCCCGCATCTCGCTTCGACTGGCAAGCTCGACCCCAACGCATTCAAGCTGACCCGCGTGTCGGGTGCCTATTGGCGCGGAGATCCCAAGAACCCGATGCTCTCACGCATCTACGGGACTGCGTGGCTCAACAAGAAGCAGCTCGACGAATATCTGAAGCGGCTCGAGGAAGCAGCGAAGCGCGATCATCGCAAGATCGGCCAGGAGATGGACCTGTTTCACCTCCAGGCGGAGGCGCACGGCAGCGTATTCTGGCACCCCAACGGCTTCGTCATCTACCGCGAGCTCGAAGCCTACATGCGGCGGCGGATCGACGAGGCCGGCTATCAGGAGATCAAGACCCCGCAGCTGATGGATGCGCGCCAGTGGGAAAAGAGCGGCCACTGGGGAAAGTATCGCGAGAATATGTTCGTGGTGCCGGACGAGATCCCGCACGCGCCGGAGGATGGCGAGGAGGACGACCGACCGATCCTGTCCGGCGATGCCGATCTCATGGCCCTGAAGCCGATGAACTGTCCCGGCCACATTCTCGTCTTCAAGCAGGGGATTACCAGCTACAAGGAACTGCCGATCCGCTTTTATGAGAACGGCAGCTGTCATCGAAACGAGCCTCACGGCGCGCTTCACGGACTGATGCGCGTCCGGCAGTTCACCCAGGACGATGCTCACATCTTCTGCCGCGAGGACCAGATCGTCGAAGAGGCGCGGGCTTTCTGCGAGCTGGCCGACCGAGTCTACAAGGACCTCGGCTTCGCCGGATATTCGGTGAAACTCGCGTTGCGCCCCGACAAGAGGTTCGGCAGCGACGAGGATTGGGACAAGGCCGAAGCGGAACTTCGGGAGGCGGTTGTCGCGGCAGGCATGGCGTCGGAAGAATTCGGCTGGGAGGAACTGCCTGGGGAAGGAGCTTTCTACGCGCCGAAGCTGGAATGGCACTTGAAGGATGCGATCGGCCGCACCTGGCAAGTCGGCACCCTCCAATCGGATCGAGTGCTGCCCGAGCGCCTCGATGCAACCTACATCGGCGAAGACGGACAGAAGCACCGTCCGATGATGTTCCATCGCGCGATCTTCGGATCCTATGAGCGTTTCATTGGCATCCTGATCGAGCATTATGCCGGCAAGTTCCCGCTCTGGCTGGCTCCGGTTCAGGCAGTCGTGGCCACGATTGTCTCGGACGCTGATGCTTATGCAGCGGATGTTGCCGCAAAGCTCGCGGCCGCCGGCATTCGCGTCGAAACGGATCTCCGGAACGAAAAGATCAACTACAAGGTCCGCGAGCATAGCCTGGCCAAGGTCCCGCTCCTCCTTGTGGTCGGCAAGCGCGAGGCCGAAGAGGGCACGGTCGCGCTTCGGCGCCTAGGATCGGAGGAGCATCAGAAGATGATGAGCCTTGAAGAGGCATTAGCGATGATTCGCGACGAAATGAGGCCGCCGGACTTGCGCAACTAGGGTCTTCACCGGACTTCTGGCGACTCTGGGCCACAGGTCGCGGCAAAAAAGACTCACATTCGCTCGCGTGCACTTTTCTTCGCAGGCGCGAATGCCTAACTCGCGAAGCTGTCGAACAATCAAGGAGACGCAGCTATACCACCGCCCTATCCGCGCCGAGGAATGGCGCCGCCGCCGCCGATGACCGGCCCCCGCTACAATGAGTTCATCCAGGCGCAAAAGGTCCGCGTCATCGATGAAAACGGGGAAAATTTGGGCGTGATGTATACGCGCGAAGCGTTCGAACAGGCGCAGGAAGTGGGCCTCGATTTGGTCGAGATCTCACCGAATGCCGATCCTCCCGTCGCCAAGTTCCTGGACATCGGGCGCTTCAAATATGAGGCGCAGAAGAAGGCCGCTGAGCAACGCAAGAAGCAGAAGACGCAGGAGATCAAGGAGATCAAGATGCGTCCGAACATCGACGACCACGACTACGACACGAAGATGAAGAAGGTCTTCGAGTTCCTTGAGGAAGGGGACAAGGTCAAGGTCACGATGCGCTTCCGCGGTCGCGAGATGGCGCATGGCGAACTTGGCATGGCAGTGCTCCGCAGAGTCCAGGAGCAGACCGCCGAAATGGCCAAGATCGAGGCCCATCCGCGCATGGAGGGCCGTCAGATGCTGATGGTGCTCGCACCAAAGTAAGCCAAAGCCTTACTTACATCCCTGTTGCCAAATTGCTGCAGCCGTACGCCATTGTTGTCGTGCGGCTGTTGCGATGCTTCCCTTTGAGCCGCGTTCGGGTTTAGCCTCCTCCCCAACGGGGCGTCTTCGCTCATGGGGGAGAGAACAAAAATGATCCGCAAGTCCGCCTTGCTGGTTTCGACCGGGATTTTTGCCATCGCGACTCCGGCTTTTGCCCAGACCGCGAACTCCACGACCGATACTGACAAGCAGGCGGCGCAGCCCACGCCGGGCGCGACAGAGGGAGCCGCGGTCCAGGATCAGGCGCGCGAGCCGGCGCCAGTCGCAACGGGCGACATTGTCATCACGGCGACGCGCCGTAACCAGGCGCTTTCCGACGTTCCAATGGCGGTCAGCGCGGTCACTGCAGAAAACCTGCGCAACACGGGCGCGACCGACATCCGCCAGCTGAACCAGGTTGCGCCATCGCTGCTGGTTTCCTCGACCTCCTCGGAAGGCGGCGCTGCCGTCGCCCGCATCCGCGGCGTCGGAACCGTGGGCGACAACCCGGGCCTCGAAGGCTCGGTCGGTCTCTTCGTCGACGGTGTCTACCGCTCGCGCGCCGGCGTCGGCCTCACTGAGCTTGGTCCGCTCGACCGGATCGAAGTGCTGCGCGGTCCGCAGGGCACGCTGTTCGGACGCAACACGTCGGCCGGCCTCATTTCGATCATCACCGCGAAGCCGCGCTTTACGTCCGAGGCCCACGGACAGGTCGATGTCGGAAATTTTGCGCTTCGGCGTTTCGAAGCCGGGATCAACATGCCCTTCAGCGATACGGTCGCGGGGCGCATCGACGGCGTCTATGTGAAGCGCGACGGCTTCCTTCATGACGTGGTTTCGGGCCGCGATATCAACGACCGCAAGCGCTGGCTCCTTCGCGGGCAGGTCCTGTTCCAGCCGAGCGACAACCTGTCATTCCGGCTGATCGCCGATTATTCGCATCGCGACGAGGAATGCTGCGGAGCGACCTATTTGCCGGCGCAGGATTTCACCTCGGCGGGGCCGCAGCCGTCGACCATCGCGGGAATTGAACGCGCGCTCGGCGGTATCATCAACGACGACACGTTCGCTCGCGACGTCTCCATCACCCCCGGGAGGAACTACAGTTCAAAGGTCAACGACGGCGGCATTTCCGGCGCACTGACCTACGACTTCGGCGGCGCCGAGCTGACCTCGATCACCGCCTATCGATACAACAAATTCACGCGCGGCCAGGACGCGGACTACAACAATCTCGACATCCTGTTTCGCCCGAGCGACGGCGGTTCATTCAACCGTTTCCGGACCTTCACCCAGGAACTGCGGCTCCAGGGTAATGCTTTCAACAATCACCTCGACTGGCTGGTTGGCGGTTATTACGCGAACGAGAAGCTCGCGGTCGACGACAACCTCACCTACGGCAGCGATTATTCACGCTATGCCAATTGCCTGGTCGCCGTCAGCTTTGCGGCGTCGGCTCCGACGCTCCTGGCTCCTGGCGCTTCGCCGAACTGCTTCAGCAACCCGGTCGCCCTCGGTGTTCGCGGCGCGCTCACCACGGGCTTCAACAACGCCATTGCTGCGGGACAGCTGACCACGGCCGCGAACCTTGCAAGCCAGTACACCGCCCTCGGGGCGTTCGCGCAGTTGAACAACCCGGCGCTCACGGCCGGCTCGACGACTTTTGCTCCGGCGATCAATTTCAGCGCTGCGCCCTTTGGCCCAAGCGGGTTCACCAATCTTGCGATTGCCCTTGGCGGTCCAAGCTTCGTCGGTTCGACCCTGAATGGCGCGCATCTCGACGATGCCTATCGCCAGACGAGCAACAACTTCGCGCTGTTCACCCACAACATCATCTCAATCACCGACCAGCTGAAGCTGACGCTCGGCGCGCGCTGGACGCATGAAAAGAAGACGCTCAGCGCCGACCTGCTCGACAACAACAGTCTCTGCACCGTTTTCTCGGGCGGATCGCTCCAGCAGCTTCCCTGCGTCATCCCGAGCGCGCCCGGCGGTGCCTTCAACATCGACGATTCGCGCAGCGAGTCGAAGATCTCGGGTACGGCGGTCATCAGCTACAAGCCGATGGATCGCCTGCTGACTTACGCAAGCTATTCGCGCGGTTACAAGGCGGGCGGCTTCAACCTCGACCGCTCCGCATTGTGGCGTGCGCAGGCAGTGCCGACGACCGTTCCGCCGACGCCCGGCAACACGGTGCTCGGCAATCCGCCGCTTTCGGGCAGCGGCGCCATCTGCGTGAGTGCAGCGCAGGCGGGCTGCCAGGGAATCGTCGCATCCGGCAACGACCTGCAATTCAAGCCGGAAATCAACGACGCGTTCGAGCTCGGCCTCAAATTTAACGGCCCGGGAATCGACATCAACTTTGCGCTGTTCCACGAGGTGTTCCGCGACTTCCAGCTGAACACTTTCAACGGACTCAACTTCTTCGTCGAAACGATCAACAGTTGCAGCGACGACCTCAATGGCGCAGACGTCGACAACGATCCGCGTACGGGTGCCTGCACTGGCCACAAGAAAGCGGGCGTGCGCAGCCAGGGCTTCGAGCTCGAAGCGTTCACCCGTCCGCTTCCTGATGTCGCCTGGAACGGTGGCATCACCATGGCCGACACCAAGTATCGAACTAATCTGATTGGTGCCGACGGACGGGCGCTGAACAACGCCCTGTTCCAGCTGCCCGGCCGGAATATCTCCAACGCGCCGAAATGGACGATCACCTCATCGGTTGCATGGACCCCGCCAATCGGTGGATCGGGACTGCGCGGCCTCATCTATTTCGACGGTCGTTACATGAGCAAGTTCAACACGGGCTCCGATCTCGACATCGAAAAAACGCAAGACGGCTTTGTCACGTTCAACGGCCGCATCGGCGTCCATGGTCGCGACGATGCCTGGGCGATCGAACTCTGGGGCCAGAACCTGTTCGACAAGAACTTCCTGCAAGTGGCGTTCGACGCGCCCGTTCAGGGCAGCGGTACGACCCGCGCGGTCCAGTCCGGCTTCATCACCCGCTCGACGCAGCTCTACGGGGCGTTCCTCGGCGAGCCGCGAACATTCGGCGTGACCCTGCGGGCGAAGATGGGCTTCAACCAGCCTGCCCCGCCGGTCTACACACCGCCGCCGGCCCCGCCGCCAGTGGTGGAGCAGCCGGCTCCGCCGCCGCCGCCCCCGCCGCCGCCTCCGCCACCGGCGCCGGCTCCAGAGCGCGGCTGAGCTTAGGAACTTTATTGGAAGGGCCTCACTCCGGTGGGGCCCTTTTCTTATCAGGCAGCCCTTGGCTTGGCCGGTTCACTGGCGGCTCCGAGCAAGGCAGCCCGAAGTTCATCCGCGTCGTCGACGCTGAGCTTCTTGCCGTCTGCTCGCGTCAGGTAGAATACGTCGACCGCGCGCTCGCCGTAGGTCGCGATATGGGCCGAATGCACTGTCAGCCCGCGCTCGTGGATGGCTGCGGCCAACCCGGCGAGGAGGGCCGGACGGTCGCGCGCATTGACCTCGACCACCGTCGTTCGGGAAGACGCGCGGTCGGCGATTGCGACTGAAGGAGCCACTTCGAATGCCGATGCGCGGCGCTGCGATTGCGCGCCCGGCAGAGGAGGCGGCGAGGGGCTCGCCAGTGCAGACTCGACGGATTTGACGAGCCGGGCGCGAAGCCGACGGTCGGAATATGCGTTGCCGCGCCCATCGAGCACGAGAAGATTGTCGAGCGCCATTCCATCGCGCGTCGTGTGAATCCTGGCGTCGATGATGTTTGCGCCGGCGGCGGCAAGGCCAGCACAGATGCGATAGAACAGGGCTTCCCGGTCAGGCGTGAAGACACTGACCCGAGTGGCTCCGCTCTCGGGATCATCCTCCACCACGACATCCGGCTTGGCCTCGCCGATATGCGCTTCTGCGGAGGCGACCTGCCTTGCGTTAGCAAGCTGCCAAGCGGGCGGCTCGGCAAGCCAATAGCTATCGGGCAGGCGCCTTGCGTGAGCCCTGGCAGCGCTAGCCTTCCAACCAAGCTGCGCAGCAAGCTCCTTCTGACGGTGCTCCACGATCGCCGTCCGGCCATGCTGCTTGTGCCCGAGCCGGAGCCGCTCCTCGGCCGCTTCGAACAAGGTTCGAAGGAGCGTGCGCTTCCATTCGTTCCAAACGCCGGGACCGACCGCCCGAATATCGACGACCGTGAGGATCAGGAGCAGCCGCAGTCGCTCGGGGCTCTGAACCTGGTGGATGAAATCCTCGATCGTCCTCGGGTCGGCGAGGTCCCGTTTGAAGGCCGTTGAGGAAAGCAAAAGGTGGTAGCGGACAAGCCAGGACACCGTTTCGGTTTCGGCTGGATCGAGGCCGAGCCGCGGACAAAGCTTAAGGGCGATTTCAGCCCCGATCACGCTGTGATCGCCGCCCCGTCCCTTGGCGATGTCATGGAGCAGCACGGCCACATAGAGCACCTGGCGCGATGAGATCTGCTTGATGATCGCGGTCGAAACCGGGTGGTCCTGCTTCAGCTCGCCTCGATCGATTGCAGCGAGCAGCCCGATTGCGCGGATCGAATGCTCGTCGACTGTATAATGGTGATACATGTCGAACTGCATCTGTGCGACGACGCGGCCGAAATCGGGAATGAAACGCCCGAAGACCCCGGCTTCGTTCATCCACCTCAGCACGATCTCGGGGTGGTGGATTGAGGTGAGAATTTCCATGAACAGGGCGTTGGCGTGCGGATCGTCGCGCACCTTGCGATCGATCAGCGCCGCGTCGCGGTTCGCGGCCCGCATTGCGACCGGGTGAATTTCCAGCTTTTCGCGCGCAGCTACTGCGAACAGCTCGAGCAGCCGAACTGGATTGACGCGAAAGAAGTCGTTGTCGGGGATCGAAACGCGGCCGCGATCCAGGACGAAACCGCCGAGCCGCTTGGGCTTCCGGCGAATGGTCGGCAGTGCGAAACGGAAGCCCTTCTTGCCGAGCTGCTCGTCGAGTTGCGCAAGGAAGACGCCGGTCAAGCTGCCGACATTTTTCGCGTTCAGGAAATAGAATTGCATGAAACGCTCGACGGCCGATTTCCCGGGCCGGTCGGCGTAGTTCATGATCTCCGCGATACGTGGCTGATATTCGAAGCTGAGCCGCTCTTCGACCCGACCCGCGAGCAGGTGCAGATGGCATCTCACTGCCCAAAAGAAACGCTCGGCCCGATCGAACCGGCGGAACTCGGCCGCCGTCAGTAGGCCGGCCCGAACGAGTTCCGCAGGCCGTTCGACCCCGTGCACATATTTGCCTATCCAATAAAGCGTCTGGAGATCGCGAAGCCCACCCTTTCCGTCCTTCACGTTGGGCTCTACGACGTAGCGGCTGTCGCCCATCCGCCTATGCCGAGAGTCGCGCTCGGAAAGCTTGGCGGCGACATATTCAGCGGCGGTGCCGGCGACGACCTCCTTGCGGAAGCGGCGCATGGCCGCCTCGAAGGTTGGCTGGTCACCCCACATCCAGCGGGCTTCAAGGACAGCGGTCCGGATCGTCATGTCCTGCTTGGCGAGGGTCAGCAGCTGAGGGGTCGAGCGCACCGAGTGGCCGACTTTCAGCTTGAGGTCCCAAAGGAGGTGAAGCATTGCCTCGGCCCGTCGCTCCTGGTCCGCCGTCGGGGCCTTCGCGCTGAGGAACATAAGGTCGAGGTCGCTGAACGGCGCCATTTCTCCGCGGCCTGTGCCGCCTAAACCGACCAGGGAAAGCCCATGACCGGGCGACGCTGAATCCTTCCGGGACACGAGATCCCATGACAGGCGCACGAGCTGGTCGTGAAGAAAGGTCGTCGCCTGCGCGGCCGCCCGGCCATTGCCGGGCTCAACGGAAAGCCTTCGCGCAATTTCCGCACGACCCTGCAGGAGCACCTCGGAGAGGATCTGGCCGGCTTCGGCCGTGAACTTCTTGCCGGCACGCAAGGATGCGAGGCGATCGGCAACCATTCGGCGATCGATGATCGCGCGCTGTTCGGGCAAGCCTTCATGAGCGCGTTCGGACATGCGCTCTTCTTCGCACGCATGAAGGGCGGCGGGACAGCCTCAATTTCTGTTTGCTGGACGACCGGAAAGCTACGGCTATACGCGGCCTCATGCAGTTGGAGAGAGAAACCCTCGAGGCCGAAGCGAAGCGCGGCGTGGTGGCGCTTCAGCGCGGCGATTTCGCAATCGCGCGTGACGCGTTCGCCATCGTAACGTCGTCAGACAGCGCATCGCCCCAGGCGTGGCTCCTGTTTGCCCAGGCTTGCGACGGCTGCGACGATCGCGAGGGTGCTCTCTTCGCATTGGACCGCGTGCTGGCGACCGATCCGTCCAATCCGTTCGCTCATTTCATGAAGGGTGACATCTTCGCCCGGAAGGGTGACGACCGGGCCTCCGTATCCTTCTATCGCATGGGCCTCCGTCGGGCCGCCGAGCTTGAACAGCTTCCAGGCGACCTTGCGGCTCGCGTCAAGCGCGCAGAAGCGGCCGTCGCGGCTGCCGAAACGCGGTTCGAAAGTGAACTGCAACGAGTGCTCGCGGCGCGGGGAATTGCCCAGATTCCCCGACGTTTCGCCGAGGCTTTGGCAATCGCATCGGGCAACCAGCGGCTGTACCTGCAGCAGCCCACGAGCTTCTATTTCCCCGGCCTTCCGCAAGTTGCCTGGTACCCGCGCGAGATGTTCGACTGGGTCGCCGAGCTCGAGGCGGCGGTTCCGGAGATGCGCACGGAGATCGAGGAGGTGCTGGCTGGCGAACAGGGCCTCGAGCCTTATGTCCAGGAGTGGGAGGACCGGCCTTCGCGCGGCCATAGCCTGCTCAACGACGCGCGCTGGAGTGCCTTCCACCTGTTCAAGGACGGCAAGACGGTCGAGGAAAACACTCGGCGGTGCCCGCGCATCACGCAATTGCTGGAAAAACCACCGATCCCGCGCATCAAGGGCCGCTCGCCGATGGCTTTGATTTCGATCCTGAAGCCGGGAACGCACATTCCGCCGCACAACGGAATGCTGAATACACGACTCATTTGCCATATTCCCATCGTCGTCCCGGCCGGCTGCCGACTGCGCGTCGGAGCCGAAATCCGCAGCGTCGTCGAAGGCGAGGCCATGATCTTCGACGACAGCATCGAGCATGAGGCGTGGAACGACGGGGATTCGGCGCGCGCGGTACTTTTATTCGAGATTTGGCGACCGGAAATCAGCGAAGAGGAGCGTGTCGCGCTGACTGCGATGTTCGAAGCCGTGACCGGCTACGACTCTCCGACCGAGGACTGAGCGAGGCGTTTCAGCTCGTATAATTTGTCGAGGGCTTCGCGTGGCGTAAGTCGGTCGGGATCTACCTGTTCGAATGCTGCCGCCAGCGGATCGGACGCCTGCTCCTGCTCGTTCGCTGCCGCAGCGAACAACGGCAAATCATCGAGCCCCGCAGCAATTCCTCCGGTCGCATCGCGGCCGGCCTCGAGCTTGCTGAGCACCGAGCGGGCGCGAGCAACCACCGCAGGCGGAAGGCCCGCGAGCTTCGCGACTGCAATTCCATAGCTTCGATCGGCAGCGCCGTCCGCAACCTCGTGAAGAAGCACAAGTTCGCCCTTCCATTCGCGCGCGCGGACATGGTGCAGCGAAAGACACTCGAGCCGCCCGGCGAGCCTGGTCAACTCGTGATAGTGGGTCGCGAAAAGCGTCCGGCACTTCAATTCGTCATGCATTGCCTCGACTACGGCCCAGGCGATCGCCAGGCCGTCGTAGGTTGAGGTTCCGCGGCCGATTTCGTCGAGGATAACGAGGCTGCTGGGGCTGGCCTGCGCGAGAATTGCCGCAGTCTCCACCATTTCGACCATAAAGGTCGATCGGCCGCGCGCGAGATTGTCGGACGCGCCGACGCGACTGAAAAGACGGTCGACGATCCCGATTTTCGCACTGGCAGCGGGCACAAAGCTGCCCGCCTGTGCGAGGACGGCGATGAGCGCGGTTTGTCGTAGGAAGGTTGATTTGCCGCCCATGTTGGGACCGGTGATCAGCCACAGGCGGTCGCCCGGCCCCATCGACAAATCGTTCGCGACAAAGCGTTCGCCGCCGCTGTGAAGGGCGGACTCGACGACCGGATGGCGGCCCGACTCGATGTCCAGGCACGGCTCGTCCGTAAGCCGTGGGAGAACCCAGCCTCCTTCCGCCGCTCGATGCGCATGACTGACCGCGACGTCGATCCGCGCGATGGCTTCGGCGGTGGCAGTGATCCTGCCAGCTCTTTCAACGGCGAGGGCGGTGAGATCCTCTGCGTGCGCGGCCTCGGCTGCCAGCGCGTGCGCACCTGCTTCGATCACCCGGCTCGCCTCTTCGTGCAATTCGGGCGAGTTGAAGCGCACGACTCCGGCGAGCGTCTGGCGGTGAGTGAAACCGCTTTCGGGGCCCATCAGCTTGTCGGCATGCCTGGCCGAAACTTCGACATGATAGCCGAGGACCGCATTGTGGCGGATCTTCAGGGAACTGATAGCGCTCGAATCGCGGTACCTCGCTTCCAGCGCAGCTATGGCCCGGCGCCCATTTGACGCAGCATCGCGCAAGCTATCCAGGTCGGGATCATATCCCTCGGCGATATAGCCGCCCTTGGATGGATCGAGCGGCGGCGATGCGACCAGCGCGCGAGTGAGCCTGTCGACCAGCGCATCATGCCCACCGAGCCGCGGCAGGAGGCTTTCGAGCAGCGCCGGCCGCTCGGTTTCGGACTGAAGCTCGAGCCGGATCGATTCGGCACTGGCAAGTCCGTCGCGGAGGATAGCCAGGTCCCGCGGATTTCCACGGCCCGATGCAAGCCGCGCCAGTGCTCGGGCAAAGTCTTGCATTGCCTTGAGCGCGATCCGCATCCGCTCACGGCGAATCGAATCTTCATGGAACCAGGCGACCATCGACTGGCGCTGCTCGATCACCTGTCGATCCGTGAGCGGAGCCGCAATGTCTTCGCATAGCAAACGGCGCCCGGCAGAGGTCTGGCAACGGTCGATCTCGCCCAAAAGGCTGCCCGCGACGGAGCCGGACACGGAGCGAGTTAGCTCAAGGCTCTCGCGGCTCGCTGCATCGATCGCCATGTGGCTCGAACGGGCGATCCGCCGCGGCGCGTCGAGCAGGATGCCCGCGCCCTTTTGAGTGGCATCCAGATAGCAGAGCAATCCGCCCGCTGCCGCCAGTTCCGCCCGCGCGGGCGAACCCAGCCCATCGAGCGTCGCAAGTCCGAAGCGGGACTTCAGCGAGCGCTCGCCGGCAAGGCTGTCGAAACCGCCTTTGCCCGGCGTCGCTGAAATGCCCGGGACCGAAGTGTCGGCGATCGTCTCGGCGGGAGAGAGGCGGGCAAGTTCGGCGGCAAGCTCGCCGGGCCCGCAGCTCACCAGCTCGAACCTGCCCGTCGAAATGTCTGCTGCCGCAATCGCCCATTCGTCGCCCGCCTGGCCGATCGCGGCGAGCCAATTCGCCGAGGCAGATTCGAGCAACGTTTCTTCGGTCAAAGTGCCGGGTGTGACGAGGCGGATGATCGCGCGTTCGACGAGTGCCTTGGATCCGCGTGCCTTGCGCGCCTCTGCGGGACTCTCGGTCTGCTCCGCAATCGCGACCCGGTGGCCGGCCTTGATCAATCGCGCGAGATAGGATTCGGCCGAATGGGCAGGGACTCCGCACATCGGGATCGGTTCGCCGGCATCTTCGCCGCGCTTGGTGAGAGCAATGTCGAGGCAGGCCGACGCGACCTTCGCATCATCGAAGAAAAGCTCGAAAAAGTCGCCCATCCGGTAGAAAAGCAAGGCGTCGCCTGCCTCGTCCTTGAGGCGTCGGTACTGTGCCATCATCGGAGTTGGAGCGTCGGCACGGGCCATGGCTTTGACTAGCGCTGTTCGCCATTTTCGCGAAGGCGCGGACGCCGCTTTTCTGTGGACGCAATTTGGAATGACAGCGGGACCGCCGCGTTTGCGGGGGCAAAGGATTAGGCTAAGGCCCGCAGGCATGTCCGAGAGCAACATCAAATATACGGATGCGGAAGCGTTGGACTTTCACGCACGCGGCCGGCCGGGAAAGATCGAAGTCATCGCCACCAAGCCGATGGCGACGCAGCGAGACCTCGCGCTGGCTTACTCGCCCGGTGTCGCAGTTCCTGTTCGCGCCATCGCCGAAAATCCCGGTTGCGCTTACGACTATACCGCGAAGGGCAATCTCGTTGCGGTCATTTCGAACGGTACTGCCATCCTGGGCTTGGGCAATCTCGGGGCACTGGCCTCCAAGCCGGTGATGGAGGGCAAGGCAGTCCTGTTCAAACGCTTCGCCGATGTCGATGCGATCGACATCGAAGTGAAGACTGAAGACTCGCAACGCTTCATCGATTGCGTCGAGCTGCTCGAGCCGAGCTTCGGCGGAATCAATCTCGAGGACATCGCCGCGCCCGACTGCTTCATCATCGAGCAGACGCTGCGCGAAAAAATGAACATCCCGGTCTTCCACGACGACCAGCACGGCACTGCGATCATCACTGCAGCCGGGCTCATCAACGCCTGCTACCTGACCGGTCGCAAGATGTCCGACATCAAGGTCGCAGTGAACGGCGCCGGCGCCGCTGCAATCGCCTGCACCGAGCTGGTCAAGGCGATGGGTGTGCGCGGGGACAATGTGATCATGTGCGATCGCAAGGGCGTGATCCACAAGGGCCGCACCGACCTCGACCAATGGAAGTCGGCGCATGCGGTCGAAACCGACAAGCGTACGCTGGCCGACGCGGTCGACGCCGCTGATGTGTTCCTCGGCCTGTCGGGGCCGGTGCGCTCAAGCCGGAGATGGTCAAGACCATGGCCAGTGATCCGATCATCTTCGCAATGGCCAACCCGGATCCCGAAATCTGGCCGCCCGATGCGATGAAGGCGCGGCCCGATGCGATCATGGCGACCGGCCGTTCGGACTTCCCGAATCAGGTGAACAACGTGCTCGGCTTTCCCTTCATTTTCCGCGGCGCGCTCGATGTCAGGGCGACCGCGATCAACGAGGCGATGAAGATTGCCGCCGCCGAAGCGCTCGCCGAGTTGGCGCGCGAGCCAGTGCCGGAGGAAGTTGCTGCGGCTTACGGCGGTCGGGCGCACAGCTTTGGGCGCGATTACATCATTCCGGCGCCGTTCGACCCGCGGTTGATGGAGACCGTCTCGTCGGCCGTCGCCGAGGCCGCCGTGAAGAGCGGTGTCGCCCAGCGGCCGATCGCCGATATGCAGGCATATCGGCAGGAACTTCGCGGGCGGCTTAATCCGACAGTCTCAGTGATGAGCCTCGCTTACGAAAATGCTCGCCAGAATCCGAAGCGCGTACTGTTCGCGGAAGGCGAGGAGCCAAACGTCCTTCGCGCGGCGATCGCCTTCAAGGAAGCGGGCTATGGAACGCCGGTGCTGGTCGGTCGCGAGGAGGTCTACGACCTTTTGAAGGAGATCGGGGTCGAGGATCCGAAGGAATATGAAGTCCTGAACAGCCGCAACTCGCCCCTCGTCGGGCGCGCGGTCGATTACATTTACGCCAAGCACCAGCGTCACGGCATGCTGCGGCGCGAAATCGAGCGGCTGGTCAACCAGGATCGCAATTATTTCGCAGCTGCGATGCTCGCGCTTGGCGAGGCCGATGCGATGATCACCGGTACGACGCGGCCGTTCAGCCAATCACTTCGGCAGGTGCGGCTGGTCATCGAAGACGAGCCGGAAGCTACTCCGTTCGGAGTTACCGTCATCGTTGGGCGCAACCACACGGTTCTGATCGCCGACACCGCGGTGACCGAGCGCCCGACCGCCGAGCAGTTCGCCGCGATCGCAATGCGTTCGTCAGGGTTTGCGCGCCGCATGGGGCTGGAGCCGCGCGTAGCCTTCACCAGCTACACCACGTTCGGGAATCCGCCCGGCATGCACATCGAGGGGCTCCGCGAAGCCGTATGCATTCTCGACGGGTTCAAGGCGGACTTCGAGTACGAGGGCGAAATGGCTCCGGACGTGGCGCTGAACTACGACATGCAGAAGCGCTATTATCCATTCACGCGGCTGTCGGGCCCAGCGAACATCCTGGTGATGCCCGGCCTTCAGTCGGCCAGCATATCCGCTAAGCTCCTTCGTGAGCTTGGCGGCGAGAGCGTCATGGGCCCGTACATGCTAGGCCTCGAACATCCGGTTCAGATCGCTCCAATGACCGCCAGCGCTTCGGACCTCGTCATGCTCGCAGTTCTTGCGGGCGGTGACGCGCACGCGCGCCAGCAGCGAGTGAAGGCGCGCCGTTAGATTCGTTCGACCGAGCTGACCGGCTCCGCATCGCGCAGTGCGGCGATGATTGCATGAAGATGCGCAAGATCGTGCACCTCGATGTCGAGATGGAAAGTCTGGAAGCTTCCATCGCGATGGACCAGCTGAAGGTTGATGATGTTGGCGTGCTTCGACCCAAGGATACTCGACATGGTTCCGAGTGCTCCCGGTATGTCGCGCAGGATCACTGCGAGCCTGGCGGCGCCGCCGTCCGAACCCTCGCCCCATGCAAGGTCCAGCCAGTCGGCATCGATCCCGCTCGCAAGCGTATCGCAGCCGATGACGTGGACCTCGATCTCCTCATCCTCCCGTCGTAGCCCGACGATCCGGTCGCCCGGGATCGGGTGGCAGCACTGGGCAAGATGATAGGCGACGCCCGGCGTCAGTCCCTTGATCGAGATCGCCGTGCGCTGGCCTATCGGCCGCGGAGCGACATCGCCGCCGGCCGACCCCGGCATCAGCGCTTCCATCAGTATATCGTCGCTCACGCGCTTGCGCGCGATGGCGATCATCAATTCGTCTTCATTCTCGATCTTCAGCTTCTTCAGCGCGCGCTTCAGCGCGTCCTTGTCGAGCTCGGCGGGCAGGCGAGCGACGATCTCGTCATAGATCTTCCGGCCCAGCTGGATCGTCTCGTCCCGTTCCTTGTGACGGACGAAGCGGCGGACTCCCGCACGCGCCTTGCCGGTCGCAACGAAGCGCAGCCATGAAGGCTGGGGATGCTGAGCTTCGGACGCCAGGATTTCGACCTGGTCGCCATTCTCGAGCATTGTTCGAAGCGGGACCACGCGTCCGTTGACCTTGGCTCCGACGGTCCGGTCGCCAAGGTCGGTGTGGACGGCATAAGCGAAGTCGACCGGGGTGGCGCCCTTCGGGAGCTGGATGAGCTCGCCCTTCGGCGTGAAGGCGAAAATCCGGTCCTGGTACATCGCCATCCGGGTGTGCTCGAGCAGCTCCTCGGGGCTCTCGGCATGCTCCAGGATCTCCATCAGATCGTCGACCCACGGGACGTGGATGTCGGCGGTTGGCCGGCCCTCCTTGTAAGCCCAGTGAGCGGCCAGCCCCCGCTCGGCCTGCTCGTGCATTTCTCGGCTTCGGATCTGGATCTCGATTCGCATCTTCGAATCGTGGATCACGGAAGTGTGCAGCGACTGATAACCGTTGCGCTTGGGTGTCGAGATGTAATCCTTGAATCGACCCGGGACCATCGGCCAGCGGCGATGAAGGAGGCCGAGCGCGCGATAGCATTCCGCAACATCGGAAACGATGATCCGGAAGGCCATCACGTCGGACAATTGCTCGAAGCTGATGTGCCGCTCGGCCATCTTCTTCCAGATTGAGAAAGGGTGCTTCTGGCGTCCAAGAACTTCGGCCGTGAGGCCGTTGTCGGCAAGGTAGAGCTGGAGGCCGAGGCCGATCCGGCTGACAAGGTCGCCGCCGGATTCGGTCAGCTGCGTCAGCCGCCTCGTGATGGAGGCAAAAGCATCGGGTTCGAGCTCCCGAAATGCGAGCGTCTGCATCTCGGTCATCATCTCGTACATGCCGATCCGCTCGGCGAGCGGCGCATAGATATCCATCGTCTCGCGCGCGATCCGCCGGCGCTTGTCCTCCGAAGGGATGTGGTGGAGCGTGCGCATGTTGTGCAGCCGGTCGGCGAGCTTCACGAGCAGCACCCGGATGTCGTCGCTTAGCGCCAGCAGGAACTTGCGCAGATTCTCTGCAGCGCGCTCGTTCTCGGATTGGGCTTCGATCTTGCTGAGCTTGGTCACCCCGTCCACCAGCCGGGCGACGTCCTTGCCGAACAGCTTTTCGATCTCGTCCGTGGTAGCGAGCGTATCCTCGATAGTATCGTGGAGGATCGCGGTCGCGATCGTCTGGTCGTCCAGCTTGAGATCGGTGAGGATGCCGGCGACCTCGATCGGGTGGCTGAAATAGGGGTCGCCCGAGGCGCGCATCTGCGAGCCGTGCGCCTTCATGGAGAAGACGTAGGCGCGATTGATCAGCCCCTCGTCCGCATCGGGATCGTAGGAGCGGACCTTCTCGATCAGCTCATACTGCCTAAGCACGGCCCTAAGATGGGGGAGTGCGGCGCTTTTGTGCAAGCGCGAAAGAAGAGGGCGCCCCCAAGAGGGAGAACGAGGGCGCCCTTGGGGAAGACTTACTGGGCCGCGAGAGCCTTGCCGGTTCCGGCTTTGGCCGAGGCATTGCACTTCTCCAGCTCGGCGGAGCTGAAGGCCCGTCCATCGACCAGGAAGCTGTCGACCCGACCGGCCTGCTTGGCGAGCGCCTGACACAGGACCGATGGTCGGCTTTCCGCCGTTGCGCCAGTGCATCCATCGGCCCCGCATGCCCAGTTGATGTCCCGGGCGACGATGTGACCAGTCGAGGGCGTGGAAAGCCTTGCGGAATAAGTCGCGCCAGCGGCCGGCGCGGCAATCGCGCCCAAGGCGGAGAGGAGCATGACCGAACGAAGCATCGCTATTTACCCCTATGAAAGTTGTATTGTGCAACTGAAATAGCGTAATGCGTTTTACATAGCAACTGTTTTTTGGAACATTATTGTGCTTAAGTGAGCTTTGTCAGGGGAGAGAAGTGGCGCATGGCGGCAGAGAATCTGACGTCGGGAATTGACGCGTTCAAAAAGGCGGCGCTGTCTTGCTCGATTCCGCCTGCGGTCGAGTTGATCGGCGAAAAATGGGCATTCCTCATCCTTCGCGGCGCGCTAAATGGCCTCAAGCATTTCGAAGAGTTCCAGGCGGGCCTCGACATCGCCCGCAACATTCTCTCGGACCGCCTGACCAAACTTGTGGCGGGTGGAATCCTCGAACGGCGTGCTGATCCTGACGACGGCCGCCGGGTCATTTATTCTCTGACCGCCAAGGGCGAGGGCCTGCTCCCGGTCGTTCTGGCAATGCGGCAATGGGGCGAGGACTGGGGTTACGGTACGATGACCGTCGTTCTTGCCGACCGGCGCGACGGAAAGCCGGTACGCAAGATTTGCGTCCTGTCGCATGACGGTCGCGAATTGACGCTCGGCGATCTTACCTGGGTCGAGCGCGAGGAATCGCCGGCACTTCAGACCGCAGCAGAATAGTCATTCCAATCCCAGGACATGGTCGCGCAGGGCCCGCGCGTCGTGCAGTGCATTGTGCGGCACCTTGCTGTTTGCCGCCGTGCTGAAGCCTGGAAGCTCGACCAGCGCGAAAGTGATAGGGGGAAGCTCCACCATCGAGCCTGGGCCGATGGTAACTAGGGTGCAAACATGGCTGATGTCTTCGGGCCAGTCGGCGACCAGTTCGAACACCACCGGATCCGGATGATGTGCGAACGACTGTGAGTCGTGCTCGCGAATGAGCCATGCCGACAATGCGCGCGCCGCGTCCTCACGCTTCAGCCGTTGCGAGACCAGGGCTTCCGGGACGGTATCGAGATAGGGAACGACATTGCGCTCGACCCACGCCTCTAGCGGGAAATCCCAGTCAAGCGTGATGTAGAATTCCTGGCCGCCGTCTTCCGGAACCAACGCGAGGCTGAGAAGAGCGCCGCCCCAGCCATTATACTCGGTGTCAAGGAAGTAGCGCATCGATCGTCATTGCGAGGAGTGCAACGACGAAGCAATCCAGAACAGGCTATCGCTGCTGAACTGAACAGCTGTCGGTCGGAAGCGGCTTACCCTTGCGGCAGCGATCCTCGGCGAGGCGGGCCTGTCGTCCCCGTTCCTCTTCTTCCTTGCGAAGTTCGCGCCCGCGCTTCTGATCAGCCTCCGCCTGAGTGGTCGTGACTGCGTCCACGCCCGCGGAGGCGACCTTCACCGGAAGGGTGACCACGTCGACAGCCGTCTTGGCGACTGTGCCGACGATGCACCCGGAAAGAAGGAGGGGAAGGGCGGCCAGAAGGGGATACGCGTTACGCATGACTCATCCTTGCCGGTGCGACCTCGGCTGGCAACGCTAAAGCGACGAAAAGAATGTCCACATGAGGTCGTTTGCGCTGATCGCCATCGAGGGCTGCTTGCGGCCTTGCTGCGTGCCACCGCCGGGCCAACTGTGACCTCCCGAATCGGTGACGCAAAGCTCGACAGGCGCTCCGCCCGGCCTGGCGTCGTGCAAATCGCAATGAGCACCCTCAACGGACAAGACGCGCTTCGCGCTCGGGTCGGCACGGTTGAGGGCCACCCATTTGGCCTGGGTTGCCGCGACCGAGGTGAAGTCCGACTTCGTGAAGGATTGGGGGCCGGGCCCGCCGTTGAAGTTCACCATCTCATCATTGACGGCGTGGAATTCGATGACCGGGACGGGGCGCGAGGGTTTGCAAGCGGCGGTGTTGTCGGTCCCCGCCACCGGCGCGATCGCGCGGATTTCGGGAGCTTCGCACGCCAGCCTCCAGCTCATCATCGCTCCGTTCGACATTCCGGTCGCGAAAATGCGGCGCGGATCGACGTCGGCTTGCCGTTCCACGCGCGCGATCACCTCGCGGAGGAAGCCGACA